>AMFJ01000340.1_pt1 | contig 15596 bp, 5 predicted proteins | sample 427208 | NCBI WGS metagenome assembly AMFJ01 (sample SAMN02954298, study PRJNA114691) | groundwater metagenome | biome: aquatic; feature: subsurface aquifer; material: sediment; isolation source: subsurface aquifer sediment | place: USA: Rifle, CO | collected 2008-08
CTCAAACTGAACACATTCATTATCTGCCATTGCTCGTGATGCGGCAGGAAACAAGACCACCTCCGCTGTCGTACCGATCATTGTTCAAAATGCTCTGCCTGACACCATCCCCCCAACTATATCAATAATATCACCAAGTGATAATTCTTTAGTTTCAGGGAATATTGCAATTTCTGCTAGCTGATCCGATGATGTCTGAATAACGCATGTCCGATTCCAGCTTGATGATATCGATATAGGTCCGGAGCTGACCGTGGCCCCTTATGTTCACAGCTTAGATACTCTCAGCGGTGTTACAAACGGTTCGCATAAGCTAACAGCAAGAGCTCGTGATGCAGCAGGGAATATTGCAACATCACCACAGGTGACGATAAATGTTTCAAATATAGTTCCAGATACGATCTTGCCCACAGTAACTTGGGTTGAACCCCCAGCAAATGCCACAATATCCGGTGCCGTACAGCTATCTGTCACTGCAAGTGATAATATCGGCGTGACAAATGTTATGTTCTTTATTGATAACATTGCTTTCGGCAGCGGCTCTATAGGCACATGATCGACTTCTGCATATTCTTTGATAATGGATTCTACAATATTAACAAATTGAACTCATATGCTTCATGCAGAAGCAATCGATTTAGCTAAAAATATTTGAAAAACAACTACAATACAGGTGAACATTGATAATCCGGTACCAGATTCTATCGCACCAACAGTTTCCATTACTTCACCAAAGAATTGAGCGATACTTTCTTGAACAAGCTCAATTACCATTTCTGCTACAGATAATGTGTGAATTGAATTCGTACATTATTCAGTATCTAATGGAACAGATGTTATTGTCTGACAACTGACAAGTGCCCCATATAACTTACAATTATCTCCAGATTCATTAAGAAATGGTTCTCATGAGATAACCGTATATGCTCAAGATAAGGCCGGGAATATCTGAAATGCTATGCCTGTAAAATTCAATACATTCTATATTCCTCCACAACCTCTCAATCCAAATCTGATTTTGAATCCTTCATTTGAAACATGAACTTGAGGATTTCCTGATTATTGGTTTAAATGAAATTGGGGAACTAACATAGTCAATTTCAATTATCCAGTGTCATGAATAGATTGAGCCAATGCTGCGGATTTAAATATCACAGAATATACAGATGGAGATGCAAAGTGGTATTTTGAAGACGTTACAGTGACTCCTTGACAAAGTTACACCTTCTCAGATCAATATATATCAACAACAACATCTACTCTAACAGCCCGCTTTACAACTTCTACAGGAGTAATGATATATACTGATATAGTTGTCAACTTGCCTGCAAGCACGACATGGGTTTCAGCTTCACAGACAGTTACAATACCTGCAGACGTTACAAAATTGACCATATTCCACCTTCTTAACAGAGTATGAAATTTAACAGTAGACAATATGGAACTCAGGCTTTCAGTTCCTTGATCATGAGGATGAATAGATCCAAATGGATTTACGACCGGTCTTGTTTCGCTTACCTTCGATGACGGTTGGGGCTCTCAATATGATAGTGCTCTGCCGATACTGAATTGAGCAGGATTTAAAGGAAGCTTCTACATTATCACTAATGAAATGAAAAATGCGATCAATGCAAATCGTATATCAAATCCATCTTTTGAGATAATGGGGGAATGAAGCGAACCATCAGATTGGACGACTATAAAAAGCGGAATAAACGATGCTGCATTTACTTATCCTGTCACTTGAGTTTCAGGCGGTAAAGCTACAAAAGTTGTTATTGATTCATATACAAGTTGAGATGCAAGATGGCAATCTGCAGATACTACTGTTGCGAATGGAGAACTCTATAATTTCACCGACCAATATATCTCCACAGTGCCAACAATAATTACTATAGAGTATACTTTCAATGATAATACAAAGCAGATGATTGATTTAGGTACCGTAAAGGCTAGTCCGACTTGGGCTATAGCATCTTTTACTTTCACACCCCCTGAAAATGTGAAAAGTATTACAATATATCATAGGCTTGTAAGCACAGGCTCATTGACAACGGATGATTATCATCTTGACCTTGCACAGGGTTATATGAATATCGCTCAGGTGCAGGATTTGTATAAGGACGGACAGGAAGTGAGTGCACATTCTCAAACTCATCCTTTCCTTACACAGCTCACTGCCGCAAAAGCAATTGAAGAGATTTCAGGCTCAAGGCAAGATCTGATTAATGTCGGCATAACACCTGCTGATACATTTGTATATCCTTATGGTGATTACAATGCTTCAATTATCCAAGCTACCAAGGATGCTGGATATATTGGAGCGCGATCGGTAGATGAAGGATATAATAATGCTATAACTGATAAATATTCTTTAAAAATCCAACAAGTCAATAATACTACCACGCCAGAACAATGGGAATCATGGACTCAAACAGCCATGGCAAATCACACTTGGCTTATCCTTATGTTCCACCAGATTGATAATCAAAATGATCTCTACGGAGCTAAGCCTGAAGATCTTCAGACATATGTCGATTATCTTAAACAGAATTGAATCCCTGTAGTTACAATGAAAGAATGATTAAGCTTAATGAATAATCAGTAATATAAATAGTAAATCAATTCTTAATGAAGAACCCCTTAATGTGAATTCAGGGGTTCTTCATTAAATAATATTGATATTAATGAGAATGCTAGTTAGGGTATATATTTAAGGCAAATGATATGATAATGGGTATTTGTTTTTTAATTCTTTATACATCTAACTGAGAATCCCTTAAGTTTATCATAGTCTTTTCTATAATTTTCTTGCCAATCAGCACGATTGCTTCTTGTAAACGCATTAGTTCCAGTGGATGTACTTGACCATAAATATGATGCCAGACCGCGTGCACTAAAATCAGCATTTACCATGCTTCAAGAAATTGGAATATTCAAAGCTTTTATAAAGTTATTTGAGGATGTTCTAGTTGTACTTCAGGACCAACCAAGTCAAGGGCATAGCCATCAACTTGTTGCATTTCGGCAGTTGATTCAATTATTTAAATTTGTCTCTAAAATTTCAAATTCATTATCACTTGGCAAATGCCATCCTGTAGGACAGGCATTATTGGTTTGATTTGCTTGTTCCCAAGTGTAGAACTTTCACCACACGTTATTGACGGTTCACTGGACGGCTGATGCGACTGACCAAGATTTTTCTTTTGCTGAACTTGCCATTGCTAAATCTCAAATAGGACAATTCGCAGGTGTATTTATAATATTATAACTATAGCAGCCTGATACTGATCCTGTACTTCAATCATTTTTATATCACCATTCTGATCAATTTCATAATGTTGAATTGCACCCAGCCCAAATCTGACCTCAGACTACTACATTATATAGGTCACATCAAGGAAATCTCTCTCATCAGGTCTTCATTGTACTATTCATTATATAAAGATCCGATCAAGTTCATGTTATTTTATCATCTATAGTGAATTGTGCTATATAGCTTCAAGTTGTATTCATCACATCCACATCAGCCTTTATTGTTTGGGCTGGAACTGAATTGGAGCTTTGTAGAAGTACTCATAATCGGTCTCACTTCGTAATCACATATCTTACAGAGTAAGAAGACGGATCGGCATTCACTTTTTCCACACTCTCTGTCATTCCTGCGAAGGCAGGAATCTCCTCCTTATTACTGCCACTCAATCCGTCAAAATTAGGCTTCAATGATAAAGCAGCATTGTTGCCATCTTCTAAAAATCATAATATCTGGTACTTATTCTTATTTAAGTTAGTGGAATATGTGTAATGAGCACCATCCAAAGGATCCTTTCCTCAATTAGACAATTTAGCTATATTCAGAACACTTGCTCCAGCATATCATTGTTTTCATATCTCTATTCCAGAAGCTGTTATGGAAATAGGATTATCAGGTTTGGGATATGTTCCGGCAGCTGCGTTGAATACATACAATCATTTTGCAATATTGCTCATATCGGACAGGCGGGTGGAATCTCTGGCAGAGGCTGATTGAGATGAAAAAGACAGGAATGCAATCGTTGCGAGGATAGCCAAAATGACGATTACGACGATGAGCTCGACGAGTGTGAAGGCGGATTTTGCTTGTTTTTTTGTTGAATTCATAATTTAATCTTAAATTAAGTTTAAATAACCGAATTAGTGTACACTGTATTTTTAGAATATCAATTTTTTTTTAAACATCAATAAAACCCGCTCCAATTTAGAAATCAAGGGGGTTATATTTGAATGGCAATTTATTTACCTATTTTTTACTGGCTTGTTTATCTTATTGCGCAACTTGTATATCAACTTATTATCATCTTGTCATAGCGCCCAAAAGAACACTCCTTTAAGTCACTTGTCTTTTGCAAAACGCATCTTCTCTTCAATGCTATTCATATCATCATATGAGATATACGAATTGCCGCAAATCAGAACAGGTCATAATTCGGATTTTTTTTCGCATAAATCAAAGGGAAGATTCTTATATTCGATATCATCGGATCAGTAAGTGTTTTCATATGGGCTTAATGCATTATATTTTCTTCCATACAGAGGCAATCAAAGCATGATCTTTTCTTTCGGAACTCATTCATTCAAGTAATTGACTTCTAGAAGGGTCGCTATGCTTCTATCCTCAGGCATTTTCTCATTTGGGTATAGCGGTGCATTTATTCATGCATATCAATCAAATCAGTCCTCCATGTCATACGCCATGACGAGTATGAAGTCGAGCGATTTCTGAATCTCAAATATTTTTTCTATTCCAAGAGTCGATAAAGATATCGGAAGAGCTGCAGTCAGAGTTATTCAAGGCATGCTGCGTCTTATCTCATTTGCAAGTAAAACGAATTCGTCAGATTGCTTAGCTCAAACAGGATATTCCCAATCCAAATCTACCCCGTTATATCAATTACGTTCTACAAATTCCTTCAATTCATTAATGAATCTTTTCCTAGATTCAGGATTTTCAGCAATTACCTTGAACCATTCTGAATTTTCTCATCCTCCAACCGAAATAGACACCAATTTTCATTTCTCCAAAAAAGTCCTGGCTTTTGAAGCATCAAATCATTCAGGGATAATAAGCTTTCATGTTTCATCAGGCCATATGAACGCGTGGAAGATTCAATTGAAATAGCCTGACGGAATTTTTGACGGTGCAAATTCTGCATGCTTCCAGTAAGGATAATATCAATAATATTCCAATTTCTTTTTAATTGATGATACAGTTCCTGTTGAATTAATGTAACTCAAGGGAATTATCTTTGCCTGATCTTTCGGGAATATTCAATCAAAAGTAAAATATGATATCAGAAGAACTGCGGTTATAAGAAGGAGGGTTCTATTTAAGACTGACATTTTTTTGAAGTTAAGAATAATGTCTGTATATATTTTTTTAATTTTCATTTGTAATTTTTACTGTTCATTTCCTTTCAAGCTTATTCCAACCATATCGTACTCATCTGAGTGCTGCAATTATTGATTTATAAGTAACAAAATACATGAATTGCCTATAGAAGAACCTTTGAATGAATACCACCCAGACTTGAGAAATGGATTTTTTATCTAGAGCATAAGCCGTCGCTGCCGTAATCAAATCCATAGCCAAGAACAATAGATATGCTAGAAGTATTTCATGCAAATCACCTATAAAAAGTGCAAATATCAACACTATGTCTCAAATGGGAGAAAAAAGAGGAAAGATCACTTGAAAGAATAGCATATTAGGAAGCGCAATTATTCACAAAGGACCCTTTCCGAAAGTTCTCCTATGTTTCCAGAAACATTGGAATGTTCCAAAACTCCATCTGAAACGTTGCTTGAAAAGAGGAAAAACTTTTTCTGGCGCCTCTGTCACAGATTTTGCCAATGGTGAATAAACTATCCTTCATCAATTCTCAAGTATGGTCAAAGTCAGATCGGCATCTTCCACAAGAGTATCAGTAGAATATCAACCTGCATCCAATACGCTTTGTTTTCTCCATGCTCCCGTTGCTCATGGGACAACGGAAATGCAATTCAAAGCATCAAATGCACGACGATCAAAATTCTGTCAGATTACATATTCCACTTCTTGGAAAGCTGTGAGCACGTTTTTTAAATTTCCTACCAATATATTTCCACAGACTGCATCCACATTCTTATTTGAAAAGGGTTGTATGAGATAAAATATAGTTTTTGGGAATACGATAGTATCAGCATCTATGGTTACGATGTATTCATATTTTGCTTCTTTGAATCATAGATTCAGAGCCAGTGATTTGCCCTCATTTTGTTTGGAGATAAGACGTACATTATCATATTTTTCTGTTAATTTTTTTGTAACCTCAGCTGTCCTATCTTTACTTCAATCATCTATTACAAGTATTTCAAATATCGGATAATCGCTTTTGAGCAATCATAATATAGTTCTTTCTATCACTTTTTCTTCATTATAAGCGGGTACCAAGATTGTAATAGGAGGCGTGAATTCATGAGAATAATATTTTTTCTGCAGTTTTCTTGCTCTGTAAACATATAAGCCAATGAACATCAATCTTATAATTGATACAAATGTGGATATGAAAAATATAATTGCTAAAGTTCTCCATAACAAGTCATCGATTCATATCAAGAATATCGGTTTTCATAGGATGAGAAGTTTTTCATAAAATGGGACCTCAGGCATCAGTGCATCTCTTTGCACTCATAGTATATCATTCAATGGAACAAAATTGTATCATTCCGCCAGAGCGAAAGGAATGAATTTTTCAAGAGCTTGTACAGTTTGGGCTCTATTTCATCAAGAATCATGCATGATTATTATATTTGAATTATCTTTCTTGAGTCAATTAAGCATGTTTTTATTTATGATTTCAGTTCAAGGATTGGTAAAATCTCTTGAATCGATATTTGCACCGGCAAGAATATAGCCTAAATCACTTGCAGTATGCATAGCCTTGAGATGTTCTGTTTTTATCGGTGCGGAATCATTTATATTGTAAGGAGCTCTTACAAGCATTGATCAGTGGCCTGCTATTATTTTTATCTGCTTCTGTGTTTTGTTGAGTTCAGTTGCTATGATTTCCTCAGAAATCACTCATTCATTCGGATAAAACAATGCACGGCTTCAGATGATATGCCCCTCTTTATATTCTCGTAATACTGTTTTTGGGTTTTTTGATATATTCTCGTCTCTGAGAAAAAAAGTGGCTTTAATTCAATATTTTTTCAATATGTCCAATATTTCTTCCGTATATTTATCCGGACCATTATTGAATGTTAATGCAATTGTCTTTACTTTTCAATCTCATAAACGCATAACCTTTGTCTTTTGCGGGAGACTTACATATTTAACCGAAACTATCTCTTCTCATTCCAAGCTTATTTCGCGTTCTCATACATTCTGTATTTTTTGAACTTTAAATATTTCTCAAGATCCGACAGATTCGATTTTTTTTTGGATTGGCAATATGCTTAATTCTTTTGGGTCAAATGTGAAATCATCTTCAAAATCTTCAAATCTATAAGGCTTAGCTTCAAATTGCTCATCTGCAAATGGATCTTTTTCATAGGATGAAGTATCTTCCTTTTTTATCATAAGATTATCGACCCATAAATTAAATGAATTCAAAAATCATGACTCTTCATTTTTTAATTTATTTCTTTCATCATTATCTATATTCGCAGAGGCTTGCTTTATTCATAAATCTTTATTTTTCCCTGGCTGTGAAAGCTGGATATTATCTGGTTCTTTTTTTCCTTCCGATGGAATTATGAATCTGTTCCAAGGGTTCATGATATCTAAGAATCATAGTCATGAGCTTTCAATTAAATATGCTTCATGAATTATAGGAGGTTCTACTTCATTTTCTTCATCGCTCTTTAGCATATGATTCTTTGGAATGAAGTTCCAGAGTGTCGAATCTTCAACACTGATTCTCCATAATGCAAATCAATGCATATTTCTTTTTTTGATATGATTATACTGATTCCAGGCAGATATGGCATCCAGAAGCCAGACTTCATGTACATTTCAATCAGCTGCAGTGTATTTAAAATTACTGTTTCATGATAGATTATCAAAATGAATAGTTTTCTTAGTATCATTCGCAAGATTCATAATCTCATCAAAGCTTCTTGATTCTACTTGTGTTTTTGAAGTTATATTCCAATCATAAGAGTTTGAGCCGATAGCAACAATTATCTTATCAGTAGGAATATTTTCTGATAATTTATATATTTTTTCTTCAAACCAATATTTTCAAGCTATCGGTCAAGGTTTTCAAGCCTCAGAATGCTCATTGAAAGCTTTTATGATTATAATATCTGCAATAAGTCATATTTCTTGAAAATCAAGTTCGGCTTTGTCTGCTGGAATGTTAATGGTCACATAAAGATTATCTTCATGAAAACTTTCTGCAAGAGAGATGAGCCAATTCGTATATAAGTAGATATTAATATTATCGATGTTATCCAGATCTATATTTATTCAACGCAAAGAGCGATTAAGGATTATTTGTTTAAGCTCTGCTATGAGGCATTCGGATTTATCTGAATCTTTTATGATTTCAAAAAATTCTTTTCATTTGCTATCGGAATCTCAAAATCTAGGGAAAACAATCACTTTATTCTTTTTAAGCGTTTCAAATATATTCCAATTGATATTTTCCTTAACTGAGCATAGTGTTCCTGAGAGTGAAAGCGAATCAGTGAATGCCAAATCCAACTGTTTTGAATGTTCCGAAAGATTTCATAAATTTTGATAGTCGCCTTGCATGATGAACGCGGCGTGTATAAAATTGCCATCCATGATAGACGGGAGAGATTTCAGATTCTTTATCCTTGTTTCAATTGTCTTCTGCTCATGATTAGCCGCTCAACTTAAGCTATAGGCAAATGGCTTTATGCTAACTGGTTTTATTATTTGTTTCTTTAGGTCCTTTCAATTTTCATTTAAGAATAGGGCATTGAAGAGATTGGGATTCAGGGGTTTTGTGTCAATAAGATATTCAGGAATGGTAAAACCGGAAATCAATCCGGCCATTAGTATAATCACACCAAAAGTAACATTCCGTGTTATCTTCCAGCGATTTTGTGAAGGGTCCTCGAAAATCATAGTTCCTGATAATTAGAAGCCGTCTCTCATAAGATATCTTATGAGGAAAAGATAATTGCTATGGTAAAATCTTTTTTATCCTCCTTTACATATGGATTGTGAGTAATTTTTTTATTTCAAGGTTTTTGTTTTTATACAGGGATTAATTTTGAAATATTTGAACATATAATTTTTTATAATACTAAAAATCCGACTAAAACGCTGATATCTAATCAACTATAGCCGGTTTCGCCATTGGTTTTATGGATGAATAAGGCGACCACTTATTACTCGTCCACATATACCTCTACATGCCAGTATTGTATCTATAAAGCCATTATTGTCAATTTTACGCAAGTGAAAAAACGGTGCGTGGATTGTGAATTTATTGTGATTAATTTACAAAATTAGAAAAATATGAGATAATAGGAAATATATTTGAAAAATCATCTGAAATATTATGTCTAATTCTCTACATCAGCAGGAATGAATAAAAAATAATGTCATACAATTTCCTGTTAGTCCAAAAATTCCAGATACCGCATCAATAGTTGATGATATTCTGCAGAAAAGAGAAATCCCTATATGAAGTGTGGAATTTTTCCTTGATAAATGACTTGATCTCTTCAGAGGTAAGCACCACAAGGCTGATTTTAAGATGCTTACAGACAGCCCTTATGAGCTTATAAAAATCAGTAAAAATGATTTTTCAATAGACTGACATGAAAATATATGGAAACTGCTTATCTGTCCAACAACAAAAAGAGAGGTGATTGAGGCCAGAAAATTTGTTCTTGAAAAAGTAAATTCTTTGCCTGGTAAATTCCATACCGAACTTTATAAGACTTTTGCCTCAGCGAAGCACATATATAGTTTTGATGATGTCTTTGATAATTTCGATGATTTAGAGCGTCTGATAAATGAACTGGAAGAAAATAAAAACAGATGAGATATTTATTCAGATAATGATACTTTTTTCTGTTCTTTGATGTCGACATTCTGATCATGAGGAGTGGAAATGGAAGAGGCAAGAACTATAATCCCAAAACATATTCAACTTCTTAGGAATATCCCAGGAGATTTTTTCTCAAAATCTGCAGATACTCTGCATGAGGCTTTTATGAAAGCTAAAAATTTCTCAATGAATGACCTTAAGAGGATAGTGGAAGAACAAGATTATGAATGATTTTCTGATATAAAGAAAAACCTTAAGGAGTTCTGCAGTTTTTTCTCTGATTGGGACTGAATCCTTATTGCCTCAAGATGGATAAAGAACTGATACATCAAAAGCTCTAAGATAATTGATGACCCCGAAAACGAAAAAATTACGGAACTCAGGGATCCACGTCCTCTTTTGAGTGAAAATATTGATAAATTCTACTGAAATATCCCCAATGATCCTCCAATCGGAAAGTCACTTGAAGTATACACTGGAGGTAATTGAAGCGGTAAGTCCACATGGCTCAAATCCCGACTTGCACTGCAATTATTCCATCAGACCTATGGTTATGTACCAGCTTTAAATGCAGAGTTACCCCTTAGGAGTCAGATAATTTTTCTGAATAGATGATGAAGCTGATATTGAGAGGATCTGAGCGCATTTTGAAATGATGTCAGGAAATTAATGGAATTTATCGGGGGAGTACAAAAAAACTCACTGATATTTCTAGATGAATTCTGATCCACAATCCCAGAAAATGAAGCATTTGTACTTATTAAGGCAATCGAGGAATATCTGCTAGAACATGGCGCAAAAGTTTTATCAGCGACACATAATGAGAAATACATCAGAGAATTATATAAAGAAAGAAATCCTCAAAAATGAATTTATCATTTTAATTGTAGAGTCGATAAGAGCGGAACAATGGATTTTTATTACAAACTGAAAGAATGAAAAGATTCAGCACATACACTCAATGTTTTTAAGGCTGCAGGGGTGCCACAGCATATGCTATATAAGGCGTCATGAAATATCTTGTGAAAATTCATGAACAATGATAAGCTAGATATCCCATATGGCTTCGTTTTAAGTTATTCAGATGAAGAAAGGGAAATGATGAAAAAAGAAATCTGATGATTTGCAGGATTTTCGAGATATAATGATATGGTAAAAGTAAGAGAAAAGAAAAAATGAAGCAAGAGATTTCAGATAATGAGGAAATTCAAGCCTCTGGAATGGGAAGAGAGACCAAATGTGTGGTATTATGATCAGGATCTTTTCTTCTCTGCCCATCATCCCGATTGTCTGGATGCGGTCGGTAAGATGCCTAGTTTTGATTTTATGACTTATTCAAAAGACGAAAAATTGAGATTACCGAAATATCTTACTCCAAAAAAATCAAAAAATGAGAATGTATATGACTCTACTCTGCAATGAATGGTTACATGGTGACTCACAAACGACACCAAAGAACTGCTAGAAAGACAGAAATTTTTTGAGGAAGCTGGAGAAGTTCCTTTTAAAGAGGTCGCCGCTTATTATAATGATGTAAATATATTCCTGTGGATTGCTTCTTGATTCATAGCAAACAGCTATCACTCAAAATGAATGGATGTAAAACTGGAGGATCTTTGAAGATTCAATAAAGTCATGTGGGAGCACCTTATTGAGAATTTGCCAGAACTGATGAATTTTAAATGAGTTTGAGCTGTCACTGATTGGTTTTTGGGTCTCGTAGAAATGGAAATCATCCTATGAAATATACCCTGAGATTATTGCGATCTACATAAAGAAAAATTTGACTTGCTCCGAAAGACTGTAAAGCTTGCAGAAAGACATAACAGGGCATATAAAAGGGAGAGGATATGAATGTGGAAAGAAAAATTTTCCAAAAGCAAAGATACATCAGTCAAAATCCAAGAACGTATTCAGGATATATTTTCTGAGATGTTTCAGAAAGAATGATTAAAATTGGATGATATGATGAAAGGTATTTGGGCTGATATTGACTCAACTTCTAAATGATTTGATATTCTCACAATGGAAAAAACTCTAAGGTCTAAGGTTGCAACTCATATAGATGACAAATGGATATTCAGAGTCAAGGATGATTGGGGGGAGAGCCTTTCCGGATGATTCACTTGAATGATGCAGATAATCAGGTCTATCAAATGAACCGGGAATCTTGCTCGTCCGCTGATTGAGAGATTAAAAACTTTAAATAGCACGCACGCGAATTCTATAGCAAATTATCTGGACGATTTCATGACACTTCCCAAGGTAGAGGAATTTGTGGAAATGATAAGACTCAAGAGAGATGATATAAAAAAATATGAAAGGTTAAGATATGATTTCAATATTGAGCGAAAGCATCAATGAACAGTCCTTTATGAACTCAATTGAATATTCTATGCGGCCAATCAGATAAAGAAACTCAAATGGGCTAAGGTAAATTATAATACGACATGAGAGATAGATATCCGATCAATGTACAATCCTTCAATGAAGAAAGTTTCAGAGCAGGTTAAAAATGATTTTCATCTTAATCCATCTGAGTCGTTTGAGATACTGGAATGAGCGACAATGTGAGGCAAGACCATGCACATCCAATCTATGCAATGGATAATGAGATTGGCTCACTCCATCTGATATGTACCTGCAGAATATGCATCAATGCCAGTATTTGATTGAATGCTTTATATAGACAGGATTCTTGAGGACGAGAAGAAAAATCTCAGTGCAGGTCAGCATGATGCTAAGATATGGTCCGAAATAATCGCTAAAATAACCGCAAAAGTGAAAGAGGGGACAAAAGGATGAAGATATTGGTTTGCTATAGATGAGATGATTTCCAGTGTGCCAGCGAGATTTCAAAAATGATTGGTGGTAGCTATCGTTGATGAGTTGAAAAGATTATGACAAAGATGACAGATATCAATCCATAACCCAGAGCTAGTGACGGCGCTTCTTGATCTAGACACTATCTCATACAAGGTTCATCATCCGGAAGTTAAGTTTGATTCCGATTGAAAAATGGAACATACATATAAAATAATTCCATGAAGAAGTATCGACAAAAATGGCAATTATTCAGCATTTTCTCTGGAAACAGCTGAAAATTTATGACTGCCTAAGGATATTGTTGAGAGGATGATGAAAATCAGAAATAGATAACCTTAAATTTGACAATTCAATTGATTATTTTATAGTAAATTCATTAAATTTTAATTTTAATTTATGAATTTGAAATGAATTTTGATGGGTTCTGCACTTGCGCTAGCTTCACAGGGCTCTGCAGAGGCGGCAAAACCTCTTCCATGTCCAGGAAATTCTCTTCTGGTGGATAATATCGGTGCAGTGAAAGCTGCAACAAAAACAAAGATGGAGAATCGCCTGCGCTCTTTGGATAAAGATATGCATCATCAGGTAATGCTTTTGACCGTAAATAGCCTTGAAGAATATGGATACGGTTCAATGATGGAATTTGCAAATGCAGTCTGAAATTGATGCTGAGTCGGCTACAGATGAGAGAATACCTGAGTCATCGTTCTTTATACGAAAACCCCTTCAAGATATAGGATTAATCCTGCTGATACTCAAAGGTATATAACAGATCATGTATCCAAAAAAATAATCGCAAAATCAAAATCCGAATGAGTATGTGAAAAAGAAGATGTCGATTGCAGGCTTGATTTCATAACTTCGGAAGTCGAAAAAGTTATAAGAAACGAATTCAAATGACCAGAATGAGCCAAGCCTCTACGTGAGGCTACCAAAAAATTCGATGAAGCAAAAGCAGCTACTGAGCTCTCAAATTTATTGAACAATATATGAATGAGCGCTGTTGTAATAGTCGTGCTTGGCGGAGCTGCCTTTTGAGCATATAAATGAATAAGATTAAGACAAAGAAACAGCAGAAGAAAAGAGCTTAAAAGAGAAATTCTTGAATTATATACGTCATTATCAGTTGAAAAGCAGAAATACCCTGAATGGTTCCAAAAAGAATACATCAATAGATCCGAAGCTGCTTCCAAAGAGATGATGTCCCTTACTGATGAGCAGCTGAATGATATACTAGAATGAATATGAAGAAAGCCTTTGCCTTTATTCAAAAGAGATATTGAAAATATCAAAGGGCATATTGCAAGTTGGAAAGATATTTTTGATAAGACTGTCAGCAACAAGGATATATTTCTAGAGGCATACAAGAGCCAAGTGGCAGAAGCTACCAGATTAAGCGATTCTCTTGAAAAGAGGGGCTTTAAGGTATGAAAGATCAATATCACTTCTATCGATGATACACAAACCCCTATAGATGTGATCTCTCAAGTGAAAAATGCTTCCGCTTGAATCTGAGAATCACTTAAATTCCTAAAATGAGTACCTGCTTTTTATGAATCAGTTAAATGACTTGATGTTACGATGGACAAAGAATTGCAAAATTATAAGAAGAAATATGATGAAACTACATTGAAGCATAAAGACATATTTTCCAAAGTGACGCCTTTTGATTTTGCCGGACTTGGCATAGAAGTGAAGGAACTATCAGCAGTGTTCACTAAGGCTTATTCTGAAAAGGAAATAATTAAGTTGGATGCAATCCATACATGATCAAAATTTGTCTTTAATTGAATCAAGAAGCTTATTTCTGATATGGAGAAGGAAATCGCATGGTATGAATCCATACCATCATTGATCAGTTCAAGAGAAAGGCAATTGAAATCAGTGAATAATAGGGATGAGTATGCAATTTCGGCTCAAAAATACGCAAGCAAGACAGGCAAGAGGGAATATCAAGGATATGATATGGGATGAAGCATTTTAAGCCTAAGCTCACTTCTGGCTTTTGCTTCAAATGCATATTCTAAAAAAGAAAACCTTAATCAGGTTAATGGCAAATTAAGCGAATTCGATAAGGAATATTCTAGAATGGAAGAATATATCTGACTTTGAGCCGCTCTCGCAGCAATTATCGCAGCAGAACTTGCGGAAGCAGAGAGACTAAGATTAGTGGAAGAGAAAAGGCTAAAAGATGCAAGAGAAGCAGAAGAAAGACGCATAAAACAGGAAGAAGAGGATGAGAGGGAAGAGACTAGAAGAGCGGAAAGCAGAACAAGTAGCAATGATGATAATCCTACACCATGATGAGGCGAATGATTCAACTGAGCCTGAGTTGAAGATGATTAATGCCACAAAAAAACCACCTTCAAAAGGTGGTTTTTTTGTTCTTGAAATTTCTTGACTTTTTACCCCAGGGTACCCTCTCTGGCTTCGCCATTCACCTTGTCAATATTTTAATGCTGATTTTGTCATTCTGAACTTGATTCAGAATCTATTGAATAGCCTCCTTATTTTTAACCATATAAATCCTTCCAACTTGGATTAATGGAATTTATCAGTTCAATTTTCCATTCACGTTTCCATCACTTCGAATCCATTGCATTCCGCACCCCAAGAGTACTTCCTTGCGGGCGCTCAGGATGGTAGCATTAATCGGTAATAAGTCAAAACATTTTGTGCATAACTCCTCATGTGAGGATATCTGGTAAGAAGATCTAA
>AMFJ01007586.1_pt1 | contig 15590 bp, 13 predicted proteins | sample 427208 | NCBI WGS metagenome assembly AMFJ01 (sample SAMN02954298, study PRJNA114691) | groundwater metagenome | biome: aquatic; feature: subsurface aquifer; material: sediment; isolation source: subsurface aquifer sediment | place: USA: Rifle, CO | collected 2008-08
TGCGCAATTGCGCACCCTACTGAATTTTATGTTAGACTTGATTACAGATAAAATTTAAATAAAAGTTAAAAAATATTGATATGAATTTTGAGTGTTTTTTACAGGAATTAAGTTCTTCTAAATATCAAATAATGTGGGCCTCTATCCCAGCTATAGTTGCAGCTATAGGTGCAGCTATATCCGCATTTATTGCTTATTTAGCTTACAAAGAAATTCTTAAATCTAAAAGACCTTACATAGCAATTGGAGAAAATGTTTCTAAAGAAAAAATTAGTGAAGGCTTTAAAATTAAAGTTTCGTACAAAAATCAAGGAAATCATCCTGCTACTAATTTAAAGAGTAAATACATTATAGTCTTAGAATCACTAGATGAGTGGACTGAAAAAAATAATACGATATCAAATGAAATTCCCATTGATCTAAAAAATTTTTATTTATACTTTGATTTATTTGGCATTTTAGAATCTAATCCTTTTTATTTAATATTTTTACTTAAATATAAAGATGCTATAACCGGAATAACATATACGCAAGACTTGTATTATAAAGTTACCCTAGAAAAAAACGCCTTTGAAAATGTACAGGAAGATGAAAGATTAAAAATTATAGGCTATTTAAGAAATGAAAATATAAAAGATATTATGATTAAAAGAAATAGAATTTTTTTAGGAAATAAAATAGTATTTTCAATAAAGAATAAATAAAAAACTAAAATGAAAATAAACAACGACTTACGGATGTGGGAACGCCGAATAAAAGCTTTAGCACCACTTGTTTGAGCGCAGCGAGTTTGGTGCGTTATGGAATATAAGCAATAAACCAAGTTCCCAACAGCCGTAAATGGTCGCGGGTTTTTGTTTCTTTTGCTTACTTTTCTTTATTTTTGTTGCGGTAAAAATAAAGAAAAGTAAGGAAGCGTTAGGATTACGGCATAAAAAGATTCTTCGCTTTGCTCAAGAATGACAGTGCCTAGCTTGGTGCTGGTGGGTAAGTAATTAAATTGTATTACTGAAGCTATGCTTGACTCAGATACCCACCCTACTTTAGCTTAGAATGACAATGTGTTATTTTGATAAAATTCAGGAATTTAAACAATTGTTGAAAGATATAAATATCACAAGATAATGTTTTTTATCCTGATTCTTGTAAAATAAAAAAAGAATTAAAATTATTAGACGGATAAAAATATGGCAGATAAAAAAATAATTTTGGCTTCGGCCTCTCCCAGAAGAAAAGAACTGTTATCAAATTTGGGACTTAAATTTGAAATTATCCCCTCAAAAGTTGAAGAAATCATAGAAGGCAAAACATTTTCCTGCGAACTAATAGAGCAATTAGCCCTTGATAAGGTTATGGATGTTAAAGAAAAAGTAGACTACCCTGCTGTTATTATCGGCTCAGATACAGTAGTGGTCGTAAATCATAAAATTCTTGGCAAACCAAAAGATAAGCAAGATGCTTTTAATATGCTGAGAATGCTAAGCGGAACCACTCATGAAGTCATATCCGCTATAGCAATTACAGATACTGAAACAGGCAAAACCCTGACAAACTCAGTCACCAGCAATGTAACCTTTAAAGAACTCTCAGATTCTGAAATAAATAGCTATATTGCAACAGGCGAACCAATGGACAAAGCTGGTGCTTACGCAATACAGGGTTTAGCAAGTATCTTTATAAAAGAAATAAGTGGATGCTACACAAACATTGTTGGTATATCCACTTATAAACTTGTTGAAATGTTAAAAGAATTTGGAATCAAAGTATTTTAACATTCGACTTTAACAAGACAGCTTCTAAAACTCGTTAGCCTTCATTACATGGAGGTGAAATGTGTGTTACACCTGGATTATCTGTAGTTTCAGGTTCTTGAGTTTCTTCATCTGACTTATATGGAAACTTTTCTTCTTTTTCCTTTTTAGGCTTAGCCTTAGGCTTTTTCTTTTCTTCCATGGTACCGGCTTCTCCTTCAGATTCTGTAACTTCTTCATCTGAAATTTTACCAGTAACACTTAAACTTATTCTACGGTCTTCTGGATTAAATCTTACTACTGTAGTTTCTATACTTTTACCTACTTCAAGAGCCTCACCAGTCTGGTTTTGATATTCCATTACTTCTTTATAAGGAAGTAATGCTTCAATTCCAGGATATACTTCTATAAATGCGCCGAAATGCTTAATTCTAATAACGGTTCCGGTGATTTTTTCACCTTCTTTTATAACATTGGCAGCTTCATCCCAAGGATCAGGCTGTTGACTCTTAAGACTTAAGCTAACTCTTTGTTTATCATGATCTATGCCAATAATCTCAACGTTTATTTTATTACCAACGGTTAATATATCAGCAGGATGATCTACCCAACGCCATGACATTTGAGATAAAGGTAACAATCCATCAATTCCGCCGATATCTATAAAGGCACCAAAGTCTGCAAGTCTGACTACTTCACCTTCAACAACCAGACCGACTTCGATTCTTTCAAATACATCTTTTCTGTTCTCAGCTTGCTGCTCTGAAACAACTTTTCTGTGAGATAAGATGAGGTTATTTTGCTGTGAATCAACAGATAAAATCTTTAACTGGATCTTTTCACCAATAAGACTTTCAATATCTCTGGTTCTAACATGGCTTGATGGAACGAATCCACGCAGGCCAAGAACGTCAACTAATATACCACCTTTAACAACTGCGGTAACTTCTCCTTCAACAACAGCATCTTCATTTTTAAGATCTTCGAGTTGTTTCCAGCTGTACGCAGATGCAACTTTCTTAAGTGATAAAGTTAATTTGCCGTCCTCATCTTCTTCTCTAATTATTAAAAATTCTTTTTCTTCCCCAATCCCAACAACTTCCTGAGGATTTTTTGTATAAATATTTGATACTTCCTTACAAGGTACAAAGGCAGCAGTTTTAGCACCAATATCTACAAGAAGGCCATTAGATTCATACCCTATAACTTTTCCTTTAACAAGATCACCTTTTTTAAAGTTATAGCCGTATTTTTCTAACAGTTTCTCAAACTCGGTGAGCTCTCCTTTAGTATTATTTGTTTTATCCAGAGCCTTATCTGCTGTCATCCAAGTTGAACCTCCAAAACAAAATAAGTAGTGCTTCAATGCTTTAATCGTTTACATACGTTAGGTGGTAATATCACCCAAAATATTTCTAGAAATTTCTTTTACATTAATATTATATCAAAAAAAAATATTTCAAAACATAGCATTGATTTTGATATAAATAATCATATTTCAGATTTATCTAACAAAAAACTACCCTTTCGGGTAGTCATATAATCATTAATTTAAGTAGTGCACGAGTAAGTCTTCTTTCAGACAAACAGATCGCATGTGTTTAATAGCCCTGAGTTCTGTTTGTCTGATGCATTCCTTCGTTACACCGTAAATTCTCCCAATCTCATCCAGAGTCTTGCCTGTGGAATTATTGAGGCCGAACCTCATTGATATGACTTCCTTCTCTCTGATTTTCAGTGTATCTAAAATTTTACTTATATCTTTTTTTAAATAATCAAACTCAGCCTGCTTATCAACTTTGTAATCAGTGTCAATCAGAAATTCGCAAAAACTGGCTTCATTCCCGTCAGGTAGCTGAAATGTGGCATCAACAGAGATGGGTTTGGTTAAAGCATTTAAATAGTTTTCTATTTTTAATTCAGGAATGCTTAATTTATCGGCTACATCTTTTATTGCAACCTGACAGCTATATAATTTTTCCATCTCTGATTTAACTTTTGAGAATTTAGTAAGGGTTTCCTGAATGTATACAGGTATCTTCATACTATGAGATTGCTCAGAAACAGCTTTGTTTATAGACTGCTTTATCCACCAGGTAGCATAAGTGCTGAATTTAAAGCCTAATTTATAGTTGTATTTTTCAGCAGCTACCATTAGTCCAAGGTTTCCTTCCTGAATTATATCAATAAGCGGTAGGTTATTATTAATATATTTCTTGGCAATACTTACCACTAACCTCAAATTCGCCTGAACCAGCTTTCTTTTGGCTACAATATCACCATTAGCTATTTTTTTACCTAACTCTATCTCTTCTGCGGGTGTTAATAGCTTAATTCGATGTATTCTTGCCAGATAAGATTTTGTTGCATCGTCAAAAGCTGCATAGTGGACTTCTTGATTTACAGGACAGGCCTGAAAAGCTAAAACCTCTGCATTAGAGCAATCTTCCTTGTGAGTTTTATCAGACTCTTTTTCAATGAATTCTCTCATGACAAAGCTCCTTCAATCTTCCATTAATCCTACAGACGAAGTTAATTTACTGCTCTCTAACAAATAGTGCTTAAAGTCTGACAGATAAAAAGCCCTTATACAAACTCATCAGTTTGTATAAATGAATAAAATAAACACATAAAAGCACTGTATCTGATAGATACAAAATTAATAATCTAACACGTAAAAACTAACACAACTTTACTTAACTGCCATGCTTAAAGCAGAAATACAACAACAAACTGCAAAAATGAATTTTCTAAAACCAGTTTAACTTGAGAGTTTTAACCAGCATATCTTTTGTATATATTTTATATATTAACAGACGATTTAAGCTACGTCAATTGTAATATTAAGAATTATTAAATCGTATTTTTATTTAAGCACTGTTTCTTAATGTTTCTTAACATTAGTGCTTTGTTAAGTTTCAGTACATACAAACGGACAAAGACTTTAAGTCAGCTCTTTTTTTTGAAAGAATTAGTATAGCAAATACCAAAACCAGATAACTTAAATTCACTCAAGCAGAGACGGCATTCAGATGTATATTGAAGGTCCATTAAGATCAGGGAAGACCTCAACGTTGATAAGCAAATTTATTGAGCTTATCAATTCAGGCGTGCCGACTTCTCAAATATTGGCTATCTGCGCAAACAGCTTTAAAAAAAGAGTTTTCATAGAAAAAATAAAGGCTGAGCTGCTAAATAGCAAGGTTAAAGGCTTTGGAGATATTCCCGTATATACGTTTAACGGGATTGTTTATAATTATATCCGTAATTACTGGCCTGTTATTGAGGAAATAATTGTCACTAAAAGCGATAAACATGTAATATTACCTAATTTGTGCGGACTGGAAACTACTGAATATATACTAAAGCACTGCATTAACGAGATTAATCAGGATCAAACATTCACTGATACTTTTCTTGATTATTACTCTAATCCAAATCTCATTCATCAATTATTGAGAAGATACAGGCTTATTACGGAGAATTGTCTTACAGAAGCAGAAATAGAACAGAAATCAGCTTTTTTAAATGAAACATTCAAAGAACCTGCTGATAAAGCCCTGAAAGAACTTAAAGATAAAACACTGATTTTCAGGAGTTTTGATTACTTAAAACAGACAAATACATTCCTGTTTTTACTAAATAGATCTCCCCAACTGGCTAAAGAGTTTGCAAGGATTAAATATCTGCTTGTTGATGATATGGATGAGCTCTCTTATGCAGCTCAATCATTCATAAAAACTATACTGCCCAATACTAAAGAATTTTATCTAACTGCTGATCCTGATGGTGGAACCAGAAGAGGATATCTCTGTGCTTATCCTGATGGATGGAATGAAATAAAACAGGTTAAAAATGCCGAAATATTAAAACTTGAAACTAAGAAAGCTCTTTATAATGATGCTTTAAAATTGTTTAAAGCAATAAAACATAATGAATCAAGTATTTTTGAACATATAAAAATGGTGAACGAGACCAAAAGAGCCCAGATGCTAGATTCAGCACTAAACAGGATAAAAGAACTGATAAAAACGGAAAAAACCAAACCTGAAGATATTATAATCGCTACTCCTGTTATTGATGAGAGTATCAAATGCATGCTGGTAGAATTTTTCGATCAGGAACATATTAAATATCAATTTCTTGCAGGGACTAAGAAACTGACTGATAATCCTGTAGTATTTGGTTGTCTGATAATTTCACAGTTAATTAATGACAGCTGGAAACTTAAACCAACGCCATTCGAAGTTAGAATCCTTCTTACAAGCTTATTAGGAATACCTGTTCACTACTGCAAAGACATTATAGAAGGTTATAAAAAAAACAAAAAACTAAAAGAAGATATAGACCTTGAACATGAAGAGCTTAATCAGAAATATCAAAGCCTGATAAATGTTGTAAACGATTTAAAAGATAGACAACTTAATTTATATGAGCAAATAGTCGAAATTTTTACCAGATTAGCTGCATCTGAAATTAAAGAAAAGTCAGAATTGAATGATCTTAATGAAACCTTAAAGTCTTTAGATGGCTTCTTTAATTTCATAGAAAAGCTAGAGAATCACGAAAGGCCTGAATGCCCTGAAAGAGAATGGCTGATACAGATAAAAAATACGGTTGTATCAGACAATCCACCATCTGCACCGGATATTAAATCTGACAGTGTAATTATTGCGACTCCCCAAAGAATAGTTGACCTTGAACTTGAATCTAAATATCAAATTTGGCTTGATGTATCAAGTGCTGTATGGACAAAAGACGATACAGGGCCTCTTTACAACTCGTGGGTATTCCAGAAAAACTGGGATAAACAGGAATATACTCCTGAGATTCATAGGGAATTAACCTTAAACAAAACCGCTCACCTGCTAAGAAAATTGATTTTATGCGCCAATGAGGAAATAATTGCATACTCAAGCCAGCTTGATAGCTCCGGCAATGAAAATACAGGTATATTACCGCAGTTTTTAGATCAAAGTTCCTGTAAATTAAACACCAATTTTAAAGTTATCATTCCTCGAGATGATCAAAGACCTGTTATTGAGTATTCCGGGGGTAAAATGGCCGTTCCTGCCGTTCCCGGGGCAGGAAAAACAACCATTATGCAGGCTTTAATTATTGAATTAATAAAAAAAGGGGTTAAGCCAAATGAAATACTGGTTCTGACATACATGGAATCAGCTGCTAGAGTTTTCCAGAATAGAGTCAAAAGAAGCTGTCCTGACCTGAATGAGCTTCCTTATATAAGCACCATTCACGGCTTAGCCATGAAAATTATTCAGGATGAGGATAATTTTGTAAAACTGGGCCTGAGTTCAGACTTTCAGATATGTGATGATACAGACAGGACAAGAATTTTATATGAAGTATGCTCCAATAATCTCCCTCCTGGAGAAGAAGACATAAACAAATGGATGGAGCTTAATGCAAAAGCTATTTCACGAGCAAAGCTGGCTGATCTTAGCTGGCAGAATGTAGCTAAAAACAATTTAACCCAGCAATTAAACGAGTTTTTACCTGTGTATAAGGGTTATATTCAAGCCCTTACTAGTAAAAATTTGATTGATTTTGATGATTTACTTGTAATGGCTACAAGATTGCTAAGGAATTATCCTGAAATCAGAAGTTATTACCAGAAACAATACAGGTTTATCATTGAAGATGAAGCTCAGGACTCCTCAAAAATACAGCAGGAGTTTATCTCTATAATAAGTGACTATCACGGAAATCTCATCAGGTGCGGTGATGCGAATCAGGCTATTACCACTACTTTTTCCAATGCAGATGTGCAGGGATTCAGGGATTTTATAGAAAATAATCAGTGTGTTTCCATGCTAAGCTCTCAACGCTGCTCAAAAGAACTATATGAGCTTGCAAACCATCTTATCGATTGGTCAAAGACTCAGGATGATTTAAAAAATGCTTTTCTTGATCTTAAAATGGAGCCTGTAGATGGCAAGAATCCTGATATTAAAGATGGATTAAACTTTAAAATACTCGAAACTCCTGATAACGAGAAAAGCTGTATATTAAGTGAAATTAAAAGATTACAGGAACAAGAGCCTGATTCGACTTGTGGAATTTTGCTAAGAGCTAACTGGCAGGTATTTGAGTGGGCTAATTATCTTGAGAAAAACGATATAAAGTACGTCTGCTTTACTGATACTCTAAAGCAGAAAAAAGTATTCAGATTCCTGCTAAAATTCCTCGAAGTCATTGAAAACCCCTGGGATAACAAGCTTGTATTTGAGCTTTATGAGGAATTTATAAATGCTAAAATTATCAAAAAAGATTTTGAATCTGTGAACTTTCTCAAAAACAAAATGGGCTCACCTTTTATTAGTTATGATTCTACAGAAATAATTACTGAAACTCTCTTGAATTTCTGGTGGGATGTTCATTATTGGCTGGAGAATTCTTACTTACCAACTGAAGAATTAGTTCTAAAGCTGGGATCATATTATTTTGACAATATAATAGACAAATCAAACGTGCATTTATTGTCTGTACTGGTTAAAAAATTCAAAAACAACTTCACAGATTACAGTGATAATGCCAAAATAATCAACCTTCCTGACATTGTTAAACACTTTAAAGACCTGAGCAAAAAAAGCAAAATTGGTGGGGTCAGGTTCTTTACTGAATCAGAAGAAGACGGGGACAATCCTTTAGGCGGGTATGTACAGCTTATGACTGTGCATAAAGCAAAAGGAAATGAATTTGATGCTGTATTTATGCCTGAAATGAATGAAACATCCTATAGCATCTCTCAGGAATTTACCAAAGTCCGAGCTGAAGATGTTTTACTTGAGCAAATAAGCGGCATTTCAGGAGCTGAAAATCCTAAATCAGAACAACAAATCAAAATTGAACAAATGGAAGAAACTCTAAGACTTATTTATGTAGGCATAACAAGAGCTAAAAAGTATCTTTATATGAGTTCTGCCTGCAAAAGACTAACTAAATACAATAAAGCTTATGATGTACTTCCATCCAGAGTTCTGGAATATCTGGTTTCACATCAGGAAACTAAAGCCAGACTTTATAAACCCAATAATAAAACGGTAATATCTCCGAATATTCCTGAATCTTCGGAGGATATTTTATGCTAGACATATATACTACAAATAAAGCACGTTATGCTGAACTGACTGCAACCGTTGATGAGTTTGCGAATCACACGGGTGTGTCCCTACCTGGTGTTTCAGCATCTATCCAGAGAGGTATTATTGAAATAATTATAAACTGGAAAGATCCTGAACATCAACAATTATAAGTTAGTATTGATGATTTATGCTTCAGGATGACGGTGTTTGCTCTTTGACAATTTATTACATATAACAAGATTTCACAAAATTATCAGTAGAACCAATCTAAAAGGCAAAGGAAATGGAAAAAAACACTTACAATCACGATAGATTTAATACCTGGGAAAAATGCCGGAAAAGGTATTATTTTAAATATATTAAAGAGCTTAAATGGCCTGAACTCAACGATAATTATAAACTCGGACAGTCTGTCCATGCCCTTATTGATTATCAGTTAAGGGGGTTAAAAATCGATCATCTCTTAAAAAACATTGATGAAGATATAACCCCTCACTGGAAAGCCATACAAAGTCATCCAATAATAAAAAACGATGTAATAGCTACTGAATGGGCTTTTAATTCAAGAATCGGTGATTCTAAATGCTGGATTAACGGTAGAATTGATGCTATTTTTTACGATGGACAAAAATACATAATAGCCGACTGGAAAACAGGCCAAAATATCCCTGAAAATCCCGACACTGATTTTCAAAGCATGCTTTATTTATATGCGTTTTTTAATGGACATAAGGATTTAGGACTGGATTTAAAACAAGAAGACATAGTTTTTCAGTATATTAAAACCCCTAAACTTGATAATCCTGCTCCAATAATATATTCAGCAGAAAAAGAATATGAAGGGATTTTCCTGAATAAAATACAAGAAATAGAAGAAACAAAAATTTTTGATAAGGCTAATCCCTGTCCATTAAAGAAATATTGCCAGTATAAAAAACTATGTTTATCTGATTAAAGAAATAAGAGGTTTTTAACCTCTTATTTCTTTATAAATCCTGCTTTAACCCGATCATCATTCTAAAAACTTTTTCAACTCGCCAGGGGGTCCACAGAAATAGAATGGTGGTGGCGGTGGTTTCGGGGGCTCACTAACAGTAGTGGTTGTTGTAGTAGGAGTTGTAGTTGTAACAGTAGTTGTATTAGTTGTTGGCTCAGTAACAATTTCAAAAGGAACGGCTTCCCACTCAGGATGAGCAATTTCATCTGTTATGGTAGTAGTTTTATCATTTGTTACTACAGTTGCATCTCCTAGTTTTGACTTTAGTACATCATAGACCTCTGCCATCTCTGCTGTTAACTGTCCAGCACCAGCAGCCTGGTCAATTAGATTAATTATATTTTTATAGTTAGTATATGGATTATCACTATCAGGACCAACATAATAATATTTTTTCAATATTTCTTCAGTAGTCATTCCTATTGAAGTAACAGGGGAATCTGTGTGGCTTAAGAAAATATCTTTTGATATAGTTCCTGAATCTATCAGCGTAACCATTTCACGACCTATAGCATTTGCAATGGTTGTAACAGTACAGACCTCATCTGTATCCGAACAAGTCTCTTCTGATAAGTCTATATTGACAAGTTGCTGTTCCAATACTGTTTCAACACTATCAACAGCTGGATTTGCCTGACAGGCAGGACTTAACAAATCAGCTGCAGTAACATTAGGAGTTCCTGTAGCATCAGCACTTCCTATGAGATTTATCATTTTAAGTCTCATATCATTAGCAAGTGCAGCATCTATATCAGAACCAGAACCTGAAATTACAGCCAATGCAGTAGTTATCTCTCCTGCACAACCTGCTGTTGAGGGATCTGTTACCATAGTTCTATATTCAGTAATAAATTCATTGGAATATTGCCCAAGTACTGCAGTATAGCTAAGAGCAGAATTATTTCTATATGCTGGAGCGCTACGGGCTATTGTATCTGCAACTGTCCTGAATAAATCAGGAAAAGCAAATATTGCAACAACTAGAATTATCAAAGATATCGATAAATACTCGACATAGCCCTGCGCTTTTCTTCTAAAATAAGGCTTATTAAACTTCTTCAATTGTCTCACTCCTTCTATACTCTATTTAGACTTTAAACACATTTAATATTTTATTCCCAGTAGAAAAGCTTACTTTATATCTGAAAAATCATTTTAAATATTATGTTTTAATCCTTAATATTCTCTTAAGCCGTTTTTTATTCTTCACAGAAATAAAAATCTGCTACTACAGGTCCAGAACTATCATCGTCTTCATCATCTGATGAAGGAGGTGTATAAGCTGTTTCCGGGCCAATATATACGGGTTTTGATTCCCAACCAGGACGAGAAATAGACTTGTAATATGAAGGTGGTTTTAGCTTTATTTTCATTGCATCTTCCAGTTTTACCACCAATGTGTCATACAAACCAGCCATCTCTGGTGTGAAATAACCCTGATCAGAAGCATATTCAATCAAGTTTATTGCGTTTTTATACGTAGCATAAGGTTTTTCAGTATCAGGACCTACATAATAATGCTGGGTTAATATATCTTGTACACTTCCAGATATTGCAGTAACAGGAGAATCCGGATGATTAAGAAATACATCCATAGGTACAGAACCACTAGTTATCAATGTAGCCATATCACGCATTATTGTATTGGCTGTAGTAGTTACAGTACAAACATCTTCGCAAGTGGCTTCCATTAAATCCAATTTAATTAACTCATTTGTTAATATAGATTCAATACTATCAGCACCAGCTATGGATCCACAAGTAGAAGTTAGTAAACTTGACGCATTTGTATTATAGCTTCCTGAAAGATTTGCATCGCCTAAAGCACTTACTATTTTAACCAGTGACTCTTTGGAAAGTTCGCTAGAACCAGTGGTATTAATACCACTGAGAACACTCATTGCATTTTTTATTTCTTCAACACAGCCTGATGCAGAAGGATCCTCTTCTAAAACTCTGAATGCCGTAATAAATTCTCCTGCATATACACCTAATAATGCTGATTGCTTATATATATCGTTATTTTTATCTTCAGGAGAGGTATTAGCTACATTATTTGATGCCGTTAAAAATAACGGTGGAAAAGATATTATCGTAAGTGCTAAAACTATTGCTCCAACAGCTGCATATTCGACATAGCCCTGCGCTTTTCTGCGTAAGTTACTCCTTCTCATATTGTCACTCTTCCTTATCTTTAAATTAAATAAACTTTAAAACGACATTATATTCATGTTATTCCTTGTATTACATGAATTTATTCAATTAGGCATAAAAAAATTTACATATAATAACAATTGCAACAATTTGTTCACTAAAATAAAGAAAAAATACTTTTAAAATTTAGAAAACTATTTCTTATTATCTATTAATTTAAACCGTAGGCCAATATAAAATATTTAGTAGTGCGCTACCGTTAACTAATAATTACAAGTTAGGTCCATATGTTTCAAAGCTTCAGATGATGACATAAGTTGGGTGGTATGACTACATTCGTAAATGAGCTTGCGAGTTGTACGAATGTGTCCCTACTTGGTACCACCAAATATTTTATAGAAATTCTCCGGTAATGTAGCCGTTTTTAAACTCAGTGGTAACAGCTAACAGGTCTATTAAGCTGCAATCTTTTAAATCTTTACCTAAATTAACATCCATTAAATGCCTGCCAGCTTCAGAAGTTCTGAATAATTCTTGAATATTAGGTTTATAATGATTAAAAAACTTAATCGCAATATCAGCAGCATCTGAAAGATCGCTTTCCATGTCATTTTCCTGACACCTCTTAACAAGTTGACCGGCTATTAAGCCTGCACAGGCTGTATCTTCTTTTGTAGTTTTATTCGACCTGCCAGCACATAAGATCAAAACATCATTTTGCTTTTTAAAAGTTTTATCTATGCATGCCGTGGCGTTTATAAACGAACCAGTGGTAACAAATTTTGCATTTTTAGCAAGTTTTAACGCTCTGGTTCCATTAGTAGTAGTAAAGATAATGGTATTCCCCTGTATTTTATCAGGGGTATATTCAGAAGGAGAATTTCCCAGATCAAATCCTTCAGGTTTAAGGCAATTTCTTTCTCCTGCCAGTAAAACTTCCTCACCAGCAAATTTTCTTGCTTCTTCTATTGTTTCTACGGGAATAATCTTAGAACATCCGAGAAGTCCGTCCATTCCATTTACTCTATACCCCCAAAAAGCATAAACTATCGTAGATGTTGCTCTTAAAACATCTATAACTATTACACTTTTTTCTGAAATATCTCCTCTTGAACTTAATTCATAAGGATTAAAAACAACATCAATATACATAACTATCCCGATATGATATTCTAATAGTGACATTTAGAATATCACAAAGAGTTAATTTAGTTCATTGCAACAATGCCTAATAAAGATAATCTTAAAAGATATAATCGAAATATTCTTATAAAAGCCATCGATATCGATGGTCAGTTAAAACTTTTGAATTCAAAAGTTTTAATATGTGGTGCGGGGGGACTTGGATCCACTGTTATTTCCAGCCTGACATCAGTTGGCATAGGCACTATCGGGATTGTTGATAACGATAGCATAGAAATTTCAAACCTAAACCGACAATTTATTCATAGTTTTGAAAAAATTGGTGAAGCTAAGGTAAACTCTGCAAAAGACTGGATTGGGCAGTATAACCCTGACATTAATGTAAAGACCTATCACGTTAGATTAAATCTCGATAATTGTGATGAAATTTTAAAAGAATATGATGTAATTGTCGATTGCTTTGATTCTTTTGAATCAAAGTTTACATTAAATAAAGCCTGCGTAAGAAACAAAAAAATTCTGGTTCACGGCGGGGTAACAGAATTTTCAGGGCAGGTGATGACTATACTTCCCGGAAAAACTGCATGTTTAAATTGTCTTTTTCCTGAATTTGAAAAAAATAGTGAGACAAAAGGTGTGTTAAGTCCTGCCGTCAGCACTATTGGCTCAATTCAAGCTATGGAAGTTGTTAAAATTTTACTTAACTTCAAAAAGCTTCTAGTAAATGGTTTTTTAAGTTATGATGGAATGGAACATTCGCTTCGAAAAATTACAATTAAACAAAACAAAAATTGTCCTGTGTGTGAAAAAATATTGGTGAAATAAACACTGTCTAGAAGGTAGGGGTCATTGAATATTTACATATCTTCTTCAGTAAGAGAAAGCATAAAAGATACTGTAGATTTAGCAAATGAATTAGGTGCAAATCTAGAAATCTGTAAATTCGCAGATTCGAAAATTTTAGACGGCAATCTGGAAGCCGAAGTAAAAGAATGCCTGGAAGCATTAGAAGGTTTTAATGGCAAACTCAGCCTCCATGGTACTTTTTTCGATCTTAATCCTATATCCAAAGATTCTAGAGTTGCTGATATCACAACTTACAGATATAACCAATCCTTAAATATAGCAAAAACTTTAAATGCTAAAACTGTTGTCTTCCATACAGGATACAATGGTCAGGTTAAATCAAAGATATATCACGATTTATTCGTAGAAAATCAGATACTCTTCTGGACGGATTTTATAAAAAGATTCGAAGATGCAGGGATCACTGCGGTTCTGGAAAATACTTATGAAAATTCTACAGAAGTCATCACTTCTGCTATAAATCATGTAAATTCAAAACACCTAAAAGCCTGTATAGATACAGGCCACGTGAATATAAATTCATCTTTAAGTGTGTCTGACTGGATAGATGCCCTTGGAGAAAATCTGCATCATATGCATTTACATAATAATTTTGGTGATTTTGATGATCATAATTCTCTATTAGCAGGAACATTAGACTTTAAGAAAATCCTGAGCCACCTAAAAGCCAGTAAATTAAGTCCTAATCTGGTAATAGAAGTTTTCAATGAAAAACCTGCAATGGAAAGTTTTGAATTTATCAAAAATCAGTTAAGTTTAATTTCCTCTTCCAAGAAATAAAACCATGAATTCAAATTTACTAAATACTACTACATCTGTTCTTTTAATTGTTGATATACAGGAAAAGCTTTTAAAAGCTCAGTTTGAGCAGGAAAGAATTACTAAAAACGCTTCTATTCTTGCAGCAGCAGTTAAAATTCTTGACATTCCGGTCATTGTTTCAGAACAGTACCCTCAAGGATTGGGGCCTACAATCAGGGAAATTAAAGAAAACCTTCCTGAAAATACTGAATTCTTTGAAAAAACAAGCTTTAACTGCTGTTTAGAATCCGGCTTTACCGATTTAATAGAAAAACATAACCGTAAGCAAATTCTGGTTTGCGGCATGGAATCGCATATTTGTGTTCACCAAACAGTTCATTCATTAATTACAGCAGGATACGAAACCTATCTCATTCAAGATGCCATAACCTCAAGAAAAGAAGCCGAATATAAATATGGCTTAACCAGAATGATAAACTACGGAGCTATTCCCAGTTGTACCGAGATGGCTGTATTTGAATTAATAAAATACGCTAAACATCCTCAATTCAAAGCCATTCAGGGTTTAGTAAAATAATATTTCACTTTGTCATGGGCTGACTGCAACCGTTGATGAAATCATACGGGTGTGTCCCTACTTGGTGACCTAGAATCTATCCAATCTATGCATTGTCATTACGAGCCATGAATCATGACTAATCATTAAAATCTCACTTGCATGGCAATCTTTCCAACTATAGAGTAGGGTGGGTATCTGATTTAAACATAGTTCTATACTACAATTTAACTACTTACCCACCAGCACTAATC
>AMFJ01033366.1_pt1 | contig 15573 bp, 12 predicted proteins | sample 427208 | NCBI WGS metagenome assembly AMFJ01 (sample SAMN02954298, study PRJNA114691) | groundwater metagenome | biome: aquatic; feature: subsurface aquifer; material: sediment; isolation source: subsurface aquifer sediment | place: USA: Rifle, CO | collected 2008-08
AGGCATTTTGTTTGACGGAGACGCTGACAGGGTTGGATTTTTTGATGAGAAAGGACAGTTCGTGAGCGCTGACCACATGTTCTTGCTTATTGCGCGCGAACTTATTAAAAAATATCCTGGCGCCGCGTTTGTTCATGACTTGCTTTTTACAAAGGCCTTTGGCGATCAAATCAAGGAATTGGGAGGTGTTGCTTACGAGAGCAAAGTGGGGCATGCGTTTGTAAAAAATCGCATTCGCGAAACAGGCGCGATTGCAGGAGCGGAGTTTTCAACTCATTTTAATTTTAAAGAAAATTATGGCGCTGAATCGTCAGAATATGCCGCGCTTTTGGCGCTAAAAATTCTAAAAGAAAGCGGAAAAAAGCTGTCCGAGCTTGTTTTGGATCTGAAAAAGTATTATCATTCAGGCGTAATAAACTTCCATGCTCACGAAAAAGACAGGATCATGGCAGACATGAAAACAGTTTATTCCGCGCAAGCGCGCAAGGTCTCTGATTTAGACGGGTATAAGTTTACATTTGACGATTGGTGGTTTTGCGTTCGGCCGTCAAACACAGAGCCGGTATTGCGCCTTGTCGTAGAAGCGGATACAGAAAACCTCCTTGATGAAAAATTAGCAGAACTTCAAGAATTCATTCACTCGCGAACATGATCTCAACTATATTAATTTTTTTAGCGGTTCTTGCACTGCTTGTTCTCGCTCATGAGGCAGGGCATTTTTTCGTTGCAAAAAAAATCGGGGCGAAAGTTGAAGAATTCGGTTTTGGGTTTCCACCGAGATTATTTTATTTTAAGCGAGGGCAGACAGTTTATTCAATAAACGCGCTCCCGCTTGGCGGATTTGTGCGAATAAAAGGCGAAAACGGCGATTATGGCGCTGACGCAGACAGTTTTGCGTCAAAATCTCCAATAAGAAAAATTTTTGTCATGGCCGCTGGCGTTGCAATGAACATGATTCTCGCGTTCGTATTGCTCTCTGTTGGCTTTGCAACAGGTATTCCGCAGGTTGTGTCTGACAGCATGCCGTCTTACGCGCGCGTAGAGCAGGAACGCATAACAGTTGCGCATGTTGAACCTGACAGCCCGGTTTCTAAGGCGGGAATTGGCGCGGGCGAGCACATACTTGCGATTGATGGAAATAAATTCAAAAGCATACAAGAAATTCAGGCCTATTTGCAGACAAAGCAAGATAAGGCGGTAGAAGTTCAAACGCTCCGCGCTGGAAGGGAAACAACAACATCTGTTTTGCCTGAACTTTCAGAAGACGGCAATCGCGTTATTATGGGCGCATCGCTTTTGGAAACAGGTGTTGTTTCGTATCCGGTTTACAGGGCAGTGCTTTACGGCGCCACATCAACTGTAAATATGACAGGAATGTTTATTGCTAGCTTTGCGGACATAATCAAAAGCGCGTTTGGAGAAAAGAAAACAGCCGTTGAGGTTGCCGGACCGCTCGGCATTGCTGTAATGACAGGCGAAATGGCGCGCTTGGGAATGCCGTACTTATTGCAATTTGCGGCAGCGCTTTCCATAAACCTTGCGATTATTAATTTTATTCCTTTCCCGGCGCTTGACGGCGGCAGAGCGATGTTTGTTTTGCTTGAGCGGTTCCGCGGCAGGCCTGTTAGCAGGAATTTAGAAAACGCAATACATACAACCGGCTTTGCTTTTCTTATGCTTTTGGTGGCTTTTGTAACCTACCGCGATCTCGCGCGTTTTGGCGGGCAGATTGTCGGTGGACTGCGTAATTTGTTTGGGATATAATTTTTATTATGAAAGACGAACTATTGCGGCTTAAAGAAGACCTTGCGCGAGACCTTTCTGCGATAAAAGACGCGGTCTTGTTTGAGGATGTCCGTGTAAAGTTTTTTGGGCGCAAAGGAGCGCTTTCGTCGGTTATTAAGCGCCTCAAAGATTTAAGTGAAAATGAGCGAAAAGAAATCGGAGCTTTTGCGAACAATATTAAAAACGAAATGGAGGAAATGTTTGAAAAGGCGCAAACCGCTTTTCTGGGAGGCGGTGAGAGCTTGAACATGGACCTTACGCTCCCTGCAAGCATGCCGCAGGCCGGACATTTGCATTTAGCCACTCAAGCAATACAAGACATAAGCGAAATTTTTGAAAATATAGGATTTACGCGCGCAAGGCATCCTGAAATTGATTGGGATTATTATGCGTTTGAGTCATTGAACATGCCAAAGGCGCATCCTGCTCGCGACGAGTGGGAAACATTTTTTGTTGATGCTCCTGTTGGCGCGAAAGGAAAACAGGTTCTTACGCCGCACACAACAAATTCAGATGTGCGCGAAATGGAAAAAGGCATTTTGCCAATACGAAGAATTTTTATAGGAAAAACATACCGTAGGCAGATTGATATTACGCACGCCCCAATGTTTCATCAGTTTGAAGGGCTTGTAATTGACCGCGGATTGTCTTTGAGGCATCTTTTTGGAGTGTTTGATTATTTTGTAAAACAGTATTTCGGCCCTGAAAGAAAAGTCCGTTTGCGACCGTTTCATTTCAGATTCACTGAACCGTCTGTGGAAATAGATATTTCTTGTGATGCGTGCAATGCCGAGGGATCAAAAGACGGCGCTGTTTGCCGGCTTTGCAAGAGCGGCTGGCTTGAGCTTGGCGGAGCCGGAATGTTGCATCCGAATGTGCTTCGCGCCGGCGGTGTTGATCCTGACAAGTATTCCGGAGTCGCGTTCGGTTGGGGGTTGGAGCGCACAGCAATGATGAGAGAGGGCTTGTCTGTAAAAGATATAAGGGTTTTGTACAAAAACGATCTAAGATTCAACACGCAGTTTTAGTATGGACAGAAAAGCAAGCTACAATTGGATAAAAGAATTTTTGCAAACGCGCGTTAGCGCAAGCGAATTCGCTCAAAAATTTACAGAGTGCTCGTTTCCTGTTGAACGAACAGAAAACATCAGCGCGCGTTTTAAAAATATTGTCATAGGAGAAGTAGAGGAGGTTAGCCCGCACCCAAACGCCGACCGTCTTCGCATTGCAAAAGTCCGGCTCGCCCGCGCGTCAGAGCAGATTGTCTGCGGCGGAAAGAACTTGGCTGTTGGCCAGCGCGTTGCAGTCGCACTTATTGGCGCGCGCGTCAGGTGGCACGGAGAAGGCGAACTTGTAGAAATTCAAGAAACAGAAATCCGCGGTGTAAAAAGCAAAGGCATGATATGCTCGCAAGAAGAGCTTGGTTTTGACACGCTTGCAAAAGCCGGAGAGATTTGGGATCTAACAAACATTACCAGTGCCAAACCAGGAACCGGACTTTCAGAAGCGCTTGAACTTGACGATGATATTTTTGACATTGAGATTACAACAAACCGCCCTGATGGAATGTCAATTGTCGGATTGGCGCGCGAAGCATCAGCTTGCGGACTTGGAACATTCTTGTACAAGCCGGCTGTAATGGCCGAACATGGCGCAATAAGCAATATTGAATTTTCCGTAAGTGTTAAAGAAAGCGGCTTGTGTCCAAGATACAGTGCCGTTGCGCTTGACAATGTCAGCGTCGGGCCGTCGCCGTGGTGGATGCAAAAAGCATTGATTCTTGCAGGGATTAGACCGATAAACAATATTACAGACATCACAAACTATGTATTGCTTGAACTCGGCGCTCCTATGCACGCATTTGATTATGACAAGCTTGAAGGTAATAAAATTATTGTCAGAAAAGCAAAGAAATCAGAAAAGATAATGGCGTTGGACGCAAAAGAATATGAATTATCAGACGAAATGCTTGTAATTGCTGATGCAAAAAAGCCGGTTGCAATAGCCGGTGTAATGGGCGGCGAGCAAACAGGTATAAGCGAAAGCACAACAAGAATAGTTTTTGAATGCGCATCGTTTGATTCTGTTAGCGTGCGCAAAACTTCCCGCGCGTTGAATTTGCGTTCTGATTCCCAGCAATTGTTTGAAAAAGGGCTTTCTACAGAGGCGATTGAACCTGCTATGGCAAGGGCAGTGGAACTCGCGGTACAGATAGCCGGAGGGCAAATAGCTAGCGGGTTTTTTGACGAGCGCACGCTCGAATATAATCACAAGCAATTCACGCTTGTTCCAGAAAAAGTCAGAGCATTGTCAGGAATTGAAATGGACGAAACGGAAATGGTCCGGATTCTTTCGCGGCTTGGGTTTGTTTGCGAAAAAGAAAATGATTCCGCGTACAAAGTTATTGTTCCTTGGTGGAGAGATCATGACATTGAGGACGATGTTGATTTAACAGAAGAAATTTCGCGCGTGTATGGATACGGCAATATCGCGCCGGAGATTCCGGCTAATATTGTTCCAAACGCGTCAACTGATCCGTTTTTTGTACATGAAAAACGAATCAAGCGAGCAATGAGAGAATTCGGATTCACAGAAATGTATTCTTATTCTTTTGTTTCAAAAAAACAGCTTGAAACATCAGGAATTGATCCGCAAAGCGCTGTAGCTCTGGCAAACCCGCTAAGCGATGAGTTCGCGTATATGCGCCCGTCGCTTGTTCCAAGCGCGCTTTTTGCAATTGACGAGAATCGCGGCAGATTTCCAAGCGCGAAATTATTTGAGCTTTCGTTCGTATACGAAAAGCGCAAGAATGATCTGCCAAAAGAATCGCCTCGGCTTTTGATTTCTGCGTACAGCCAGGATGCGAATCAAAGCGTTCGCGATGTTAAAGGCGCTGTTGTTGCATTAATGCGCGAGCTTGGCGCAGGATGCGTATTTGAACAAACAAAAAACAAGCATAAGCAGATTTTGCGTTCCGGAAAAGACGCTATTGGTGAGTTTTGGGCGGACGGAGATATTATTATCGCGGAAATTGATTTGCAAAAGCTTGCTCCGTACATAACATACGCAAAACAATTTTTGCCAATTCCGGAATTTCCGCCGGTCAAGCGTGACATTTCGTTTTCAGTTGACGCCCAAGCACCGTACGATGAAATTGAATCAGTCGTACTGAATGCATCAGAACTGCTTACGCGCGTTGAGTTGTTTGATATTTTTCAAGGCAAGCGATTGGACTTTGGCAAAAAGAATCTTGCCTTGCATTTGACTTTTGAGGATAAGTCGCGCACGCTTACAGCCGAGGAAGCCGACGCAGAAATGAAAAATATAAGCGAATCGCTTCAATCCTCGTTTTCTGCTATAATTAGATAGATAATAAATCATTATGATAGAAGCAAAAGATATTTTGTACATCGTGCTCGCTTTTTGCGCGCTTTGGCTGACAGTGTTTTTCTGCTGGCTTATCTGGCAGGCGGTTTCTGCGTTGCGCAATGTGAATCGCACGCTTGCCGAAGCGCGCGATGCTGTTGGGCGAATAGAACATGGAATTTCCGCGCTTGTTGAGCGAGTGGAAAAAGTCACGCCATCGTTCGCGTTTGTGCTTGAAGGAGGAAGAAGATTAATTGAATATTTTGTAAAAAAGAGGGAAAAAGACGGCGAATAAAGCCGTTTTTTCATTAAAAATAATGTCCGCTGGCGCTTGTGAATTTTAGAGCTGGCGGCGTTTGATTTTGCGCAGGTTTTACTATAAGCTTATGAAGAATACAGGTTAGATTATGGCATCAAAATTCGCACATCTTCATGTTCACAGCCATTATTCGCTTTTACAAGCCATACCAAAAATAGATGAGCTTGTTTGCGCTTGTAAAGATCTTGGAATGGACGCAATGGCTTTGACTGACAATGGCGTGCTTTACGGCGCGATTGAGTTTTATCAAAAAGCAAAAGACCATGGCATAAAGCCGATTATCGGCATTGACGCGTACTTGGCGCGACAAAACAGGCGCGAGCAGGATCCAAAAGGCGCAAAGCCGTGGAGAATTGTTTTGCTTGCTAAAAACAACGAGGGCTACGCGAATCTTTTAAAAATTTCAACAATAGGATTTACAGAAGGACTGTTTGATTTTCCAAGAATAGACAAAGAAGTTCTGCGCGAGCTCTCCGGCGGGCTGATAGCTTTGTCAGGAGGGCTTGAAAGCGATATTGGATATTGCATTTCATCGCGCGACCACGAGCGCGCAAACGAACTTGCTGACGAGTATCTGGATATTTTTGGCAAAGAAAATTTTTATTTGGAACTTATAGACCGTCCGGAGGTTCCAGATCAGAGTTCGTTGAACGCAATGATGATTGAATTCGCCAAAGAGCGGGGCATAGAGCTGGTTGCAACCAAAGACGCATATTATTTACACTCGGACGATCAGGAAGCGTGCAAAATAATGGCGTGCATTCGCAAGGGCTTGGTGCTTGAAGAATTTGAACAAATGCATCCAAACGAATACGACGCGTCGCTTGTATCGCAAGAAGAAATGGAAAAAGCTTTTTCTTCTTTGCCAATGGCGATAGAAAACACAAAAAAGATATCTGACTTGTGCAATGTGGAGCTTGAGCTTGGAAAATGGAATTTTCCGCTCATAGAAATTCCAGAAGGTAAAACCCACATGCAGGTTTTAACAGAACTTGCTAATGCTGGAATGCGCGAAAAATATCCAAAAGTTGATCCTTCATTGCAGGAGCGTTTGGATTATGAGTTGTCGGTTATTGAAAAAAAGGGATTTGCTCCGTATTTTTTGGTCGTGTCTGATTATCTGCGTTGGGCCGAGAGCAATGGAATTGTAACAACCACCAGAGGGTCGGTTGCGGGCTCGCTTGTTGCGTATTCAATCGGAATCTCGCACATTGATCCTGTTTTGTACAAAATTCCTTTTGAGCGTTTTTTGAATCCCGAGCGTCCGAGCGCTCCTGATGTTGACGGAGATTTTGCGGATAACAGGCGCGATGAAGTGCTTGCTTATGTTTCGCAAAAGTATGGGCAAGGCAAAATGGCGCAGATCTGCACTTTTGGAACAATGCTTGCGCGCGGTTCCGTGCGCGATGTCGGCCGCGCTCTTGGATACCCATACGGATTTTGCGACAGGGTCGCTAAAATGATCCCGTTCGGGTCGCAAGGATTTCCAATGACAATTGAACGCGCGCTAAAAGAAAGCAATGAGCTTGACGCGTTTTATAAAAGAGACGCGCAAGCAGCGCGCTTGATTGATCTTGCGCGCAGAATCGAGGGTTGTGCCAGACATGTTTCAATTCACGCCGCAGGCGTTGTTATTGCGCCTACCGAACTGACTGACTATACGCCTCTGCAAGTTGAAACGCGCGAAAACAAAATTATAACGCAATACGAAATGAAGTCGGTCGAGGCGGCCGGATTGCTGAAAATGGATTTTCTTGGAATACGCAACTTGTCAATTTTGGGAGATGCGGTTGCGCTTGTAAAAAAAATTAAAGGCATTGAGATTGATATAAGAAAAATTCCGGTTGATGACAAAAAAACATTTGATCTGCTTGCAGTAGGGCACACAATGGGAGTATTTCAGCTTTCAGGAGACGGCATGACTAAATATCTTAAAGACCTAAAGCCGACTGATGTGCGCGACATTATGGCAATGGTCGCGCTGTATCGCCCTGGTCCTATTGAATCCATTCCGGAGTATATCAGGCGCAAGCACAATCCCGATCTTGTCAGTTACGCTGAACCGCGTCTTAAAACAATTCTTGATCAGTCGTACGGAGTTATGGTTTATCAGGATGATGTTCTTCTTACGGCGATTCATCTTGCCGGTTATAGTTGGCTTGAAGTTGATAAATTGCGCAAAGCAATGGGTAAAAAAATTCCAGAAGAAATGGCTGCGCAAAAAGAAAAGCTTATAAAAGGATTTATTGAACATGGGCTGAACAAAGAAAAAGCCAACGAACTTTGGGAGCTGATTGAGCCGTTTGCGGCTTACGGATTCAACAAAGCGCACGCGGCATCTTACGGCATGGTTGCGTATCAGACGGCATACATGAAAGCAAATTATCCTGCAGAATACATGGCCTCGTTTATGACTGCGGAATCCGCGGATCTGGAAAAAATAGCCGCAGCCGTTGCAGAGTGCGAGCGAATCGGAATCTCTGTTTTGCCGCCGGATATAAACGAAAGCTTTGGGACTTTCACATACATTGACGACCGAACAATCCGTTTTGGTTTGCAAGCAGTAAAAAATCTTGGAACAGATGTTATCGCTTCTATGATAAAAGAAAGGGAAGAGCGGGGCGGGTACAAAGATTTGACTGATTTTGCAACGCGAGTAACGCATAAGGCATTTAATAAAAAATCCATAGAAGCTCTTATTAAAGCAGGAGCGCTGGACAGATTTGCAGAAAGAAAACAGCTTTTAGAAAATATAGAACAGCTTCTTCAATTTAACAGACGCGTGCATGACGATAAAATAACAAGCCAAACAAGCTTGTTCGGATCAACACCGTCGTTTTCTGACGCTCAAATCAAGCTGCCAAAAACACAGCCAGCTTCCAGTGCGGAAATTTTGAAATGGGAAAAAGAAATTCTCGGACTGTATGTTTCGTCGCATCCGTACGCTGACGCGGATAAGCATTTAAAAAAATTCGTTACGCCGTGCCGCGATTTTGCGTCTCTTTCTGACAACGCGCCAGCGCGCACAGCAGGGCTGATTAAAACAGTAAAAATCATATCAACAAAAAAAGGCGATCTGATGGCTTTTGTGCAAATTGAAGACCTTACTGGCGCAATGGAAGTTATTGTGTTTCCAAAAACTTTTGCAGAATACAGGGATTCTGTTGTAGAGGGCGCTGTAGCTCTTGTATCAGGCCGAGTTTCAAAGCGCGATCAAGAAGAGACAAAACTGATTGCGAACAGTTTGTTTATAATTGAAAACGATGGCATGGGCCAGCTTGTTGAAATGCTTGAATCAGGCGAGCCAAAAGCCGGCATGTCTTTTCAGCCCGCCAGCGGAGCAGAAGAAGAACAAAAAAAACCGGCTATAATAATTCGGCTTGCTGTTCATCTTGAAAACAGCAAAGCCGATGATCTTAGAAAAATGTTTAGCGAAAATGTTGGCGGGCACAGGGTATGCTTTCTTGTAAAATCAGGAGCAAAAGATAATATTGTTGAAACCGAATATACTGTCTCGCCAACGCCAGAATTGGTTAAAGCGCTTAAAGATGCGTTTGGAGACGGCAATGTAGAGGTTTTGTAGGCATATTTTGGCTAATTGTGGTATAATGTTTGTGTGCTTTTTCGTTAATAATCGCAACAGAAACAAATATGGAAAAAAATCCGCAAAATACTTCTGTCACAAAAGAAAAACCTGTCAGGCAGGCAAAAAGTGCGCAGGCCGTACCGGTTGTTGTTCATTCGGTTCGCTTATACAGAAGAATCGCTGTTACTTTTATGGCGCTTGCGATTATTATGATTGCTGCCGTGCTTTATTTATCGCTTTCTAAGGCGACTATAACAGTCGTGCCAGCGCAATTAACAGTCGCTGCGAATTTTATTGCTGACATTGTTAAAGATCCAGAAGTCAAAGACGACATTTCCGGCAAGGTCGTATCAGTTGTCGTGTCCGGCGCAAAAGAATTTAATGTTTCATCAGAAGGGGCAAAGCAAACAGACGCAAAAGCAGCCGGAGAGGTTATTATTAAAAACGAATACAGCCGGAGTCAGCCGCTGGTCGCAACAACGCGATTGCTAAGTTCCGGAGGCATACTGTTCCGTTTGGTTGATACTGTTACGGTTCCGTCCGCAGGCGAGGTTAGTGCGAGCGTGCTCGCTGATAGCGCAGGCATAGGCGGCAACATCGAACCATCGCGCTTTACAATCCCGGGACTTTCAGAACAGCTTCAAAAATACATTTATGCAGAAAGCTCGCAGGCAATGACAGGCGGTGTTGTTTACAGAAATGTTTTAACGCAAGCCGATCTGGATTCTGCAAGCGAACAATTAACAGCCGAACTGCTGGAGGCGGCAAAAAAGAGCATTGCAGAGCAAATGGGCGAGGAAACATTCAGCGGGGTTTCGTATTTTACAGAAGCGATTGACAAAAAGACCGACACAGAGCTAGGAGCTGAAACAGATAAGTTCGCTGTTGAACTGAATTTGCGCGTTGTTGGTGTATTCTTTGATCGCAACGCTTTGCTTGATATTGCCGAAGCAAAGCTGTACGAGCAGGTGCCTGCCGGGTTTGATATGGTAAATATAAGCAAAGACAACCTGAAAACAACAGTAGAAAAATATGATGCAGAAGCAGGAATCGCTAATGTTCGCGTTGAGCTTGAGGGCAAAAGCGTTGTTTCAATTACAAGCGATATTTTAAATCGCGGAAATCTAATTTCTAAATCTCCAAGCGAGGCAAGCGCCATGCTAGAGGCATCTGACGCGATTGAATCAGCGCAGGTTGATCTTTGGCCGTTTTGGTTGACAAAAACTCCGCGTCTCAAAGACCACATAGAAATCCGCGTTGTATTGCCGGAAAGTAAATAATAGTTGGAAATAAATATATTCACTGCGTGTTTGTATAAAATTTAAAACAAAAAATCACCTTTTCTGGGTGATTTTTTGTTTACTTGTTGTTGCAACCACAAGGAATTGTCTGTGTGGGTTATCCGGCACAGACACCGGAGAGGCGCATCATCGCAGCTTTTTTAGTAGCGCATGAAATGCCTCTGGATTGGGTAAATTGCGTTTAGCGTATGACTTTGCAATTTCCTCGTTTTCTATTAGAGTAGAAAGTGAGTTGACCGGTTCTTTGCGACCAGGTTCTCCAATTTCTACTGCGGCATAATGCGAATGAAATCCGCGCAGATTTGCCGCCCTTTGCTTTACCCACACCACTGCGTGCCATCTTGCTGCAGGGATCCATGGCATGTTCACCATTTGTAGTTTCCTTGCTGTTTCGCCAGATGATACAACATCGTCAACGACGATAACATCCTTAACGCCGAGAACGAATCTGTCCGGGAAAACCCGTCCGGCAATCGCCATTGGCGCATTGCCTGGGTTCCATTTTCGCATTGCTGTCGCTGATGCTGTTTGCCAGCGTACAAGCCAATCAGCGTCCATGAATTTACGCACAATGCTTGCTCCGTTGCCTGGAAAGACAAGCAGAGTTGTGGAAGGATTAAAATTGTTCCACTCGTTCCACTTTTGAATCTCATGCGTCATCTGGTGTCCACAAACGATCTCCCCGAATTCCCGGAGTTGAGCGTGATGGATGTAAACACCAATGTCGTCAATTAGATACTTTGTCACTTCGCACCTCCTTTGTGAATGATTTGCGTAATCTCGGCCAATGGCGCGCCCGCAGTACCTGCCAGGATAGTTTTCCATCCAATGGTAGCCGGTACTGATAGATCATCGGCTTCGTTGTCGCCAATCATCCAGTGAGCGACTGTTGTGTCAGGATCCCGATCTTCGATCGTCTGCCAGACACGCGGGTTGGGTTTAGACAGACCTTCACAGCAGGAGAGGAATACATAGTCGAAGTACTGTTCCACTTCGAGCTTGCTATTAACCAATACCCACGCTGGCCAAGTAATGTTCGTGATTAGCACGAGTGTATTATCTTGTCCGCGCAACACTTTCAGTAATTGGATAGCGTCTTGGAGCCACTCGGACTCATGGTTGTCGCGCTTCCAATTATTGGCAATTTCCAGCAAGTCGCTTTTGGTTGGACGAAGCTTGAGCCTAGAACATAGGTGCGCGGCCATTTGTTCATAGTCCAGTTGCGCAATCATTAGCTCATCTCTGACTATTGGGTAGATTGACGCTGGGTTTGCGCCGAGTCGGATGAGAATGTCAGCGTAACTTGATCCACTTCCTTGGCATGAGCGTACCAGAGTATTCCAGAGGTCAAAACAGATTATTTGCCTCATGATTTTTTTCTCCTTCTTTTTGATGTTGCACCGTTTACCTCCCGTCCTTATGACAGGCGGTAAATCAGAACAACATCAAGGTGTTAAAAGGACTATGGAAGAAAAGCCATTGTCTCAAGTGCAACTCTGATCATTTTATCAACTGTTTGTATTGTTATGTCCTCAGTAATCTCAGTTTTGACCTCCATTTCTTTGCCTAGTACACGATTCTTTAGCGGTTCAGGGTTTGCGTTTACTGCTAATATTGCTCCGGCTTTGACATTTCGTAAGCTGGCAATTATAAACAGTGCAGCACTTTCCATTTCAGATGAAAGAATTGGCGTTTCCGAATTTTTCCAGCGATCATTTTGCATATACTCGCCCCATTTTGTAATTGCGTCTTGGACGCCATAAAACGCGTCATGTGTGCGATTTATGCCGACGAAGTATTTTGTCTGTTCTTTTTTTGCAGAACGAATTAATCCATTAACGATGTCAAAATCAGCAACAGCGGGGAACCCTTGCGGCAAATATTCAATTGTAGTTCCTTCGTCACGAATTGAGGCTGTTGGGATAATAATGGAGCCGGCTGGAATGTCAGCTCTCCATGCTCCGCCGCAAGTTCCTACACGAATAAGATATTTAGCTCCAGCGTTGATTAGTTCCTCAACAGCGATGGCAGTTGACGGACACCCAATACCTGTAGAACAAACCGTAATTCGTTTCTCGCGAAAGCTCCCAATGCCAATGCGAAATTCCCTATTGTTGGCGATGATAATAAAATGGTCAAGGTACTTTCCTATAGAGTCAACGCGGCAAGGATCACCAGGTAAAAGAACATAAGGGGATATTTGTTGGCTGTTTACTTTAATGTGCGCTTGCAAATCCATATGTTAACAAGTTAAAAATTAAAAAATCGCCTGAATGGCGATTATGGCGACCACAACACAAAATGAGACCATTTATGTTGGGTCGTCTGTTGAATGGTGTGACAAAATTTGATTAATCATAATTGCAGTGTGTATTAGTGTATTAACACAATAACACATATAGAAAAATGTGTCAAGCGCCTTGTGGAAAACTATTTTTTAAGCCTTTTTAAGGCAGTCATGTATCCACCCTCTCCATAATTAAGCCAGTGAGCAATGCGGGTAATAGTGGCTGTGCTCATGCCGGTATTTAAGGCAACATCACGATAATTTTTTCCATTTTTAAGTTGTAAAACAGCATCCCAGCGGTTTGATAGTTCATTAAGTTCTTCTATGGTGGCTATATCTCGCAAAAAAGAGCGCATTTCGTTCTCTGTGCGCATTGACAGAAGCGCTTTTGCGAGCCTTTGCAATTTTGCTGTTTTCCACGCAGGCATATGTTCAATATTTAATAAAATTATTTATTGTACGAGTCCACTACTCTAAATGCATTTTTTACAGCGTTTACAAAAATACGCGCGTGATTTTGAAAAATATTTACAGGCTTGTTTTCTTTTACACTAAAAATTTCATCCAAATGCTCTTTTGATGTGTTGTTTAAATATTTGTCAATTGTTTGTTTGTTTACTTTTCCATCTGCAAGCAATAATTCAGCAGTCGTAAGTTTAGCCAGTGAATCATAATAGCTTTTCCAGAAATCTTGCGCGTTTGCATTCCAATACTCTCCTGATTGTTCAGCAGATTCAACTCGCGCTTTATATTCTGCCATTTTTTTGGTCAATAATTCGCGTTTTGATTCATCTAAAGTTATTTCATTGATTTCTGATTTTTCGTCGCGATTATCCGCTTTTGGAATTTTGTCTTTATTGTCGCCGTTTACAGGAGTGCCGTATTCTTTGATCATATAATGGGTTAATTAGTCATTTTGAGCTATTTTAGCACGCATTTTGCAGTATGAAAAGCCCTGTATTCTATTTTGACAGAATACTCATTTAGTTATACAATTTATGAATTCTTGATGAAAATTTATATATTTATGAGCAATGACGAAAAATTGCATGTAATGCGGCACTCTGCCGCGCATGTCCTGGCTGCTGCTGTGCAGGAGCTTTATCCAGATTCTAAGTTCGGTGTAGGGCCTGTAATCGAAGGCGGTTTTTATTATGATATTCTGCTTAACAAGACATTGTCAGACGATGATCTGCCTGCGTTAGAAAAGAAAATGTCCGAGATTATTGCGCGCAAAGACGATTTTGTTCGCGAAGAGATGACTATTGATGATGCAATAGTTTTATTTGATAAATTAGGACAGCAGTTCAAAGTTGAATTGCTAAAAGATCTAAAAGAAAAGGGAACTACATCAGTCCGCGAAGAAGAACACGCTGATGTTGATTCATCCAATCTGAATGTTGCGTCAATTTACAAAACCGGCGCTTTTACTGATTTGTGCAGAGGTCCGCATGTTAAAAACACCAGCGAGATCAAAGCGTTCAAGCTTTGGAAAATCTCCGGCGCGTACTGGCGCGGAAACGAAAAGAATCCGCAAATGCAACGAGTTTACGGACTTGCATTTGAAACAAAAAAGGATCTTGATGAATATCTTGCAATGCTAGAAGAGGCAAAAAAGCGCGACCATCGCAAGCTTGGCGAAGAGCTTGATCTTTTTACTTTCTCGCCGCTTGTCGGATCCGGTCTTCCGCTTTTTACAGAAAAGGGAACTGCTATTCGCAGAACATTGGAACAATTTATCTGGTCTCTTATGAAGCCGTACGGTTATACAAGGGTCTGGATTCCTCATATGGCCAAAACGGATTTGTATAAAACTTCGGGACACTGGGACAAGTTCGCGGACGATATTTTTCATGTGTCCAGCAAAAAAAGCGAAGAAGAGTTTGTGTTAAAGCCAATGAACTGCCCGCACCACACGCAAATTTACGCTTCGCGTCCGCGTTCGTATAGAGAATTGCCTATCCGTATGAGCGAGGTTACAACAGTGTACCGCGACGAGAACACGGGCCAGTTGCAAGGGCTTTCACGCGTGCGTTCTATTACGCAAGACGACGCACATGTATTTTGCAGGCCTGATCAGGTTGAAACAGAAGTTCGCGCGCTATACGACATAATCCAAAAATTCTACGCCGCATTTGAAATGCCACTGACTGTTTCGCTTTCGCTTCGCGACAGAGCGCATCCGGAAAAATATTTGGGCTCTGATGATGTTTGGAAAAAAGCAGAATCAGCCCTGCGAGATGTCCTTACTTCTCTTGGGCTTGAATTCAGCGAGCAAGAAGGCGAGGCAGCGTTCTATGGTCCAAAGATTGATTTTCAAGCAAAAGACGCGATTGGCAGGCAATGGCAATTAGCAACCATTCAGCTTGATTTTAATTTGCCGGAAAGATTCAATCTTGAATACACTGACGAGAATGGCGAAAAACAAAGACCTGTTATGGTTCACCGCGCAGTGCTTGGTTCTGTTGAAAGATTTATATCTGTTTTGATTGAGCATTATGCTGGCGCTTTTCCGCTTTGGCTGGCACCGGTACAAGTGCGCCTTGCGACTGTTAGTAGAGATCATACTGTTTTTGCGCGCGAGCTGTACAACGAGCTTTTGGCCTCGGATATCAGGGCAGAGCTTGATGATTCAGACGAAACAGTCGGCAAAAAAATTCGTAACGCATCTGCGCAAAAAATTCCTTGGACAATTGTAATAGGAGAAAAAGAATCATCAGGGGGAGATTTCCAGATCCGCGTGTTTGGATCAGAGGATCCTCTTGTTATGCAAAAAAATGCAATGATTGAGGAGCTAAAGAAGCGGGTGGTTTAATAAAATTACGACTGTCGGAGGTGGTGTGGGCATGGAAGGGTTCTGAAATGATCAGGGAACCCGTCCGAACCTGCCCGAATGACCGAACGCATGCATTCGGTCAGGCGGGCGGCC
>AMFJ01005819.1_pt1 | contig 15512 bp, 10 predicted proteins | sample 427208 | NCBI WGS metagenome assembly AMFJ01 (sample SAMN02954298, study PRJNA114691) | groundwater metagenome | biome: aquatic; feature: subsurface aquifer; material: sediment; isolation source: subsurface aquifer sediment | place: USA: Rifle, CO | collected 2008-08
TTGCCAATTCCAAGCGTCTTTCAAAGCATCTGAGAGAGATTTTTCAGCTGACCAGTTAAGAACTTTTTTTATCTTGCTTGCATCGGCAAAACAAGCGGCGATGTCGCCCGGCCTTCTGGGTCCGATCTCATAGGGAACTTCCACGCCATTCACCTTTTCAAATGTTTGGATGATTTCCAAAACGCTGTTTCCTTGTCCTGTGCCCACATTGAAGACGTCATAGAAAGGAGTATTTTGTTTTTCCAAATATTCCAAGGTTTTGATGTGAGCTTGCGCCAGATCGACCACATGGATGAAATCGCGCACTCCGCTGCCGTCCGGAGTCGGATAATCATTTCCAAAAACAGTCAGTTTTTCGCGTATTCCTGCAGCGGCCTGAGTGACATATGGCACCAGATTATTGGGAATTCCTATGGGCAATTCGCCGATAAGGCCGGATGGATGGGCGCCGATAGGATTGAAATAACGAAGAGAAATGGCAGAAATATTTTTGCTTCCAAGAACTGAATCCGAGATGATGTCTTCGCAAATAATCTTAGTGTTGCCATAGGGGGAAGCGGCTTTTTGCCTCGGAGCCGTTTCGGGAATCGGGCATGATTCCGGCTCTCCATAGACCGTGGCAGATGAAGAGAAAACCAAATTTTTTACGCCAAATTCTTGCATAGTTTCAAGAAGAACAATCAAGGAAAGCAGATTGTTCTTATAATAGATCAGGGGTTTTTCCATGGATTCTCCAACAGCCTTTTTGGCGGCAAAATGAATGGCTCCCGCAATGTTTTTTTCCTTGGAAAAAACTTCAGCTAAAAAATTCTTATCAGAGCAATCTCCTTCATAGAAAATTATTTCTTGCTGGCTGATTTTTTCCAATCTGCCAAGGATCCATTTTTCGGAATTGGAAAAATTATCCGCAATAACGGGCGTGTGTCCTTTTGAAATGAGTTCGATGGCGGTATGCGAACCGATGAATCCGGCTCCGCCGGTAACTAATATTTTCATAAATTAAATTAGATCATGAATTTTCCATATCAAGCGTTATTTTTTGGGAGTTATTTTGAAAACTGTATATTTGCCCAGGTCTTTTTCTTCAACAATTTCAAAGCCGGGAAAAGAATCCTGGTTCTTATCTTTTCCCGAGGAATCGTTGTCAACTACATAGGCGGTGGCGGAAGGCGAATTTTCTTCTGACATTTCTTCCGGCGATGAATTGTATCGGATTTCGCGAACGCCTCTTTTTTCAATCAAATATTCCAAAGGCCGAGTAGCTCCGAAAGAAAAAACAAAAGGTTTTTGCTGAGGATTTTTCCGCACATCAGAAGCTATATATTGTGCAACAGGATCAATGTCTCCCAATCGGTTTCCTCCGAAAAATTTCCCTTCATCAGTGCTGAGAAATATTTTTTGGAAAAAAATGGCGTTGCTGGCAACGATCAAAACAGTTGCGATGATAACAATAAATATGTATGCTTTCTTCGGCCAATTTGAAAATAATTTCATCCAAAAGCCTAAAAATAGGAAAGGAGAAAACAGAAGAGCGATGAAAAATCGGAGAGAAACCTCTTCTCCCAATGGAATAAGGAGAGAAGAAAAAAGAAGCAGGAAGACAAGGATGATTCCTAGCAAATATTTCCTATCAGAATTTTTTTCCCGGAAAAAATCTTTTAAGAACAGCAAGAGGCCTCCGAAAAAGAAAAGAAAGCTGCCGAGAGTGACCGGCCAGAACCAGCTCAGCTTTCGATTATTTTTTGAAAACATATCGCAGTCATCACTAAGAAGCACGCCGGAAAGAATAGCAGTGTGGCTCTGCACGGAACAAACCAGGCTGTTTTGAATTTTTTCCGGCAGGCTTATTCGAGTGGTGGTTTTCTCCAGGAATCCTTGGGAAAAAGCTGCGAAATTTTTGCCATCTGATCGAACTTCATAAATAATTGAAGGCAGGTTGGTTAGAAAAATCAGACCGATAATCATTAGGAATGGAGCCGGATGAAGGCTTTTCTTGATGAATTGATGAAGGAAAAGCAGGATACAAAAAATAGGGACTATAAAAAGCAAGGTGGTGTGAAGCTGGAGGGACACCCCGATGGTTATTCCGATTATCGCCGACCAAATCCAGCGGGATTTTTGGCTTAAATTTTTTCGATTGAGCTGATGGAAAGAAAGGAAAAGCAGCAAAATGAAAAACGGCATTATATTGGGATTCCAGGCGAATCGGGAATATTTTATGGCAAAAGCGGAGATGGAAAAAAGGAAAGTCAAAATCAAGCTGATCTTAGTTCCGAATATTTTCCGGCCGATATAGAAAAATAGGAGAATAGAAAGAACAGAAAAGAAAATAATCGGATAGGCCAGATCAATCGGAGATTTTTGAAAAGTTGCAGCGGACAAATATTCGATATAATAGAAAGCCGGGCCAAGCTTGAAGCGAGTGCCGCCAGCTTTGGGCCCCAGAAGCGGAAATTCTTCCCCGGAAACCATGCGATCAACCACCAGAGCATCGCGCACCTGATCATCATTGAATCGGAGCCAATATTGAGTATTATGCAGACGCAAAAAAATAGCCAGCAGGATGATTGCGGACAAAACTAGGATGATTTTTTTTCTCCAAAAAAAGCTTTTTATTTTTTCCATATGTAAGTTTTTTGATTTATTCCTGTCCTATTCTAACATAGAAAAGCAACAAAGTCTTTTTATTGCCAATATGAGCGATTTGGCTTAAAATAGAAAAGTAACTAGAGAATAAAAAAATATGCAAGAAAACCCGTATCTGTCAGTAGTAGTGCCGCTATACAATGAAGAGGGCAATGTTTTGGAGCTTCACAAAAGAATTTTATCAGCTTGCCAAAAGCTAGGAAAAGCTTTTGAAATTATTTTTGTGGATGACGGATCGAAAGACAAAACAGTAGGGGAGTGCAAGGTTTGTTCGCCTTTGAAGCTGGTGCAATTCAGAAAGAACTTCGGGCAAACTGCCGCTTTTGACGCCGGCATCAAGGAGGCTCAAGGAGAGATTATCATCACCATGGACGGCGATCTGCAGAACAATCCGGATGATATCGAATTGCTTTTGGCTGAGATGGAGAAGGGGTTTGACGTAGTTTCCGGTTGGCGGCATCAGAGAAAAGACAATTTCATGAAAAAGTTTTTTTCCAGAGGCGCCAATATGCTTAGAAAAATTTTGATTCACGACACCATTCATGATAGCGGCTGCAGCTTGAAGGCCTACAAGCGGGCTTGCTTTGCGGAAGTGGATCTGTTCGGAGAGATGCATCGTTTCATGCCGGCTATTTTGGAGATGCAGGGCTACCGAGTGGGCGAGGTGAAAGTGTCGCACTTTCCTCGCATTCACGGGAAAACCAAATACAATTGGAAAAGAGCCATCAAGGGATTTGTGGATATGATTTCCATCTGGTTTTGGCGGAGATATGCCAATAGGCCGCTTCATCTTTTCGGAGGAACGGGAATTATCTTTTCCTTAATAGGTTTTCTCATATTGATTTGGATGGCAGTGGAAAAAATATTTTTCAATGCTTCTTTGGCGGAAAAAATTTGGCCGCTTATCGGAATATTTTTCATCTTGGCCGGCATTCAGCTTTTTATTTCCGGACTTTTAGCGGACATCATCATCAAAAATTATTATAAAAACAGAGATGCGATGAATTATTCCATTCGCGAGATAATCGAAAATTAATTGTAAAATAAAAGATATGAAAATCACAGTAGTTGGGATAGGATTTGTAGGATTGCCTTTAGCTGCAGCTTTTGCAAGTATGGGAAATCAAGTCTATTGCTTGGATAACGACATTGAAAAAATTGAAAATCTAAAAAAAGGGATAATGCCTATTTCTGAGCCTGGCCTGGACGGATTGGTGATGGAAGGGATGAAACATAATCTTTTGAATTTTACGAACGATTATGATGAAGCTTTGGCTGATTGTGAAATTCTTTTTATTGCCGTCGGAACTCCTCCTGGAGATGATGGCAGCGCTGATTTGAGGTATGTGGAAAGTGTTGCGCACACTATAGGGCGGAAGATTGCCCGGCCTCTTATTGTTGTGGATAAATCTACCGTGCCGGTCGGAACCGCTGCGTTTGTCCATAAGGCAATTCAGGAGGAATTGGAAAAAAGAAAAACATCTGTTGATTTTTGGGTAGTGAGCAATCCTGAATTTATGGCTGAAGGAAGAGCGGTTAAGGATATGCTTGAGCCAAGTCGCGTGGTGGTCGGATCGGACAATGATCAAGTCATAGAAAAAATGCGCTTGCTGTATGATCCATTTATGAAAAAAACACCCCGTTTCCATGCGATGGGCGTTTCGGCGGCGGAGCTGACAAAATATGCCAGCAACACCATGCTGGCTCTTAAAATTTCTTTTATCAATACTGTTGCCGGGCTGTCCGATCTTATTTCAGCCGATGTGGAAGAAGTGGCCGAAGGCATGGGAAGCGATCCGCGCATCGGGCCGGAATTTCTGCATGCCAGCTTGGGATATGGCGGAAGCTGTTTTCCAAAAGATGTGAAAGCGATTATTTTTTTCGCTCAAAAAATCGGCTTGCCAAAACCATATATAAATCTCTTGAAGTCGATTGAGGAGGTGAATAACTACCAAAAGACTGTTGTTCCAAGAAAAGTCGTGGCTCGCTTCGGGGAGAATTTGAAAGGAAAGAAATTTGCGCTTTGGGGCCTTTCTTTCAAAGCCAAAACCAATGACATGAGAGAATCAGCAGCTATCGATATCGTTAAGCATTTAACAGCGCATGGAGCAGAAATTGCGGCTTATGATCCGTTGGCAATTGAAGAAGCTAAGACTGTTTATTTAAAAGAATTTAAAGATGTTTCTTACGAGAAAAATGATAAATATAAAATCTTAGATGGCTGTGAGGCCTTGATTATTGTCACTGAGACGGGAGAATATCGCACAATTGATGCGGACGCGGTCAAAAAATCACTCAAAAATCCTGTGATTATAGACGGTCGAAACTTGCTTGATATTCCGACTTTGAAAAAGGCTGGGTTCGAATATTATGCTATCGGGCGCGGAGATGCCCTTGATTGGCAAAATATCGTCCTTAAGCTTGAACAATAAATCTATGAAAGAGCGGAGAAATTCGCTTCTTTTTATTTCCTGCAAATTTTAGTATAATAGATCTATGCGCATTTTATTTTTCAATTATGAATATCCTCCGCTGGGAGGAGGAGCGGCCAACGCAACCTTGTGCATTTTGAAGGAATTTTCCAAAATTCCTGATTTGGATGTGGATCTGGTGACGGCCTCGATCGGAGACGAATATGAATTGCAAAAAATCGGAGAAAACATCAGGATCCATCGGTTGCCAATCGGCAAAAATCCTCGAAATCTGCATTTTCAGTCGCAAAAAGATCTGCTTGTATATGCCTGTAAGTCATATTTTTTTGCAAAAAGGCTCGTCGCTGAAGCGAAGAAAAAAAATCTTGAATATGATCTGACCCATTCTTTTTTTTCAGTGCCTTGCGGCTTTGTTTCATGGCTTTTGAAAAAGAAATATGACCTTCCCTACATCGTGTCGCTTAGAGGATCGGATGTGCCTGGATATAGCGATAGATTCAAGTTTATTTATGTTTTTTTGCGGCCTTTGATAAGATTCATCTGGAAGAATTCGGACGCGGTTGTTTCCAACAGCCAAGGCCTGAAGGATTTAGCTTTGCAAACAGATAAAAAGCAAAAAATAGACATAATTTTCAACGGTATTGATATTGCCGATTTTTGTCCGAATGAAGCTCTGAGAAGAAGGGATAAATTCATCATTACTCCCGGAGCTTCGCGCATCACAGCGCGCAAGGGATTGAAATATCTGATTATGGCAATTTCCACCTTAGTGCCGAAATATCCAAATATTTTTTTACGAATTATGGGAGATGGAAATGAAAAAGAAAGCTTGATTGAGTTGGCTGAAAAAATGAACCTGCAAAATCATGTTCAATTTGTAGGAAGAATTCCCAGAGAAGAAACCATTCCCTATTATCAAGAAGCCAGTCTTTTTGTTTTGCCGTCTTTCAATGAGGGCATGAGCAATGCCATGCTGGAGGCTTTGGCATCAGGCCTTCCTATTATCGCTACAAAAACCGGAGGAACGGAAGAGTTGGTAAGGGAAGGAATAAACGGATTTACAGTAAAAATGAAAAATGCCGATCATTTAGCGGATAAAATTGAAGAAATTATTAAGGATAGGGATTTGGCGGAAAAAATGGGAAACATGAGCAGGCTGGAGGCTCAAAAGCGAGGCTGGAAAGAGGTGTCGGAACAGTATGCGTCTCTATATGGATCAATAGCAAAAAAATGAGAAAAAAAATTTTCAAATTTTCTATAAAGTTTTCAGTAAGTTTGGCATTTTTAACTTGGATTATTTTCAAGGTTGATTGGCGGGAAGTCGCCTCTCTTTTAAGCGGGATAAAGAGCGCATATATTGCGTTATATTTTTTGTTTTTAGCCTGTGGAATCCTTATTTCTTCATATAAATGGAAATTATTGGCGCAGTTCAAAGGCATCCGTTTGTCTCTTTCTCAGTTTTTCAGGCTATACCTGACTGGAACATTCATCAATAATTTCATGCCGTCTTTTGTGGGAGGGGATGCCTACCGAATATATCAAGTAGGCAAAGAGGAAAAAAAGTTTTCAGAATCGGCTTCGGCGGTGGTTATGGATCGTTTGACAGGCCTTTTAGGGGCTATGATTTTGGCGGTGACATTTTCTTTGATGAATTTCCCTGTCATAGTCGAACACGGAATATTGATTTTTCTCAATGCCATAATTCTTCTGTCAATCGCAGCCATTTTTATTTTTTATATGACGCAGAAAAATTTATTTTGGGAAAAGCTATGGGAGGTATTCAGAATGAAGAAAATAGTACAGGGAAAATTTTTGAAATTTTTTGGAGAAATGATGCATTATTCCAATGAAAAGATTATTTTGCGCCAAACGATGGCATGGTCGATGATTTTTGGGATCGTAGGCCTTTCTGCCACCAACTACGTTATTTTCCTTTCTTTGGGAGAAAAATTGCCGATGCTGAATTATTTATCGGTTATTTTTTTGATCAGCTTTGTTTCTTCCATTCCTATAAGCATAAATAATATTGGAGTCAAAGAGTGGGCTTATGTGACATTCTTCGGATTTTTCGGCGTGCCTAGCGCTGTTGCTATAACAGCAGCCATCTTGGGAAGAGTCTTGCAGATGCTTTTTAGTTTTTTGGCTTTGCCGATATATTTGAAAAACAAGAAATAATTTTTAGAGAAAAAATAAAAACATCAGCTGTTTGCAGCCGGTGTATTTTTAACAAATAAATTATCAAGGATTGCTTTTCAATATCTTAACAAAATTTTCCGGACGATTTCCAATCTCAATTTTCCAAGCCGGATTGGGATTTTCATAATATGGAATAGCCTTTACTCCTGTTGGCAAGCTCCATTTGGGCTGGGCTTGGCGGTAACGGATCTCTCCTCTTCTAGTGAGGACATAATAGTCTATGGAATATTTTTCCGTAATAAGGTTGTAGTCGGTGATGCATTTTCCTATGAAAAAATCACATACCCCATGGTAATCAGCCCAAATAGTGAGGTTTTCGCTTTGAGGGAGGTTATTCAGATATTGGGCGGCTTCATATCCTCCATAACCCCAAGCATCGGAAATGATATGGTTTCGGGGCAGGAAAAAATTGGTGTAATTGAAATAGAAAGGCTTGCTTAGATATGTACTGGAAAAAGATGCTGCAAAAAGCATTAAAGTAATGCCCATTTTCGCCTTTTGTCCATATTTTTTAAATGATAAAAATATTTGCCACAGTCCGATGGCCGCTAATAATGAAATGAGCGGATAAATAATAATGCTATAGCGGACAGTCGCTACGATATCCATAAAAATATAGGCGAGATAGTAGGATAGGATAAATGATGTGATGGTAAAAGTAAGAAAGAAATAATCCGTATTTTTTCTAAAGCTGCTTTTGATCCACAGAAAAATAGCTGAAAAAATAATAAGAGGTGAAACTGAAAAGACGAGAGGATTGAATTCTATTATGATTTTTTCCCACAGGGAAAGAGAATATGTTTTTATATAACCGAATTCCTTTATGTCGAACTTTACGATATCAAACACCTTCCAGTCGGAGAAAAAATTTCTGCCGATAATTAAATATATAAAAATTATTGCCAATAGAACAGGGAAAAATTGGAGAATCCGCATCAATCTAGAAGAGTGTTTTTTACAAAAGACCAATAGTGATTTTTTAGAAAAAATTTGGTCAAGAAGGATTAGCAGGGAAAAAATAACAATTAGGAAGGATATCGTTTTCATTGGGCCGAATCCAAGGGTGAGGCGGTAGAGATAGACGGGTTTTAGAAATATAGCCGGAAGAAAAAAAATGATAGTGGCAAACGCACCTAAGACAATAAGGAAAAAATTTCTTACTTGCAGGAAAAAAAATGATTTGATCATTTCTCTATCGCTGTTTTTTATTTCGATCAGCCAATAGGCGAGCATAAAAAAGAAAAAGAAAGGAAAGAGGATATTGGCCGTATATTTGGAAAGGATAGACAATCCCGAAAATACGGCAGTCAGAAAAATAAATTTCTTCTCTTGTGTTTTTAGCAGGGCAAAATAGGAAAAAATGGCTCCGGTGGAGAATATCCACAAAAGGGCATCAGGATTGATTATTTGGGAAATCCCGATAAGGATGGGAGAAGAGGCTATGAATATGACGCTCCAGAGAGCAATCCATGAGTTTCCAACAGCTTTTTTGATTATCCAGAAAAGAAAGAAAAGAAAAAATCCGCTGAACATAAGAATGGGCAGGCGGAAAATAAGATTTAGCCGTTTTTCTTTGCTGGAATCATATGTTTTGAGATCATCATCTACCTTGATGACATATTGTATCGGATTTTTTTCGAAGAAAAGTCCTATTCCGGAAATAAGGGCGACTGTGACGCCTGGTTTGTCGTTGATGAGAGTTTTCTTGTATTTGCCATCCATTATGGCATCCCAGTATGCGGGAATCCTTTCTTGGATCCAATAATGCTCATCGGCAGTTCTGAATTGGCTCAAATGATGGAGTCCAAATACAAAGAAAGCGCAAGCAGAAAGAACGAGCGTAAAAAATATAAATGCACTTTTATTCTTCGATAGATGATGGTCCATTTTCAATTGGAGCTAAAAAATTAACTTTTTCTCTCTCTTCTTTTTCCATGGCATAATATTCTTTAGATGGGATAATAATAGTTTTATATTCTACGCTTTCATCACCCTTTTCTTTGTAGAAAAGTTTTAAGTGATTTTTAAGTCCGATGCCGATTTCAGAAAAAGAACCGAACCAAGCGAGACCAAGGTTTTCACTGCGATAAAAGCCTGGCGTAACAAAATAATCTACGCCTCCGATATTTTCATAGTAGAGAATCTCTACATGGCCGGAGAAAACAGCGCGGACATGATAATTGGAGAAAATTTTATTCAGTCTGGCGATATTTTCCAGAGACGTTTCTTTTCGCAGATTCGGAACAGGCGGATGATGGGAAAAGATTATTATTTTTTTATCTGGAGAATTTTTAAGGACATCTTCCAGCCAAGCCAGCTCTTTTTCGTAGGCAATTTTTTTTGGATCTTTGGAGCTTTGGCTTGAAGTGATAAGCGTGCTGTCAAAAACGATAATGCGCAATTTTTCATCATAATCGGAATAATAGTAAGAATTTTTATTGCCCGTCTTTCTGATCCAATTTTCCCTAGTCATTCCACGCAGTTCATGATTCCCTAAAACCTGGTGTTTGGGAGCTTGAATTTTTTGAAAAATCCGGTTAAAAACCAGAAAATCATTATTGGATTTTTCTCCAAAACGCCTTGTGCCATCAATGAAATCTCCTCCGTCAACGACAAAATCCGGCTTGAAATCATTGTTCATATGGGAAACAAAGTTTTCCATGGGAATTTTGGCATTTTCTCGGATGACATTTTTCTTATTAGCCACCGCATGGGCATCGCTGACAAAGCCGATTTTATATTTTTTAGGAAAAACCAATGTTTTATTATTTGCTACCGGAGGATTTTTTTTCTGATAATGCTGATATATTTTTCCAGTTTTTTCAAAAATAACGAAAGAAAGAATTAAAAAAAGACAAATAAAAATCAGCATAATCCCCGGAGGAGTGAAAAATTTTGATTTTTCGGATCTAATTTTCCAGCGCATGGCTTTTAATTATTTTTAGATAATTGTTTTTTCTTCCAGCTAGAGGAATGATTTTTTCATATTTTTCAGTCTCATAAATTTCTTTGATAGCGGTTCCCTTGAAGAAAAGCTCTCCGCGCAATTTGGTTGTGCGGCTTTTTCTTCCTGAGGAAACTACCAGATAGTCAAAATTAGTTTCAGCAAAAAAATCAGTATCAATTTTGGTGTGGCATTTCCCGACAAAAAAGACGCATACTCCTTGCTTATCGGTCCAGATGGAAAGTTTTTTTGCATCCGGAAGAGAATTCAGATATTCAGCGGCTTCATAGCTGCCTTCGCCCATATCCTTGATATCCAAGTAATATTTTTCAGGCAAAAGAACAGAGGCATAGCCCATATAGAAAGGCTTTACCTGCCAAAGCGAAGAAGCTAAAATTATGATCAAAAAAAGGAAAAAATATGGTTTCTTTTCATATAAATCAAATTTTTTATATTCTCCCCGGATGTTGAAAATAGTCACCAATTCTCTAATGGCCATGGCGGAGGCTATAAGGAGAACCGGGAAGACTATGATCTGGTAGCGTATGATCGAGGCCACTTGAGAAGCGGTTGAACCGGCATAGTAGACCAGGATAAAAAGAATAAGATAAAAGATGTTTCGGGCATTTTCACTTGGGAAATTTTTCTGGAAAACAGAAACTATTGAAAAAAACATGAGGGGCAAGATAGCCAGAGCGGAAACTCCAAAAACCAGAGGATAGAAATTAGTGATGAAGAAATCCAAAAGATTGACATTGGAAAAAGAAGATTTAGGGGAAGAAAGAATTTCTTGAAAATCAAACATATTCATCCCGCCATAGACATTTATAAAAACTAAAAGAACGGATATGATAAAAATTCCTGAAAAAAATATGAAAAGCCATTTTTGAAAGCGAACCAGAAAATTCATAATCTTTCCAAGAACGAGGCTTTTTAGAAAAATCAGATCAGCAGCGAGAAGAATCAAAAGAGAAACAAAAGTAATCCAAAGCGGTTCCATAGCTTGGCTGAGAAGCGTGCTATTGAGAAGGCGCATCGGTTTTCCCCAAGCAGCCGGATAGAGCACGAAAAAAGTTGAAAAAGAGATGAAAATCAGAAGACCATAATCGGCAAAGCGTTTTTTAAAATAAGGATGGAAGCCTTCTTTGGCATAGCGGGAAAAGTTGAAAATATATTCAGCCCATACAAGGCCCAAAAAAAAGAAATAGAGGAGATTGGCAGTATATTTAGTCAGAATGCCCAGTCCGAGAAAAAAGGCGCTTAGCACAAGCGGGGCTTTTCTATTTTCTTTGAGATAGGTAAGAAAAGTGATGATGGAAAGTGAAGTGAAAATCCATAGGATCGAATCCGGATTGATAATGCGAGAATTTCCTATCATAAGCGGGGAAAGATAGATGAGGATAACCGACAAGAGGGCGCTATTTTCTCCGGCCAACCTTCTGATGAAGAGGAAAAATAGCGGAGCCATCATGATGACGAAAATCCAAATTGGCAAGCGAAAGGCTAAATTAAATTTTTCCATCCTAGGGGCGTTGATATTGGGATTTTCTTGGGTAGAAACACGATCTTCAAATTTTTTAGGATTTTTCTCAAACAGAAGTCCCGCTCCGGAAATGGCAGCTACGGTTTGCCCCGGCTTGTCGCTGACATTGGCGTTTCTCCAGTCCATTTCAGCAAAATCGCGCCAAAAATTAGGAACACGATCAAATGTCCAAAGCGGTTCATCCACAACTGCCAATTTGCCGAGCCTAAAAAATCCAAATGAAAAGCTGGTGAGCATCACCAAAAAAATGATAGCTAATGCCAATCGGCTGACGGGGTGTTTTTTTTCTGTCAGGCTGGAAGAGTTCAAGTTGTCTTTTTTTAATTGCAATCTGATAATAAAAAAGTTCAAAAAAGCCACGTAGAGGGCGACAAAAATTCCTACATAAGGAGTGAATTGAAAATTTCCCTGAAGGGCATAGATAAAGATCAATTCGCTTGGAAGATAGATCAGGAGAAGAGATTTAGCCAAAAAATCGAAATTAAAAATTTCTTTTTGCGGAAGGGGGAGCAAAAGAATTCCTGATGTGAGTACGAAATATGCCAAATAGAAAAAAATTCTCGGAAGCGAATTTTGGAAAGAATGAAAAAAAGCGCCTTGGGAGGCTAAAAAAAAGAGAGTATTGATGGTCAGGAAGAATGAGAAGGCTAGTAGGATTAAAAAAGTTTTTTGCTTGGATAAATATTGGATCAAGTGGTTCATGTCGGTTGATTTGTTATGGATTATGTAATAGAATAGAGAAGATTGAGAGGTCTGTCCCAAGCTATTTTTCAATCAAATTTACATAATTATTCTACTATAGAAAATAAAATAAATAAAGCGATGAAGCTGCAAAAGAAGCATATTTTGATTTCAATTATAAGTCTGATCTTTTTGGCCGGAAGTTTTTTGCGTGTTTATAATTTCTCCAATTGGCTTCATTTTGAATTGGATCAATCCAGAGATGCTAAGGTGGTTGAGCTGGCAGTGGAGCAAGGAATAGGCAATCTGCCTCTTTTAGGGCCTAAAGCTGCCGGGTCTTTCTTGAGATTGGGTCCGGCTTTCTATAATTTTGAATATTTGAGCGCGATTGTTTTCGGCAACACTCCCTCAGGAATAGCGGCTCATAATCTGATTTTTTCCATTTTGGCTATCGGGCTTTTTTATGTATTTTCCCGCCGCTATTTTGATCTTCGCATCTCCTTGCTTTTGATGGCTCTTTTTTCCAGTTCCTTGTTTTTGATTCTCTATTCGCGCTTTGCTTGGAACCCCAACAGCTTGCCATTTTTCATATTGCTGGCTTTCTATGCATTGCTTCGAGCAGTCGACCGGGAAGAAAAAAGAAAAGGAATGTGGTTGATGATCTCGGCTTTGGCTTTGGGAATTCTTACTCAGCTTCATTTCGTGGCTTTTTTGGGAATTCCGACAATAGTGGTGTTATTTTTATTGATTAAAAGGCCGTCTATCAGATGGACATATTGGCTGGCAGCTGTCAGCATAATTTTTGCTATGTATCTTCCAACAATCATCAATGACATCAAGACGGGAGGTGACAACATTAAAGAATTCAGCAAGGTTTTTGCCAAAAAGTCCAATGCCGGAGATAACACTCTCATAGAAAAGGGAATAAAAAATTATGCGGAGAATTCGCTGGGCTACTTTTTGATGGTAAGCAGCTATGAAAAAGCGGAACTTCCTAAATTCCGCCAAGAAGGATGGAAAATGGATGTTGTTTGCGACCGAGGGTGCAGGGATAACCTTTGGCTGGGAGGGGCGGCTATTTTGTTTTTTTCTCTGGGGATTGCAACTTTGCTTAGAAAGGGAAAGGAGTATTGGTTTGAAAAAAGCAGCTCCCAAAAAGATTTTATTATTTTGCTTTTCCTTTGGTTCGGGGTGACTTTTGTTCTTTTCACGCCGATCGCCTATGATTTTGCGCCACGTTTTTTCTTGATCATTGCCGGACTGCCTTTCATTTTTTTGGGATTGATTATGGAATTTTTACAAGAAAAAATTTCTTCATGCAAGGTTTTTTTGGCTGTTTTTAGCCTGCTGGCAATTTTTCTATTGGCATTTAATTGGATGGGCGTTCAAAAGAGATTTTCTGAACTTTCCCGGGCTAAGAGTGAAGATTTTGAAATTTCTGCGGACAGGATTCTTAAGGAGGGAAATCGTGTCACCTTGGAACAGCAAGAGCAGATCACTGATTATATGGAAGAAAAATTCCGGGAAAATAATTTTCCGGTCTATGTGAACAGCGAAGCGTTTTATCGAAGGTCATTTCTCTATCATTTGGAAAAAAGAGAGATTCCTCGCGATGATTTCAGAAACAGCCAATTAGCCAAAACGGTTTATCGCAATGGAAATTATTTCTTGATCCATCCGACTTCTTCCAACTTGGAATCCCGAACGAAAAAATATCTGGAAAATTATGAAATGGTTGAGAAAAGACAATTTGGAACTTTAATTGTTTTCCAGCTGAAGCCCAAAGAAGAAGCGATTAATGCGGTGGAGCAAATATTTGGTCCGGAAAAGAAAGCAAGAAGCGCATCGGGAGTGCCGGTCCGATGCCGCTGGAATGAGATTTTTGAGAAATGCAATCCGGATGAGCCGGAAGATGCGGAATAGTTCTTAGTTGGTGGTTTTTAGTTTATAGCCAAACACATAATTTTCTTGGTATATTAGAATGCTTAAACCTTTGACTTTTCCCAAATAAATTGCTAGTATTTGGGCAGTTTTTTTGACAACTGGTTTTTTGGGTTTTGCGTAATATTGCGCTTACAAAAAATAGGAGAATAGAGATGGAGATCTGCATTCCTTTTAAAGATGCTCGATTAGAGTTAGGGAACTTGCTTTTAAAACATTCCTACAAAAAAGGTACGTTTACGTTGACTTCGGGAAAGCAATCGGATTTCTACATCGATTGTCGCTGCACAGCCTTGATTCCAAGAGGAGGATTTTGTATAGGGACATGCTTCTTGTACCTCATTGCTAAAAATTGTCCTGATGTTCAGGCGATAGCCGGCATGACAATGGGGGCAGATCCATTGATTACAGCTACGTCGATGGTGGCGCTCATGCGCGGATTTGATCTGCCGCAAATCATCATACGCAAAGAGGCGAAAGGGCACGGAACTGGCAAATATCTTGAAGAAGCGGCTACTGTTCCAAGAAATGCCCAGCTTGTTCTGGTGGATGATGTATTGACTACTGGCGGGACGCTGCTCAAGAGTACAGAGCGGATTAATGCTCAAGGTCATACTGTAAAGCACATTATAATGATTGTCGATCGTGAAGAAGGTGCGCGTGAAATGCTGATATCAAAAGGGTTCATAGTACACTCGATTTTTACACGCACGGAATTACTCGCTTTGCAATCATAGTTGTTCTACATGATTATTAATTAGCAAATCAATGACGCTGATCAATCCTGACAGCGCTGTTTTTTATTTTATGCTATAATCTAGATGATAAAACTCTATAAATTCCATTAATTTAAGTTTATGTTAAATAAAAAAAATCTTCTGATCGCACTCCTATTTATTGTAGCTGTAGGCGGATTTTTGCGGTTCTATAAATTAGGCGAAGTTTCGTTTGTGGCGGATGAGTTTTTAGATATGAACGCCACTTATGGCTATTTCAAAACAGGGGAGTGGCAGGCTTGGGATTTCAATATGGGCGAGCCATCGCAAAGAGTGAATGTGGCCAGCGATGAGCGGGCTTGGCTCTATCGATGGCAAGTGGCGAAGGTTTTTGATTTTGTGGCGCCGACCGA
>AMFJ01007677.1_pt1 | contig 15506 bp, 11 predicted proteins | sample 427208 | NCBI WGS metagenome assembly AMFJ01 (sample SAMN02954298, study PRJNA114691) | groundwater metagenome | biome: aquatic; feature: subsurface aquifer; material: sediment; isolation source: subsurface aquifer sediment | place: USA: Rifle, CO | collected 2008-08
AAGTGTTGTTGCTTGGTTTACAGCCGGTTCAGCAAGATTTGTTAGTGTTGGTTGATTCTGTGCTTGCCCAAAAATCGATTGATCATTTGTCGTTGCTGGTGTGGCCAGTGGATTTTGAGCTACCGTCGTTGTTGGATTCAATTGCTTTAGCGGATCTAGTGGGATATTACCTAATGAATTTACCATATGCTCTTCTCCTTGTTTAATCCCCTTATTTATAAAATATTTCTCTATTATTTAAAGTGTATATATTATATAAAGTCATTTTGATTTTATAAATTGACTTGAAATTTTTAAATTGATATTTTCTTTAAGAAAAATTTATAATTAATTGCTCTCTTATAATGTGAGTAGCAGATAGCAGGCTTTCAAAGCCTGCTATCTGTAATTTTATAAACACTAGTGAATGTTTTTTAAAATAAGTTTTTAATTGGTTATGCGGGGTTTTCTGCCTTTTCTGGATTGTTTTAGCTTGTTTTCAAGTTGTATTTCAGATGATATATTTAACTTTTCGGCTATATCCTTAATGTGTTTGCGTGAAGCTATCGGGTCTATATTTTGTTGGAATAAGAGATAAAATATAATTTTTACTCCAGCCAGATTAATGCCAAGTTCCCCAGTCAGAAATTTAATAAATTTGCCTCTTTCAACATCATTAAAAGAGTAAAGCCTACGATTTTTTATGGATCGAGATGGGGTTAAAAGATTTTCTTTGTCATATATTCTTAAAGTTCTTTGGTGCACTTGAAGAATATTGGCGATAGTACTGATAGGAAACATTGCTTTTTCTGGATCTAAACTTACATTGCCTTGGATACCTGTTAGGTTGTCGTTCATAGATTCCCCTTTTGTCACAGCTATTAACAAAATATATAAATAATAAATTAAACTTTAATGTATCCTCAATTTCTTAATATTTGATTTTCTTTATAATTGTTAAACTAACCTTTATTACTAATATTCAAATTAAAAACAAAATAATAAAATTTCTCAGGTTAAGAATCGGGTAAAAACTATTTATAGTAATATGTTTAATAAAACGATCCATCCATTATGTGGAATTTATAGTAATTTAAAGTATTGCACACGCTTATAAGCATGTCAATACATGTATATTAGTATTTTGATATATAATTATTCTCATATTTATTATTAAATAGCAATAATATATCTCTATAACCCCTTATTATTCATGAAGATAGAGATATTAACTTAAATATTAACTTTGTTTGCTTGGTTCAATGTGTTTTAGGTAAATTAAATGGCGTTTTAAACTGTATATTGCTTTATTCATGAGTTAAAATAATGTATTCATGGGATAATCTTGAGTTCTTATCCGTGAAATAAAATCATAGGCATAAAATTGCAACATTTTGTTTATATTTTTATTAATATAGCTATTATTATTTAAGTTGTAATTTGAATTGACAGATTTAGTTATCAGGTTTAACAAACTTTTAATTAGTAAACATTAAATCAGCAGTTCCGGATAATTATTAGAGACTATAAAAGAGCTCTGTATAGACTTTTAAAGGAGATAGTTATTATAAGAAGTAGCTCTTTGATCAAAAATATGTTTTAATAAACTAAATAGATACTTTAGATCAGACAGGTTTAAGTGGAAGTAAAGAATGAAGATTAATACTAGTAGATTTGGTGAAATTGAGGTTGATGAAGACCTGGTCTTTAATTTTATTGAGCCTATTTTAGGTTATGAAAATCTATCAAAATTTGTTTTGATAGATTATACGCCTGATTCCCCCTTTAAGTGGCTACAAGCTGTTGAAGACCCAAATGTAGCTTTCCCTGTAACTTTTCCAGGGTATTTCGGACTTGATTATCAGTTCGTAATTCCGGAAGAAGATGCTAAAAAACTTGAGCTTTCAGGTATTGAGGATCTCTTATCTGTTAATATCGTTTGTATTCCTCCAGGAAGTCCTCAAGCAGCTACAATCAATCTTCTGGGGCCTCTCGTTATTAATGCTGTTAATAGAAAAGCTATGCAGCTGGTTCTTGTTAATACTAATTTTACGGTTAAACACAAGCTATTTGGCGGTGCTTCACAGGAAAAAGCGAAGACTGCTAAGGTTGAAAAGTAAAGGTTAATGTAATACCTGAGGAATTATAAATAATGTTGGTTCTTACAAGAAAAACAGGACAAAAATTAATAATAAACGATAATATAGAGATAGTCATCCTTGAAACAAGGGGTGATGCAGTTAAAATCGGCATAAAAGCTCCTAAAGAAGTTGCTATTTATAGAGAAGAAATTTACGAAGAAATTAAAAAAGCAAATAAACAGGCTAGTAATAATGTTTTAGTTGCAGATATAAATAATGCTATGAATCTAATGGAAAACAAAAAACGCCCGGCCGATGATTATCTTAGTAAATTTAGCACAGTAATTGCTGCTGTGAAAAAAGATAAAGAAGTTAGTGAAAAAGATCTCAATAAGTAGGTATGTCGCAATCAATAAATAGTCATAATATGGTCTATGAAGCTAGAAAAGAGCTTATGACCAGAAAGAATTATTCTAATTCTATTAAGCAACTAATAGAATTAGTTAGTAATTTTAATAATAATGAATTATTAAAAACCACATTAGCTTTTGCTTATTTAGAGAATAAAGAATATTTAGAGGCTTCCAAGATATATTATGATTTAGACCAAAAGTATCAGGCCGGTTTTTGTGAGTTGCTGATGGGTAATTTTGAGGTTGCAAGAGATATCTGGCATAATATTCCTGAGTCCCCTGCAAGCTGCTGGGGAAAGAGTATGCTGGATTTAATCAGCTTCAAGTCTGATAATTTGCCGACTTTTATGCAGGTTCGTAATCATTTGGAGAGTGATTTAGGCTATTTTATTCAGGCTGACAGGTTGGACTATGCTGAGAATCTTATTAAATGCAATGAGATTTTAGCTTCTATAAATCCTGAATCTTTTAAATTCATAGGTAAAGCATTATTAAATAATGGTTATGCTAATTTATCAATAAATTATTTCTTAAAAAGCCAGCAGTTGCTTCCTCAGGATGCTGAAACATATTTTTATCTGGGTCAATATAGCTGGCATGCAGGTGCTTATGAAGAAGGAAAGCAAATGTTAAATCATTGCCTGCTTCTTAACCAGCATTATTTTCCTGCCAAGGGTTTGATTGAAAAGATAGAAGCCAAATTAAAGGCTTCTTAAGACTGTAATAAAATCTGCTTAGTGATTTTTGTATGTAATACCGAGTTGCATTCAATAAAGTATATTTATTCCGTCACTGTGAAAATTGCTTCGCATTTTCAAGGCTCCTCCATAAACATACTTTACTTTCATACTCGATAGAATGCGAATTAGTATAAAACTGTGGTTTTACCATCTTGCAATGGCATTGAGATCCTTCGTTTTACTCAGGATGACAGCGTGTGATATTGAGATCCTTCGTTTCACTCAGGATGACAATGCAGTAATTATTGGAATGATTGATGACTTAATACAGTACGAAGTATCTAGAAAACAGTTTCCAGTTTCATTATGTCTTTTTCAGAACTGACTAATGCGCTCCAGGTACCTACTTGAACAAAATATACGTCTTTATCTGATCTGTGTTCCTGATCGGTTTTCCTGACTATAAATTTAGGACTTTTAACTCTGTCAAATTCAGCCAATACAAAAATTTCAGATCCGATTACTCCGATAAGCGCTTTTTTATTTTCCAGTTGAATCAAATGAAATGATTTTTCATTTGATATTTCTATACTTGCTATGAATTTAAGCTCATCAGAACTAGTCTCATTGCTTTTTATTTTATTATGATCAATATTAAGCTGATTTGGTGATATTTCCGTGTATTCCTTTGTTCTTAAAGGGTTTGTTTGTGGTGGCTTTAAGGGGTTTTGTGTTAATCGTGTTATTATGTCTTCCGGTTTATTATTTTGGGGTTTAATCTGTGACTTAGCAATCATATCTTCAATAGGTCCTTGTAATACTGTTTCTGCATTTACTTCATGTTCATTACTTTGTCGTGTTTCTTTATAGCTTTGTGCAAATTGAAGTTCATGTTCGGGTTGATTTACGATTTTGATGGGGCTATCGTTTTTCTTACTTACAATTTTTTTGATTAATCTAAATGTAATCAAAATCAGTATTATGGCTATAATTGCAGGAAATAGAATATTAAAAAAGTTATTTGATTTTTTTGTCTTATTCGTGATGGGTTGTACTTCTGTTGTTGCTAAATTGGTTGAATTAGCAACAACCGTTAGATTATCAGAATTGTCTGTTAGTTCTTCTGTTGCTATTTCCTGAGTTTTATTTTTTGTATTTTCAGAAATATCAGCGTTTTCAACATTTTGTGTTTTTTCAGCAGTAGATATATTATCAGGTTTTTCAGGTGTTTGAGCTTTAGCTTCAGGAGTTTTTTCTTTAATCTCTTTAGTCTCAGGCTTTTTTTCATTTATATTAGTAGTTTTTAAGTTATCCTGTTTGGCAGGTTTTGTCTGAGAACTCAAGACCGCTTTTTCAGGAGTTTTTGTGGCAGGAGCTTTTGAGGGTTCTTTTTTTGTCTCCTTATTAATCTTTTTTGATGGAGTTGTAGATTTAGATACCGTGTTTATTAAATTCGTTGTGTTTTTTTGTTTTGGAGTAGTATTGCTAACTTGTTGTAAGTTCTCTTCAGCCTTTTTGGGTCTTAATTGTACAGAATCCTTTGGCTTTGATATCAGGATTTTGGTTAATTCTTCCTGAAATTTAAAATCTTGCTGAGATATTTCATTATCAACGTTTATTTTTACATTTTCTCCAACGGTTTTAACGGATATTTGTGTATATCCATTATTTGAATTGGAACTCGTATAAGGGACAAGCTTAACATCTATATCGTTAATATACTTAGTATATGGTAATATGTTAGGCTTGGATGTTATGGAATGGTATGTTTCAGGTAAAAATATTATATATTCGCCATTATCTTTTTTAATAGGACTCAGCTCTATCGGGTAGGGTTTTGAACTGTATACTTTGATGTTAATTGTGTTGTCATCAACTTTTTCCAGGTTGAGTTTTAACAGCTGATTGCTGTACTCACCTTCAATGGCAAATGTGGGATATTTTTTGCAAAAACATATATTAAACAGTATTCCTAATATAAGAATAATAATTATGAAATACTTTGTTTTTTTCATTTACCCAAATCCGATGATTAAACTCTTGTCTTTAATTTTAGAAAATACTGGCTCAGGCTATATATTTGTTAACTTTTTTAGCAAGTTCTGTGATCCTCTTGCTAATTTCCCCCTGACTAACTCCAATTTCAGAGGATATTTCTAGCTGGTTTAAGCCTTTTAAATATCTGAGAATAAATATATCTAAATATCTTTTGCTTTTTTCTTTAGAGTCAATTTGAAGAATGATATCTCTGATTATTTTTACTTCTTCCTGTTGTATTATTCTGTCTTCAAAAGAAGGCGTAGGGTCCTGAATACTGTATACAATATTGTCATTTTCATCCATCTCATAAGTTGAAGTAGATGAAACAAGTTTTTCTTGAATTTTATGATATCCGGTTTTTGATTTTCTAAGTCTTCCTGAACTTTTTAACACGTCAAGAATGGCAGAGCTGGCAATCTTATTTAGATATATTTCAAAATTATTTATATTTTCAAAGGATGAAATAATGCTGTAGGCTCTTTTAAAGGTTTCACTGCAAAAATCATCTGCCAGATCCTCATTTCCGATGAATCTGGGGTTGTTTTTTACAATATTTTCTATTAAATTACGGTGTTTTTCTGTTAGCTCCACTACAACCACCACCAAAATTAATTTATGGGTGATATTATCACCTAATTTAAGTTAACGCTTAATGTTTACATAGTATTACTAATTTTAAGCCTCTCCTGATTTTATCTTACCACTTTGTCATAAGATTACAAGTTGATAATTATGTCAGTGGTAATATTCTTTTTAGTTGTCTGGATTGCAGGCAATTTTGTATAATTAAAAGTTTCTTTAATAGTTTGTAATACAATTCCATCAATTTGTTTTGAGCCACTGCTGAGTTTGATTTTACTATTCTGTATATTTCCGGTTAAATCCATAGTTACCTGGACTTTAATTTTGTCATTACTTACGTTATCAGTGGCAGAAAGTAATTCTCTTGATAAAGCCATTTTCATTACCTGTCCGGTTACCATAAGATAATTCTTAAATGCTGGATCATTAGCCACAGACACGCCTACTTCCCAGGATATATTTGAAATTCTAATACGTTGTCCTTGTGAAACAAAGGCATTAGCCAATACATCATTTATATTTCTGGCTTGAGCAGGGTTTTCTGGATTTGCGGCGCTTGCCAGATGGTCTTTTAGATTTGGTAAGGATTGAGCTTCTTGCTGATTTTCAGTAGATACTATCGGAGCGATATTTCGCTGTTGATGAGTGACTTTAGGTATTTCATTGTTTACTTGTGGTTTTTGAGCTAAAGCCGCATCAGACATTCTGTTATTTAAAGTCATGTGGTTTCCTACAACTAGTCCTGTGCAGGTTAATACCCCTGCCGCTGCTAAAACAGATGCCACTTTAATAAGTTGTGCCTTTTTATTGCATTTATCTATTTCAATTATAGTAGTAGCTTCTGGAGTTGCCTGTTTAGTATTTTTTGATTTATCCTGCAATGAATTTAAAGCTTTTGCTGCTTCTGAGCTGTCTATTATTTCTATGTCATCAATGCTGGCGAGAATATCTTCAATATTCTCATTGGTTTGAGATGTTTTTTGTGTATCAGTTTCTGTATGTTTTAAATTTTCAAATTTATGCTGTTTTTCCAGCAATTTGTATTGATATTCAAAAAGTTTGGTTTGTTCCAGAGTTGTTTTAAGAATAACAGGCTTATTGTGAGTTTTATTAAGTGGATTATCCTGATGATTAAACTTAGTATCTTGATGTTGTACTTTGTTTGCAAGGTTTCTAAAGATTTTCTCTTCTTCATCTGTGCCAAGGTCAATATACTCTTCTTCAAAATTAACTTCGGAGAAGGTTTTGTCAGGTGCACCTTCTTGAGTTTCATTAAATTCTATTGAAGGGAGTTCAAGGAATATTTCATCTGATTCTTCTATCTGAAGTTCAGGTTCAGAAATATTATGATCTTCTTTTATTGTAGGTTCATTCTGATTATCGAGATTTTCATTCAAATGTTCTTCAAAACAGGGAGCCATCGTTTCTTCAACTATTGAATTTTGGGTATTTTCAGCTCTTTGTTCTTCTTGTTGAGAGCCTTTTTCCAGTTCTTCCAGAACATCTTCTTCGTTATTATCATTATTATGTTGGTTATCTTCCAGTGGCTTAAAGAGTACATCCAAAGCATCTTCAATTCCTGGTTCTTCTATAATTTCAGGGATAGAAAATTCCATCTCGGAATCGGCAGGGTTAATAATGGAAGTCAATCCTATATACTGTGAAGAAGATCTCCTGGACTCTTTTGTGAACATATTTTTAATCATGCCAATAATACCAGGAGTCGATGTTTTATTTTTCGAGTATTTGTAATTCTGTCTAGAAACTGGTGTCTTAGGTAATTCGCCTTCATAATCCTTTAAATTGAAATAATAAAGCAAATCTTTTTTGTCTATACAGGATACGTTTTTATTCAGATTATAAAGAACATAAAATTCTTCTCTACAGCTTTCACATCTTGCTAAATGCTTTATTAAAAATTCTTTATTTAATCCTGATAACGTATTATCAAGATATGAAAGGAATAATTCTTTAGCATTATTATGATCCAGAGATAGATGGATAGATTGCTTTGGCGTTATTGTATTTATAGCTGCCAATAAGTCTGATATAGGTCTTAAATCAGTGGAATCTACAAAAAAGTAGTTTTTGTTTCCAGCTGCTATTAATAATTCTTTAGATTCTATAAATCCAATAAGCTCTACTCGATCAAGTTTTTTGTTAACCCGAGCTCCTACATAGATATCAGGAGAAAGATCATAAGCACGATGGTCTTTTGGAATCCACATTTGCGGATATTTATCATCTACAATTGTTCTTACGTCAATACTTATATTGTTGTCCAGTTTAATATCAGCTATATCAAATTCATTTAAAATAAGAGGGTTATTCCAGCAATTATTTGTTTTATTGACTGAAATGCCTCTGTCTTTTAGATAACTTATAAGTGAATTAAGTGCAAGTAAGGATACATATGCTCTTTTTCTTGATTTTATGTCGTCTAAAAGTCTTATGGCACTTTGTGCCTTTTCTTTTTCCTTATAATCTATTCTTTTGCTTATAACTGACATATTTCACTCTTACCTCTGAATCTTTTAACTATATTATTAGAGTGTATTTATGTGAAAAATATTCCAATTTTGCTAAAAAATCGTCTATCTGATGTAGATAATGATTTAAATAAATTGTCTAAATCCTGTAGATATAATATATTTATCAGTTTTGTCTGGTTTAATGGTCTTTGTAATTGAGTTAATGGCAATGTTTAATACTTTGTACAATTTAGTGCTAGCTTAATAAAACTAATTATTTATTGATTAGCATTTTTGGATAGTGACTGAGTTGTGATAAAATATATAAAACCATAGAGAAATGCAATTCAGATAGATTAATACCCGTTCCAAAAATCAATTCGGATTTTTAAAATGTAATTTAACGGGTATATGCGAAGCGGGAGTGTCAAAACTGAAACGATGAGTTTCTGTTTTGTAAAACTCATTCTAGTAAAAGATTTAATGATGGCATTCAGGCAGGTTTTTAGTGAGATCGTAATTAGTTGGCAGAAATTAGTATTATAAAAGCTGGGAGACGGTAAGGTGTGCAGGATAGGTGCAATCAAATCCAAGGATTATATACATCCTTCTAAAGCATTGCAGTTAATGAGATCACAACAAAAAGGTCATGATAATTCAGGATTTGCAATGATTATGCAAGACCTGGGCGGTATCTTTGAGAAATACAAAGGTTTGCCAATCCTTTCAATGGCATGTACCAGTAAAGGAGTTAAATTAGCAGAGGATATTCTTCATTCAGCAGGATTTGTCAGGGTAATGCAGTGGAATCCTGATATTCATCCTGCACCGGAACTGAATATACGTCCAATGCCTAACTATGTTTTTGAAGTATTTAATTATCCTTCAAGTTATAAATATGCCCCTCCTGAAGAAAAAGAAGAACTTATAGTTGATATAAGACTAAAATTAAGAAAAGAGCTGGAAAAAGAAGATGATGGTTATGTTTATTCTTTCTGGCCTGATGTTGTAACACTTAAAGAGATAGGCGATCCCAAGGATATTGGGACTTATTTTGGGTTGTGGCAGGAAAATGACGACTTTACTGCAAGGATAATTACTGCCCAGTGCAGACAAAATACAAACTATGATATAGTCCGTTATGCTGCTCATCCATTCTTTTTACAGGGATATACAGCATTAGCCAACGGCGAAAATACTTTTTATGAGAAAAATAAATTATTCCAGAAAAGCTTAAATAAGGGCTATATTGGATTTGAGTCAGATTCACAATGTTTTCTTTACACATTGCACTACGTAAATAAGATTTTAAAATGGCCACTACCATATTATAAGCACACTATTACCCCTCTTTCATTTCATGAAATAGAACAAAGAGAAGATAAAGAGATACTTTTAAGAATTAAAGCATCTTTAGCACATTTAGAAATCAATGGTCCTAATACTATTATCGGGGTTCTTCCTGACGGTACGTTATTTACCTGCTGCGATTCCAAAAAACTACGTCCAGTAGTTGTCGGCAGAACTGATAATACAGTTATTATTACTTCTGAGGTTACCGGTATCAATGAAGTTTTACCTGAAAGGAACTGGGAAGACGATATTTATCCTCATGAAAGAGAAATGGTTATAATTAACAATGATCTGAGGGTGGACAGATGGCAACAATAAAAGTTAATCAGGTCGCAGTAGATGACCAACAATGGAGAATAGAATATAATTCTGAAAGATGTACACTTTGCGGCAAATGCGTTGCATCATGTGTATTTAAAGCAATAGAAGCAGGCGTGGAAAAAAGAAAAAAAGTAGTTAGCGAAGGCCTGACTCCTGAAGCTAAAGTTACTTTCCAAACAGTTCCTGTTATAAAACAGGTAATTCATGCCAGCAACTATTGTAGAGGATGTGGTATTTGTACAAGAGTTTGTCCAAATGATGCAATAAAATCTGTTAAGAATTCAGATGATAGGCATGCCATAAAATATAGAGCTACTTATGGCGATTCAATTAAAAGAGGCGGCAGATCAAATATAAGTGTTGAGGGTAGAACGCTTGATAAAATAAAAGTTGGCAGAATTTCCCAGATGACAGACCCTTCTTTAGACGCTCAGAGGCATACTTTTGATATGCTGGCACCTTTTGGAAGGATTTTGCCTCCTGAACAATTACCTTTTGATGTGCAGGATGGTCAGCTTGTTATATCAAAACAAATCCCTCCTAATAGATGGATTTATCCTATTATTATAGGCGATATGTCGATTGGAGCTCTTTCGTGGAGAATGTGGGAAGCTTTATCGATTGCTACTGCCTATTTAAATGAAGAAGTCGGTATTCCTGTCAGGATGTGTTCAGGTGAAGGTGGGTTGCCAAACAGGCTTTTAAAATCAGAATACTTGAAATATATGATTTTACAGATTGCTTCAGGGCATTTTGGCTGGAACAGGATTATTAATGCAATGCCTGAGATGGTAGAAGATCCAGCAGGTGTTCTGATAAAAATAGGCCAAGGCGCAAAACCCGGTGATGGCGGTTTATTACAAGCTAAGAAAGTTGCAAAGCATATTCAGGAAATCAGAGGCGTTCCAAAAGCTGATTTATTGAGTCCGCCAAACCATCAGGGCTTATACTCCATTGAAGAGAGCGTTCAAAAGATGTTTCTGTCTTTTAATGCTGCGTTTAAATTTAAAGTCCCTGTAGCTATTAAAGTCGCAGCAAGCTCAACAAGCGTATCAGTTTATAATAATCTGTTAAGAGATCCATATAACATTGTAGGCGGATTTTTCCTTGATGGTATATTAGGCGGAACTGGTGCAGCTCATGAAATTTCTTTAAATCATACCGGTCATCCTGTAGTATCTAAACTTAGAGATTGTTACCTTGCAGCTGTGCATCAGGGTAAACAGGGTCAAATCCCGCTTTGGGCCGCAGGTGGACTTGGTCAGACTGGAAATCTTGCCGGAGATGCTTTCAAAATGATGTGCCTTGGAGCTAACGGTATTTTTACAGGAAAATTAATGCTGCAAATTGCAGGATGTGTCGGAAATGATCTTGGTAAGTGTAACGCCTGCAACACAGGCTTATGTCCTGCCGGAATTTGTACACAAAATCCAGTGTTGGTAAAGCGTTTGGATATAGATTTGGTAGCAGAAAATATTGTTAATTATTTTATTGCTGTAGATCAAGAGCTTAAAAAACTAATGGCACCTATTGGTAATAGTTCTTTACCAATAGGAAGGTCAGATGCACTAATAGCAGTGGATCAAGATGTTTCTGATAAATTACAGATTCAGTATGCATGCTAAAAATTGAAAATAAAATTTGGTTTTCTGGAGGTTTAAATGCCTGAAACAACAAAAATAAGTAATCAAGAAGCTGAAAATATAAAAAAAATTAGAATTGAAGGAATAGTTGATGGTAAAAGATTGCCAACTCAACATGTGCTTCAGGAAATATATAAAAAATTAGAAGAAGGTTACACGGAATTTGAAGTTCTCGGTTCGGGCCAGCACGATATTGGCGGTCCTTTATGGAGAAAAGATGGCAAGTCTTTAGTATTTAAAGTTAAAAATCCGGGTCAAAGAGTCGGATCAATGGGTATGCAAGGTACTCAGATAATAATTGAAGGATCTGCCCCTGCTGATGTTGGCTGGTTGAACGCTGGTGCTGAAATTATTTTAAAAGGTGATGGTGGAGATACCACAGCTCATTGTGCTGCTAATGGAAAAATATATGTTGGTGGTAGAGTTGGAACAAGATCAGGCGCCTTGATGAAACATGACCCCAAATTTCCAGCCCCTGAATTCTGGGTTTTAAAGAATGCCGGCTCATTTAGTTTTGAATTTATGGGTGGTGGCGTTGCTGTTGTGTGTGGCTATGGATGCGAGGCTTTAGATTCAGTACTGGGACATAGAAGCTGCGTTGGCATGGTTGGCGGCACTGTTTTGGTCAGAGGTAAAGTAAAAGATTTATCTGATGATGTGTGGCTGATGGATCTTGATGAAAGAGATATAGAGTTTTTATCAAAAGGTATGCCTGAATTTTTAGGTAAAATTGAAAAGCCTGAAGTCCTGCCTGAATTATTAGAATTCACTCAATGGAAAAAGATTGTTGCTAAAACCTTAGAAGAACGTAATGTTCGCACTTTAATGCCTACAAAGCATTTTAGACAGTCTAAATGGGTAGAGGGCGGAATTTTTGGTGATATTATCGAAGATGACTACTATGTAGCTGAATTAGTTGAAACTGACAAATTAAGAATCAGGTATCCTGAATGGAGAAATTCAAATTATTCAGCACCATGCGAATATAATTGTCCGATAGGCATCCCCACTCAAAAGAGAATTGCTCTTTTAAGGCAGGGTAATACCGCAGAAGCATTGAGATTAGTTTTGGATTACAGTCCGTTTCCTGCTTCAGTATGTGGACAGGTTTGTCCTAATTTATGTATAGATGAATGTAATAGAAAATATGTTGATATTCCTGTAAAAACAGCTGAATTAGGCTTGTTAAGTAAAGATATTAAAGTTGATGCGCCTAAAAAAGAACAGGATAAAAAAGTTGCTGTGATTGGTTCAGGTGCAGCAGGTCTTGGTGCAGCCTGGCATTTAAGAAGATTAGGCTATAAAGTTGAAATATTTGAAGAAGATAAAGTAATTGGCGGTAAATTAAGGCAGGTAATCCCGGAAGAAAGATTAAACCGCGAAATTCTTGATGTTGAACTTCAAAGAATAAAAAATATTGGAATAAGTGTTAAAACTAATTCCAAAATAGATCAGGCCTTATTTGGAGAGCTGGAAAGAAAATATGATGCAGTTGTTGTAGCTGTTGGAGCACATAGACCTGTTGTAATACCTTTTGAAGGACATGAAAGACTCATTAAAGGGCTTGATTTCTTAAAAGCAATTAATAAGGGTGAAAAGCCAAAAGTTGGAAATAAAGTTGTGGTAATCGGTGCAGGTAACGCTGCAATGGATGTGGTAATCGGGGCTTATCAATTAGGCGCTAAAGAGGTTACTGCAATTGATATTCAAAAACCTGCGGCTTTTGACAAAGAGATAAAGCATGTAGAAAAACTCGGTGCTAAAATCCTCTGGCCTTGTTTTACTGAAAAAGTCAGTGAAAAGGGAGTGCATTTAAAAGATGGCAAGCTTTTAGAAGCTGATACGGTGATCATTTCAGTTGGTGACAGGCCGGATTTATCATTTTTAAGTAATGAATATATGGATGAAACTGGCAGAACCAAAATAAATGAATTCATGCAGTCTGAAAAGAGTGAGAAAGTCTTTATCCCGGGTGATGCTACTAAATTAGGCTTATTCACAGATGCAATTGCAGATGGCAGAAAAGTGGCTTTAAATATTGACAGAATGTTATCCGGACTTCCTTTGGATAATTTTGAAAAAGCTCCTGTTTTACCTAAAGACAGAGTGAAATCTGAATTTTATCAGCCTATTCATCCTCAAAGAGTAACAAAGATGGATGCTGAATCAGAAGTAGATCGTTGTATGAGCTGTGGATATTGTCGGGATTGTAAATTCTGTCAGGATGTATGTCCTGAACTGGCAATAACAAGAGTGGAATTTCCTGATAAATCTTTTGAATACAAGAGCGATCCTGAAAAATGTATCGGATGCGGGATTTGTGCAGGAGTATGTCCTTGTGGCATCTGGACTATGCTCGATAATTTAAGCACTTACGAGGAAGCTTAAAGTGATTAAAGGCTATTTAGGCAGACATATTCATTCCGTCGCTGTTGAGTGCTAATGCACATAATTATGTCCTCGCTGGAATAGTTGATGACCTAAAAAAGTGACTTTGTCACCGCATTTCAAAGGCTCCTTCATAGACATACCTGCCTTTATTTCTAGATTAATAAAGTGATATAGACTGGAGAATATAATATGAAGAAAAAGGTTGTTTTAGCTTATTCAGGCGGATTAGATACAACTGTTATTATTCCATGGTTAAAAGAAAATTATGATTATGAAGTAATAGCTGTTTGTATTGATGTAGGTCAGGGTAAAGAAACCGATGGGCTTGAGCAAAAAGCTCTATCAACAGGTGCAAGCAAATATTATCTTAAAGACGTTGCAGAAGAATTTGTCACAGATTATGTATGGCCTAATTTAAAAGCAGGCGCTGTCTATGAAAATAAATATTTATTAGGTACTTCTATGGCAAGACCTTTAATTGCAAAATGTCTTGTAGAAGTTGCCCTTGAAGAAGGCGCAGTGGCAATTTGTCATGGGGCAACAGGAAAAGGTAATGATCAGGTTAGATTTGAGCTTACAATAAAAGCACTGGCACCTCACCTTGAAATTATTGCTCCATGGAGAATTTGGGATATAAAATCCCGTGAGGATGCGGTTGCATATCTTGAGCAAAGAGGAATTCCTGCTCCTGTTAAAAAAGGTGAGAGCTATAGCAGAGATAGAAATTTATGGCATCTAAGTCATGAAGGTCTGGAACTTGAAGATCCTGCCTTAGAGCCAAATTATAATAGACTTCTTCAAATGTCAGTCACTCCTGAGCAGGCTCCTGATACTCCAACTTATGTTGAATTGGAATTTGATAAAGGCGTCCCTGTAAGGCTTAATGGTCAAGTTTTAAGCCCTGCTCAGATTGTTGCACAGTTAAATGAAATTGGCGGCAAAAACGGCATTGGTATAGTTGATATTCTTGAAAACCGTGTAGTTGGCATGAAATCAAGAGGCGTGTATGAAACTCCAGGTGGGGCGATTTTATACTATGCTCACGAAGAACTTGAACATATGTGTCTTGATAAGCAGACATTCGCTTATAAACAGACAATTGGAATTAAGTTTGCCGAATTAACTTACAGCGGAGAATGGTTTACTCCTTTAAGAGAAGCATTATCAGCCTTTGTTGATTCAACTCAGCAAACAGTTACAGGTACAGTTAAATTGAAATTATATAAAGGAAATATCATTCCTGCTGGAACTACTTCTCCATATTCCTTATATAACGAAAGTCTGGCAAGCTTCACAACAGGTGAATTATATAATCATAAAGATGCAGAAGGCTTCATTAACTTGTTTGGCTTGCCGTTAAAAGTCCGTGCTTTAATGCAGCAAAATGTTAAAAGAGTTTAATTCTTGTTGTTAATTGGGACATTACTTCCGTCACTGTTGAAATTGCTTCGCATTTCAAAGGTTCCTTCAGTAATATCCCAATTAACAACAAGCATAGTAGGATTTAAAAGATAATATTGTCATAAGAATATATAGTCAGTAGGGTGCGCAC
>AMFJ01021640.1_pt1 | contig 15503 bp, 9 predicted proteins | sample 427208 | NCBI WGS metagenome assembly AMFJ01 (sample SAMN02954298, study PRJNA114691) | groundwater metagenome | biome: aquatic; feature: subsurface aquifer; material: sediment; isolation source: subsurface aquifer sediment | place: USA: Rifle, CO | collected 2008-08
ATCAAAAAATGTGGTGCATTGCATGGAAAATGTGGTGTGAAGATGCATACAACTGTGACAGTCGGGACAAAATGACAGGTGGTAATTCCACAGGAAGTGAGAGAAATGCTCGGAATTAAACCGGGTGATACTCTGATGGTTGTAACCAAACACGGAAAAGCTGTTGGGATGGTTAAAATGGACGATATTGATGAACTTATGGCATATATTAAAGAAGAACAGAAAAATTAAAAAATTTATTCTCCCTCTCCCTCTGGGAGAGGGTTGGGGTGAGGGTTAAAATTTACCATATAACAATATTATTAGTATGAGAAAATCAATTATATCTACAGTTCTTATTTCAGCTCTTCTACTCACTTCGTGTGGAACTCCGGTGGTTGAAGTTAAGAAAGAGATTACGAAAAAACCTGTGAGCACCGAGGTTATTAAAAAAGATGTTTTTAGTGAAAAAATACGTCTTGTGGGGAAAATCGCACCAGTTATGGAAACTCCAGTTTCTGCTCAAGTAAGCGGAATAATCAAGAAAATCAATGCGGATGTCGGAAAAAAAGTAAAAGCAGGTGATATTTTGGCGAGTATTGATTTGAGTTCTTCTGCTTATTGAACTAATTTTAATAACGCAAATATTGCATATAATAATTCTCTAAATGCCCTTAATTACACAGAATTATCTATCAAAAATGATTTAGAAAGTGCTAGGGTTCAGCTCGAAAATGCTAAAGTTACAAAGACAAACACTTATCTCACAACAGCGAAACAACTTGAAATCGCCCAAGGACAACTTACAAATATCAAAACAAATCGCTCAAACACTGAAATTACTACTTGAGAAAGTCTCAAAAATGCAACTCTTCTAGTTAAAAATGCACAAACAAATTTAGATAATTTCGAGAAAAATTCAGAAGAAAATCTAAATTCAATCTATGAAAATCTTAAAGTTGGAATGTCGAGTGCCTTAGTAAATCTCGACGCTTCCGTAACTCAAGCGGATATAATCCTCGGAGTAACTGATAAAAATAAATATATTAATGATAATTATGAAATGTATCTTGGAGCCAAAAATTCAAGTCTAAAAACAAGTGCCGAAAACATTTTCCGTGAAGTGAAAAATAGTTATGATAAACTTTTATCTGAAAATTATAGTCTCAGTAAAAGCTCTATTGAGAATAAAACAAACGATATTTTAAATATTTTAGCGAAAAATATTACTTTGTATGAGCAGCTCGTAAATATTCTCAATAATTCTATCACATCATCGAGCTTTTCTCAAACCCAACTTGATTGACTTAGTTTAAATGTAGTAAAATATCAAGGTCTTCTTCTTCAATCGCAAGGTGCACTCACTACTCTCAAAAATACCCTCGCAACTACTAAGACATCCGTTGAAACTAATAAAATTTCACTACAAAATGCGCTTGATATTGCAAATACTGGACTCGCAAATATCAAAGCCTGAAATACTTCTCAACTTGATACAATTTCTGGAAATGAAACCATAACGAGTACTCAACTCGAAAATACAATAGCAACAGTAAAACAAGCCAGAGATTCTGTAGATAATGCCGTAAAAATTGCACAAGCAAATTATGATTCTATAAATGCAAAACTTAATTCTCAAAGAATTCAAGCAAAATCACAAGCTGATCAAGCAAAATGAGGAAAAGATTTAGCTGGAATTAGTCTAAACAATACCTCTATTATCGCACCATTTGACGGAGTAGTTACTGCCAAAAACATTGAAATAGGATCACTTGTTAATCCTGGAACTCCTGCTTTTACCATTTGAACAGATGATAATTTAAAAGTAAAACTTGAAGTATCAACAAATGATTTTGCGAGTTTCAAAATCGGAAATAATGTAGAGATACACACAAAAGAAAAAACATTTAGCTGAATAATTTCAAATGTTTCCCCAAGTCCAGACACTCAAACAAAACTTTATAAAACAGAAGTGAGTTTCGTATTTAATCCAAGCTCAATTCTTACTATTTGAGATTTTGTAGATGTATTTTTAAATAAAAAAATGTGAAATGAATTAATTATATCAGTTCCACTATCAAGTGTTATAACTCTTGATGCCGGAAGATACTGAGTATTTACAATAAACAAAGACGACAGCGTAAAGCTAAATTATGTCGTGCTTGGAAAGAAAAATAATACTCATGTGGAGATTATCTCAGGTCTCGAAGAGTGAATTGAACTTGTCATTGAAGGAGCTCTCGGATTGAATGAGGGAGATGCGGTAGAGAAGGTTGGGGAATAGGGTTTTTATAATTTCAAATTTTAAACTATGAAACACAAAGCTACAGAATGAAAATATTTGCGCGAATTGCAATTTGACAAGGATCTGAATAAATCGGGTTTTGGTTTTTGGACAGATAAATTGAGGGTTGTATCGCTTATGACAATTATGATTGTCGTGGGTGGAGTTATTTCTCTTATGAGTCTACCACTAGAATCTCAACCAGAGGTTGTTCTGGGAATTTGAGCAGTTACTACAACTATGCCGGGGGCGAGCCCTGAGACTATGGAAGATCTCGTGACGAAAAAGCTTGAAAAAGAAATCAGTAAAATTAAGTGAATTGATAAAATGACATCTACAAGCCGTAATTCCCTTTCTTCGATTGTGGTACAATTTAAGGCTTGAGAAAATGTGGATAATGTAATTAGATCTCTTAAAGATAGTGTTGATACGGCGAAAAAGGAATTACCTACAGATGCTACAGATCCAATTGTAAAAGAAATTTCTATTTCAGATAGTCCATTTTGGACTTTTACTGTAGCAGGAAATTATGATTGATTTAAATTAAGAAAATATGCAACAACTATAAAAGATGAACTTGAGTGAATGGATGGTGTGTCAGAAGCTAGAATTAGCGGATGAAGTGAGGAAGAATTTGAGGTGGCATATGATCCAAAAAAACTGGAACAACTATGAATTACACCAAATGACGCTGATAATGCTTTAAAATCAAATAATGTCTCTTTTCCAATTTGAAATATTGATATTGATAATTATAAACATATTTTATCGGTTGATACTAGATATTATGGTATTGGAGAAATAGAAGAAATAATAGTTTCAAAATCTGGAGAAACTGGAATTATAAAAATAAAAGATATTGCGAAAGTTAGCCTTGTAGCCAAAAAAAGAACAAGTCTAGCTAGAACTTCAGTTGGATGAAAAAAATCAGAAGAAGCAATAACAGTATCAGTTATTAAAAAATCAGGTTGATCTATAGTGGATCTTTATGAAAATGGACTTAAGAAAATGGAAGAGCTTAAATGAAAAGATATTCCCGATGATATCACAATTCAGACAACTTATAGTATGGCAGATAGAATTAAGCTTGATATAAATTGATTGACTCATGATTTTATGATAACAATATTTCTTGTTTTGGCTGTACTTTTTACATTTTTATGACTCAGACTTTCTCTCATTCCAACTATCACTATACCAATTGTATTCTTATTTTCTTTCATTTTTATGAAGACTTTTGGGCTAACTCTTAATTTCTTGTCACTTTTTGCACTTGTGCTATCGCTCTGACTTCTTGTAGATGATGCCGTTCTAATTGTAGAGGCATTTCATAAATATCAATTAACTGGTAAATTTACAAATCGTGAGGCAATTTTATTAGTTTTAAGAGATTATAAATGGGTAGATACTTCAACTACTCTTGTAATTGTGTGTTTCTTTGCCTCTATGATGTTTATGACAGGAATTATTGGGAAATTTCTTTTTTCTCTTCCTTTTGTAATAACTATCGTACTTCTTGGATCTCTTCTTTCTTCGCTCACTATAGTACCAGCTGCTATTTTACTTATCTCAGGAAAAGATTGCAAAAAGCTTCCAAATTGAGAAAAAGATTGTCCAGAAAAAATGTGATTTTTTGCAAAAATTTTTGACAAAATACTTAATATAAAACCACTATTATCGCTCAATCCTCTTATAAGTATTTATGAGAAATGACTTAAATATGTACTTTTTACTAAAAAAAGAATGATTATATTTCTTGTTTGAATATTTTTATTATTCTTTATCGCACTTTCTCTTCCAGTTACTGGACTTCTTAAAAGCGAATTTTTCCCAGCTACAGATGAAGATTTAATAGGAATTGATATAGAGTGAGAAGCTGGTCAAAGACTTGAAGTAACTTCCGAACAAGCTGAAATCGTAGAAAAAATAATGGAATGAGAAAAAGAAATAGATAGTTATTCGACAGTTATTGGATGACAAACAGCTTTTGGGAATAGCGCTCTTTGAGGATCAGTCTCATCTGATCATTTAGCTTGAATTACTGTAAATCTTGTTAAAAAAGAATATTGAAGACAGGAAAAAAGTTGGGATATCGCCGCTCGTCTTAGAGCAAAATCGGAAAAAATAAAAATTCCCTGAGTGAAAATTACTGTCAAAGAAGCAAAATCTGGACCTCCAACCTGAGCAGATCTTGAAATCCAAATCTCAGGAGAAGATTTTACAACTCTTGATAAAATACTCGCAGATTTAAAGCCAATAGTAAGTTCTCTGCCTGGAGCTCTAAATATTTCAACTTCGCGTCAAGCAGTTCCTTTTGAATATCTTATAGAATTTGATAATAACAAACTCGCCCTCAATAATCTCACAGTTCCCCAAGTTGCAGCATTTTTAAGAGAAGCGGTTGATGGAGTCGAGACAACTAAAATTTTCAGATGAGCTGATGAAATAGTAGTTCGTACTAGAATGATGCAAGACAGCGTAAAAACAATGAATGAAATAAAAAATCTTAAAATCAAAAATAGCAAATGACAGCTTGTATTCCTCGGAGATGTTATAAATGAACGCCTTAATAAAACTGTTTCTTCTATCTCGAGAATTGATCAAAAAAGAATTGTTTCAATAATGGCATGAGCTGATAAATCCACAAATTCTACTCAACTTCTTGCGGATTTTAATAAAGAGATTGCAAAAAAATGATATGAACTTCCAAAATGATATGAATTTATAGTTGGTTGAAGTAATGAAGAAAATGCGAAATCTATTCAGTCTCTTATGATTGCAATGCTATTTGGACTTGTATGAGTTTTGATGATTATGGTATTACAATTTAATTCCTACAAAGAAGCACTTATCTCTGTAATCCCCATCCCTCTCGCACTTATTTGAGTATTTATTGGTATGACTCTCACAGGTCAGTCTCTATCTTTTCCAACTCTTATCTGATTTGTAGCGCTATTTTGAATGGTATCTAATCACTCGATCTATCTTATTGATAAAATCAAACTCAACAGAAGTGCCGGAGTAGAATTTGAAGACTCTATACATGACGCCTGCGTTACTCGTTTTGAGCCAGTGCTTCTCACTTCCCTTACGACTATTATGGGATTCGTCCCACTCGCGTTCACAACATCAATCTGGGCTTCCCTAGCGCAAGCACTTGTCTTTGGACTGATGACAGCAGGGATACTTAAAATGTTTGTAGTTCCGGTGTGTTATAAATTGATAATTAAGAGATAGTTGTTATATATTTAAATATATTTATTATGTGATTTACTTTTAATTTTAGACAAATAGAAAAAGGGGATGCACCAAACATACAAATTTGTTTTGAGGGTAAAAATAATTGAGATAATATAGCTCATTTTAATTGAAATACTATTAAATTATCAGAAAATTTTACAAGAAATCTAATGTCTATATTAAACTCTGAACAAACCTGTACACTTGATTTATCAAATAAAAGTATTACTAGATGAAAATTTGATGACTGCCACTCATTTGCTTTTGCTCTTACAACTTGAAGTTCTCTTTTATTTCATGGTAGTCCAGAAGAAAATGAATTTGAGAAATTTTGATTGAAATATATTTGAACTTATAATGAATTATCTGAAAAAAATAAATTAAAACAATGAGATTTACTAACGAATTGAAAATATTTGTCTTATCATGAACTTTCTTTTATAAATCAACATAATCATTCATTTGTATATTTATGAAATATATGAGGTCAAGATTCTTTCATAAATTGTCATGGTTTTGAATGATATATAGATAGAGATTGAGCATGGATTAAAGAATTTACGGAAGAAATATGAAAAATTTTTTTTGATGTAAAGAATTGAGTTATTAGTATTAAAGAATGATTTAGAAAATGATGACGATTAGCTATAAATACAATGGATGAGATACTAGTTTCTTACAGTAATACTTGAAAAGTCTATGTTTATAGAAAAGAAGATTAATGTTTAATTTTTTACTTTTATTTTTATAATTTTTTAAACTATCCCTTTATCATTCTTTACCTTTTGGGCTACTGTAACCATCGCCGCATAAACAGTTTTATCAGCCGCTCAATTATATTTAGATAAAGCATAGAAATTTTTTCTTAATTCTGTATTGGAATTAATTTTTAAATCTTTTTGTAAATTACTTAATGCTAATTTTGCACCAGCTTCATCTTTTATAAATATTCACTTTCCTTCTAATAAAAATTTAAATCTTTTAACGGCATTATCACTTGAAATAATTGAATTTAATTTTTTTATTTCTATATCTATTTTTTCATCTGTGGCATCATTTCTGAGTGAAGACAGATAAATATCTCAAATAAGCAAATTCAATTCAGGATTTTTTCTGTTTTTTGAAAAAAAACTTATTGCATTATTTAAAGTAGATTTAATCTTATCTCTACTTGAATTTGGATTATTTAAAACTATTTTTAAATTTTTCAAATTATTTTTAATTTTATTAATTTCTTCCATTTCTTTAGGAGTGTTTTTATTTAAGTTATGGTTACTTCATATTTGTGAAATTATATTATCTGGGATATTTTTAAAAAAATGAATATACAATTTTCATCTTCATTTTCAACCAATTTTCATGTCATCAAACGGGTCACTAGTGAGTTGCATATAAGACACTCAATTCCCATATTTTGGATTTTGATTAAATTCAGATTCTCTTTCTACTACACTCACAGATAGATTATTATCCATTTTCAACCACTCACAAATTTGAGAATTAAATTTTCCGTATTTTGTTTGGAATTCTTCTCTATTTTCATTTAATTTCTTAAATTTTTCATCTGTAGTATCTTGTAGGACATAATCTAGCTTTGAGGTTTGAGATGGATTTATGTTGTTATATTGTTTTTGTTTATAAATTTCTTTTTCTTTTGCTAACACTTCATAATCAGGATTATTTATCTCTTTTTTTAATCCAGCTGTTTCTTTTCTGGTCTCTGCCCTACCTAAAAGTTCTCATAATCTCTTTTTTCGTAAAATTTCTTCATGTTGTTCTTTAACTCCTGGCATTTTAAAAAAATCAGGAGATATTATCTTAATCTCAGGTTTTTGTGTTTTTATAGGTAATATATCTAATTCTTCTGGCATATTTTATTTTAAATTTTAATAATTGTATCATATATTTCTTTTTTTTGCAAAAATAAACTTAATATGATATAATTGAATTGTTATTTTTAATAAATTTAAAAAATGAGTATCAATAAAAGTGATTTAGTGAAAAAATTTCATTCTCTACTTGAAAATATGATAAAAACTCAAATTCCAGATATTCATATTACATCTAGTAGTGTTCCTCTAATTAGAAAACATGATTGAGATATTGAATATATTGAGGAATTTTGAGAATTAAGCAAAGAAGATGTGGGAGAAATTATTAAAGAAATGGCAGGAGAGGAGGGTTTTGAGTATTTTTTACAAAATTTAGAAAAGGATTTTTCATATACTTTCGGAGAGGCAAAATTCAGAGTAAATATTTATAATGACGCGAGATGATATTCTATTGCAATTAGATATATTCCCATTGAAATCCCATCTCTTGAAACCTTAAATGTATCAAAAGAAGTGAAAAATTTACTTCACAAATGAAAATGATTAATTTTAATGACTGGACCTACCTGAAGTTGAAAATCTACAACTTTGGCCTCGATGATAGATTATATAAATAAAAATTTTAAAAAACATATTATTACAATTGAAGATCCGATAGAATTTAATTTAAAAAATAATAAATGTCTTATTAATCAAAGAGAGATTTGAACGCACTCAGAATCTTTTGGTAGAGCCATAAAATCAGCCCTTCGTGAAGATCCTGATGTTATAATGGTTTGAGAAATGAGAGATCCAGAAACAATACAAGCTGCGCTTACTTTGGCTGAAACTGGACATCTTGTACTTTCTACACTTCATACAAATGATACAGTACAAAGTATAGACCGTATAATTGATTCTTTTCCAGCAGGATCTCAAAATCAAATTAGAACTCAACTTGCTATGAGTTTAGTTGGGATAATTAGCCAAATTTTGTTACCAAAAAAAGATGCGACAACAAGAGTTGTAGCTAGAGAAATATTAATCAATAATGATGCTGTGAGAAGCCTTATAATTTCAGGAAATATCCATCAGATTTATTCTATAATTGAGCTTTCTGGAAATGAGGGAATGGTTTTAATGGATAAATATCTAGAAATGTTATTTATGAAATGATTTATTACAAAAGAAATATTTAATTCAAGGCTTAGAGATAAGGATTTAGTTAAATAATTTATTTTAATTTAAAAAATATGTTTAGAGAAGAAGGTTGATATACCGATAAACCGGTAAAAAATAAAGAAACAGCGAAACTTTGAGAAGTTAATATCAAGGCTGATTTATCGACATTTAAAAATGATGTTAATATTCAAAAAGTTAATCCAATAATAGCTTATCTTGATAAATTTGATGAGTATTTTAAGAAGAAAAAAATGCGTCTTGAAGTCTGACAAATATTATTTTCACCAGGAGTTGATGATAAATTTTATATTATAGCTTCATGAGTTTTATCGGTAATAAGTCATACTTCAACTTGAGAAAAAAAAGAAATTTGAAAAGCTAAAAAATGAAGTTTTATTTGAGAGGGAATAATTTTTTGAAGAAATCAAAAAGATGTAGAAGTAATTTGTGCCCAGGAAGCTGAAGTTATAGCTTTAAATATAGATGATTTAGTTAAATTTGAGACCGATTTACCAAAAGAGGCAATTGAAATGTATAAATATATAATTGAAATCTCAAATAAAAGACTTCTAGAATCAGATAAAGAACTAGCTAATATTTATGAGGCCACTAATAAAATTATCGAATTATCTAAGACTTGAGAAAAAGGGTTTTTAAATATAATGGACTATTCTAAAAAACTATTTTGAGCAAAATACATTATATATGTGGAAAATCATCAGGTTTTAAGCTGATTATTATTCTATAAATATGACACAAGATTTAAAAATGTTGGTGTAATAAACAAGAAAGTTGAATGAGAATTAACTCCAAATTCAAGTTGAATTATAAACTCAGATAATATTTTTTGAGCCAAAAAAGAAGATAATATTCTGGCAATTCCTCTCAAAATGTGACCTGCATTAAAATGATTTTTTCTTGTCGGAAAAGAAAAATGAATAATAACTGATAATGAGGTTAGGATTTGAAATAATCTGTCTCCACTAATAGCCTGAGTCATAGACAATAATCAAAAAGAGTCTGAGAAAAAATACGATAAATAGATAAAAATTTTGATAAAAAGAAAAAAATGAGTATAAAAGGAAATATAGTAAAAATACTGTCATTTCGAATCATTTTTCTCGTCATCCTGAGCGAAGTGAAACGAAGTCGAAGGATCTATTTACTTATAAAATACTTTTTTTAAATATGGTAAAATTGAATTAATAGACCCATTCGACTACACTACGTTTCGCTCAGGGTGACGAGGGAAAGTCGAAATGATAAAATATAACTAAAACAAAAATGGAAAAAGTAATTCTCGAAATCAGTGTTGATAGAAATAACGACAAATGAGTCTATATTGCGGAGCAAGTCTTGAGTATTTTTCATAATACTCTAGAAATTGTAAAGACACTTTTTAATAAAGAAAAAGTAATAAAATCACCTGTTTTTAGTTTTGAGGTCGTGAATATTAAGTGAAATATCCATTTTATTTTTATAATCGAAAAAGATTATAGAGATTTATTTGAAAACCAAATATATGCTCATTATCCAAATATTGAAATTAGAGAAATTAAAGACTATTTACAAGAAAATAAAAAAAGATTTATCTGAAATTTTTGACTACTTAAGCCTTATTTTCTGCCAATAAAAACATATACAGAATTCAAAGAAGATATAGATCCATTTTCTTCAATTACGAGTGCCTTGCATAAATCATCATCCAAAAATACATCTTTTATTCAAGTTAATTTCTCTCCAATGTGAGATTTGGAGCGGAAAAACAAAAATAAAATTGATATTTTTTTATCAAAATATCCTAAATTTTTTAAGAAATTTTTGTTATCAAAACATTATAAATATTTGAAAATTGTATTTTCTCCGATTTATTATCTTCTTAAGGCTCTTGTTTTTATTTTTAATCCAAATAGAGGTGCGGCTGACGTAGCAAAAGATGGAAATCCAATTTTAGAAAAGAAATTATCTGGATTTTGATTTGCGACTTCAATTAACGCCTGAATTGAGACAAATAGTGAAATAGAGGCCAAAGTTGGAATAAAAGAAATTGCTGTGGCTCTGAATTTTTTCTCAATTCCAAACCAGAATTGAATCATTCTAAAATCTATTAAAGAAGATATTGATAATGTTTTAGTTCAAAGAAAAAACACTAAAAATATTATACTAAACAGTGCTGAGTTGGCTTGAATTGTGCATTTACCAACTATGTATGTACAAACTCCTGGAATAAATTGGATTACAACAAAAACTCTCGAGCCACCAAGTAATGTTCCAATTCTTGATAAAGATGATAAAAATATTTCTCCAATTTGAAGAACTAATTTCAGATGAGAAAAGCTTGATTTTGGGATTACAGTGAGTGATAGAAAAAGACATATTTACATAATTTGAAAAACCTGAATGGGAAAATCTACCATTTTGGAAAATATGATTTATGATGATATCTTGAAGTGAAGATGAGTTGCACTAATTGATCCACACGGAGATTTAGCTGATACGCTGGTTTCTAATATTCCGAAATCTCGTACAAATGATGTGGTATATTTTGATCCATCAGATTACAAACATCCAATTGCTTTTAATATGTTTGAGAATGTGTCTAAGGAATTAAGACCTCTTGTTGCATCTGGACTTATTGGGATATTTAAGAGAATGTGGGCTGATAGTTGGGGACCAAGACTTGAATATATTTTAAGAAATGCAATTTTAACGCTACTTGAAATTCCAGACTCGACAATTATGTCAATCCCCCTAATGCTCACAAATAAGTCATTTAGATTAAAAATAGTTTCAAAAATAGAAGATCCGATAATTAAAAGATTTTGGGAGCAAGAATTTGAAGCTCTGGATCAAAAGCAAATGACTGAAGCAGTTAGTCCAATTCTAAACAAAGTATGACAATTTTTATCAAATCCAATTCTTAGAAATGTACTTGGTCAGCCAAAAAATCCATTTTCTCTTCGCTGGATTATGGATAATAAAAAAATACTGATTGTAAATCTTTCTAAATGAAAAATCTGAGAAGATTCTATGTGACTTCTTGGTTCTATGATGGTAACTAAATTCCAAATTGATGCGATGTGAAGAGCTGATATTCCAGAAGAAAAAAGAAAGGATTTTTATCTTTATGTAGATGAATTCCAGAATTTTGCGACTGATAGTTTTGCGACAATTCTAGCAGAAGCTAGAAAATATAAGCTAAATCTTATAATGGCAAATCAATACATCGCACAAATGAGCGAGCAAGTAAGATGAGCAATATTTTGAAATGTGTGAAGTATTTTGAGTTTTCAAGTATGACCCGAGGATGCCTCCAAGCTTGTAGAAGCTATTTGAGATAATAAAACAATAACAACCACAGATTTACTTAATCTTAGAAAATATGACATTTATACAAAACTTCTAATTGATGGTATGCCATCTCGCGTATTTAGTGCCACTACTTTCCCACCAATCAAGACAAAATCAGACTTAGATGAACAAAGAAAAGAAGTGGTAGTAAAAGTGAGTCGTGAGAAATATACAAAACCAGTCGAATTTGTAGAAAAGAAAATTATAGAATTTAATAAAAAAGTTATAGAAGAAGAGAAAAAATTCAAAATTCAAGCCGAGGAATACAAACAAAAGAAGAAAGATGAACAGAAAATGAAGAATGAAGAAGAGAGAAGAAAATAATCTTGCTTGACATTATTTTTTTATATAGTAATATATTCTTGTTTCAGTTATTTATAATATTTTTATTTTTTAATTTTTATTTTATGAAAACAACAACAAGTCTAAAAACTTTACCAAACAAGAGGCCGGTCTTTTTTGGCAAGACCAGTCTCAAAAACTGATTCACACTCACTGAACTACTCATAGTAATCTCAATCCTCGCAATTCTTGCTACCATCGGCTTTCTCTCATTCCAATGATATTCTAAATCGGCTCGTGATAGCACAAGAATTACAGATATTAAATCAATCCAACAATGACTAGCTATTACAAAAGTAAAGTCTTGAGTTTATCCAATTCCAGAATGAGATACACTAGAAATTTTAGTATGAACTGGTATTTTAATACAATGATATATTTGAGAAAATATTTCTAGTATCATCAAAATAAATAAATTACCCTTAGATCCAAAAGATGCAAAAAGTTACATCTATGCTGTAGATAAGGACAGAAAGAAGGCTCAATTATTATGATATCTGGAAAATTGAGAAACTATAAATTTATCATCTTTTGTTGATATAAATAATCAAGTTTATGCTGAAAGTTCTAGTGATGCATATCAAAATAGACAAGTATATACTATTTGAGATAAGCTATGAATATTAACAGATGAAAATAAAATACCTTTACAAGAGGTAATATCTGGAACTTGAATTAATCTAAATTCAGAAGATACTTCAAATATTGTAGCTTATTTTTGATGAGATACTTATGGTAACTGAAAAAGTACCGGAACATGAAATACACTTATTACTCAAATACAATCAGCTATTACAAATACTATTCCTTGTAATCCAGCTACTTATAGTGGATATACAATTCCTATGCTTTCACATAATCAAACAAGTACATTTACTAAGCCAATTACGATAGCTAACTGAGTTTCAATTTGATCTCTACAAATTCAATGTATTAATTGAAATCTTGATACAGTTCATGCAGTTGAAACTACAGCTATTAATTGTAATTCAAATTATGTTTTGGATAACTCTACTTGTATGGAAGATAAATGTATTTGAAATGCTCCAGATTTTAGCATAGCAAATTGAACTCAAAAATACAATACAAATTGGATATACAATGCTACTTCTGGGATTTGTACTTTTGATTGTCAAACAAATTATACATATAATTCTTGATCTACTACTTGTACAGACCAAACTCCACCAATTATAACTTATGTAGTTAGTTCAAATCCATCTTGTGAGACTATTAGATACACAATACTAGCTACGGATGCTCTATGACTTGCATCTAGTCCTTATTCCTTTGACGGATGATCTACTTGGCAAGCATGAAATACTAAAGATGTTACTTGAACTAGCAATACTCTATGAACTAATTTAGTAAAAGTGCGCGATGCAGTTGGGAATGTAGCTACTTATGGAAGTGAAGTGAATGGGACAAGTAATTCTTGCCAACAAAATCCAACTTCTTTAACCCTAACTCATACGGCTAATAATAAAAATTTCTCTATCTCTTGGATGGCCTGAATTGGTAATGGATGAGCGAACGGTTGTAAAATTCAATATTCTAAAGATAATTCCACTTGGACAGATCTTACATGACTTACATATAATTGTGATTCAAATCTTACAACTACATCTCTATCTCTCCCTGGAGATGGTTGGTGAGTTTGGTCAACAGTTTATATTCGTATTGCAAATACAACAACTAATAGTATCTGACAATTTTCTACAACTCCAACTTGTGCTGCTAAATCTTCATCTACAAGTGTAACTCCTCTAGTAGATGAAGATTGTAATTGAAATTGGGATAATACAACAAGTGTATATGTATCACAAACCTGTAGTAATTATGTTTCAAGAACTTGTAATGGAACTTATGTTTCAAGAACTTGTACTGGGGCATATGTTTCAGTAACTTGTACTGGTTCAACTCAATCTTGTTGGGGTGGGGGAAATTGGTGATGAGGTGTTTGGGGATGTGCCTGAACATATTATCCAGCAGGATATTATGCGGCCGCTTGTATAACTTGTGCCACCACTTATGAATGTTGATATAAAACATATTATGATTGTTCGTATCGGACACAGGTAGATTGTTCATATTGGAATAATTATGAATGTGGCTCTAATCAGACTTATTATAATTAATTAGTTTTTGAAATGAAAAAATTTTATTTAGTATTTTTGTTGTTGGCTTTATTGCTTTCTTCTTGTAATAGCTTTTTAGATACGAAAAAAGAAGTTATAACCAATACTGGAAATAAAATAAATCCTAATTCAAAACTAGGTAAAGAGAAAATCAGACAAGATAACTTATTGAAAAAGAACATTGCTAATGAGAAAATTAAAAAGATAAACGAGGAGAAACAAAAGAAAATACAAGAAGAATATTCAAAAAAGTCTACAGAAGAGAATTTAATTCTTGCTAAAGCTACAAATGAGAAAAATACAGATTTATGCAAGACTATTACAATTCCTGATATTAAAGAAAGTTGTGAAAATAATTTAATTATAATAAAAGCTGTAGATTCTAATAATTGAGAACTTTGCAATAGTTTTAAGGATAATAATTTAAAAGATATTTGTTTTGCTAATATTGTAAGCAAAGAGGCTGAAAAAGCTAAAGATATAAAAATTTGTCAGAAAATACAAAAAAGTGAGCTTCGTAAGAATTGTGAAGAAAATATCACTTCTCCTGGAAAAATAAAATCAATGTGTGATGGCATAACTGATGCGAAAATTAAGGCCACTTGTAATGCAACTGGAAAATAATATTCTCTACCACACCACAAATCCTCAAATCCACAATACTTTCCCTCTTGCATTCCATCAAATATACATAAAATAAGATAATTCAAGCTTGAATTATCTTATTTTTAATTATTCATAATATGAAATCTTCAGCTAAAACTACCCCCCCTACTCAATGCTTTCGCCTCCCCCTCAAATGAGGGGGATTAAGGGGGAGTTTTTGATTCACCCTCGTGGAACTCCTCGTAGTAATCTCAATCCTCGCAATCCTCGCAGTTATCGCTTTCCTGAGTTTCAATTGATTTGCTTCATCTGCTAGAGATTCTACTAGAGTTACTGATATAAATAGTATCACAAAAGCATTTGAACTATTCAAAGTGAAATGAGGTAATTATCCAACTCCATCAATACCAACTCAAGACATAGTTTACTCAGGCTGAACTGTTTGGACCCAATGAAAACTATGAGACTCTGTGATACAAGTTTTTTGAAACCAAATATCAAAAAAACCAACCGATCCATCAACTAACTCAGAATATGATTATTCTCTAACATCCCTAACCCAAGAATACC
>AMFJ01010994.1_pt1 | contig 15500 bp, 16 predicted proteins | sample 427208 | NCBI WGS metagenome assembly AMFJ01 (sample SAMN02954298, study PRJNA114691) | groundwater metagenome | biome: aquatic; feature: subsurface aquifer; material: sediment; isolation source: subsurface aquifer sediment | place: USA: Rifle, CO | collected 2008-08
CACCACTTCGATACCGATCACTTTTTTTGCTTTGTGCGCACAAAAAAGTCCAATCGTTCCGGTACCGCAATACAGATCGTACACCACTTCTTGTCCGCTCAACTCGGCGAGTTCAATCACCTGAGCGTACAGCACCTGGGCTTGGTGGGTGTTGGGCTGAAAGAACGAGTCTGCGGAGATTTCAAAATCCAAACGTGATCCATTTTCCAGCTTCAACTGTTCGTGAATGACTTCCGCACCCGCCAGCACTTGGTGTTCGATCCAGGTCGGAATCCCGGGAGTTTGCATGACCGTGGTCCAGAGCAGTGAATGGATGCGACCGGCCCATTTCCCGGTGGAAAAAAGGTCTCGAAACGCGTCAAAACGGGGAAAGGAGTGAATGGAGGTGATCAAATTGATCATGACTTCCCCCGTGTTTTTTCCTTCGCGTACCATTAGATTCTTCAAAAGCCCGTCTTGATGATGGCTGTTGAACACGGTGAGTTTTTCGTGATGGACAAAGTCACGCACCTCTTGCACGATTTCTGCAAAAATTCCGGACGGCAAAAAGCACTCTTTGAGGTCAAATACATCGTAACGACGCTCCGGCAAATGCAGTCCCAATTGCACCGCTCCTTCCGCAGAAGTACCAAAGCTGAATTCCATTTTATTGCGGTACTCCCACGCTTGAGGAAACCCGATGATGGGCCTCAGAATCTCTTGGCACAAGGCGTCGGAAAAATCGCCCAAGTGCTGTAGGCTTTCCGTAACTTGTTGGGCTTTAATGCGCAGCTGATGGTCATAACTCAGGTTTTGCCAGGTGCAGCCTCCACAAACCCCGAAATGACGACAGCGTGGGGCGATACGTAAGGAGGAGGGCTCCACCATTTCAATCAATTTGGCCTCCAAGCGGTTTTTATAGATTTTTTGAAGCCCGGCACGGATACGGTCTCCGGGGATGGTATTCGGGACAAAGGTGGTGAGTCCTTCGGCCGTGGCGTTATGAGGATTTTCTTGGACGAGACCCTCCGGAATATGACACGCGCCGATCCCGGAGCCTCCAAAGGCCAATTTTTCGATGGTCACTTCCACAATTTGTCCCTTTTTGAGAGTCATACAAAAACGCTAAGATGGATTTATCTTAGCGTTTTAAGGGTTGAGCCCACAAGACCCATTATTGGTTCCATTCTTATTCCGATCGTTGCATCCTTTTGAGAGGAACTCCGACTTGAATTTCAATACGGTCGTTTTTCATGTCCTGAGACAAGATTAAATACAAATCGTCTCGGACCCCATAGTACTGAGGATGTTTATCGAGTTTGATCGGAGAGGGACGGTATCCTTTATAACCTTCATCCTTATCTTTACACTCGATGCGAATTCTGTCCATTCCATAGATCATCATCTCCTCTTCTTCCTTTTCTTCTTTCGATTTATCAGGTTTAGGGTAAATCGTTCGAGATGGGGGGCATTTTTTATCCCAGGTGATCGTGACTTCCACGTCATCAAACTGGAGGGTTTGGGAGTCCCCTTCCCTGGAAAGATAGAGCGATTTTCCTTTTAAATCTTCAAATCCGGTGAGGGGATTTTCTTTATGAGATTGAGCCAGTTCACGTTGAAGCTTCAGGCTCTCTTCCGGTAAATGGGAATTCATTTGGCATTTGGCCATGAGTTCATCCAGGTCACGGGCATCCATCGCTTTTGGACCGATGAGCGGTTTACCGCGAACGGCGTCAAAAGAACAAATCCTTATAATTCCATTTGAATCTTGCGTCCACACGATCAAATGGGAGCGATCATCGCCATAGCGCGACATCTCCCCTACGAAAGTCATGACATCTCCCTCTTTCATTGACAGGAAATGGGTTTTGGCATCGCCTTGATCGGTCGGCTTGCCATCCGCAAAGAGTCCATTTTCTTTTAGGAACTGCGTGAATGCCTTAATGGTTTCCGGAGAAGGGGGCGTGGGATTTTCGTTGACCATTTTTAGGTTTATTAAAAAAAAAATTCATATAATAATAACATTTAATTTAATATAGCGCAAGATGCTACTTGGGAAGGAATCGAAGGGGGCAGAGTTAAAAAATCGTGAATTGATCGTATATTTAAATAAAATTAACGAAATATTTACAAAAAGTCGTTAATAATATAAAGTAAAAGCATGACCATTGCTCGCCCCATTCGAAAACGTCTTCAAATGCTCAAGAAAGAATTTGATGAGCGTTCATCCGGTAAAGACTCCTTACTTTCTCTTATTGATGAAGTCGAGCTTTCTGAGGGGGTTTATAACTCCAACGCGATTGAAAATTCAACCCTCACACTTAAGGAAACGGAAAAAATACTCCTCGAAATGGAAGTTTCTCGAGATGTCACGTTGAGAGAGGTTTTTGAGGCTAAAAACTTGGCGCGTGTCATAGAGTACACCCGTAAAAAATCTCAAGAAGCCGAGAGTTCAATCCAAATCATCCTACTGCTTCATCAGATGCTGATTTTCAATATCAATGATCAAATTGCCGGCCATTTTCGAAAGAAAGGCGAATATGTTCGAGTTGGAACTTACATTGCCCCAGACCCTGAGCACATCGAAAGGATGATGGAAGAGGCTTTAGTGACTTATTCGAGTGATCATGAAACATGGTTTGTTGAAAAAATAGCGCGATTTCATTTGGAATTTGAGCACATCCATCCCTTTGTGGACGGGAATGGACGCATAGGAAGAGTATTGATGAACTATCAATTGCAGCGTTTAGGATTTCCGCCGCTCATCATTTGCAATAAAGAAAAAAAAATCTATTATCAAGCGTTTAGAGAATATGATGATCGAAAGGAAACACGAAAAATGGACCATTTAGTGACGATGGCTTTGATAGAATCTTTGCACAAAAGACTAGCTTATCTGAAAGGAGTGGAGATTGTAAGGCTGGTCGCGTATGCAAAGGAAAAAAATATTTCTCCTTCTTCCGCTATTAATGCGGCACGGCGACAAACCATTTCGGCGTTTCGAGAAAAAGGGGTATGGAAAATAGGGGCTACAGAATAGAATTGCCTTATTTTTTTAAAAGTGTACACTTTAGGGGTAATAATTAATAAGGGGAAGCAATGATCACAAAAATGATCGGTATAAAAAAATTTCGTGAAAACATCACCACGATTTGGAAAGAAGCACGCAAAAAGAAAATTCGCTATATTGTACTTTATCACGATACCCCTATTTTCGAAGTCAACCCTATCGATGAAGAAGATATAACCTTTGAAAATTTGGCGAGCGAGATCCATGAAGCTCGTGAGCAAGTCAAACGAGGAGAGGTTTATACTCAAGATGAAATCTATAAAGCACTCGGTCTTTAAATGAAAACGTTTCAGCTTAGGTACTCAAAAAAGGCACTTGGAAATTTAAAAAAGCTTCAGCCTAAAACGGCACGAAGGATTTTGGAAAAACTTGATTTTTTTATCCAACAGAAAGATCCTCTTGGGTTCGCAAAAAAATTGACTAATCCATTGTACGGAACCTATCGATTTAGAATTGGGGATTACCGGGTGATCTTTGATACCGATAAAGAGGGAAATATTGAAATCTTAATGGTTTTAGCAATAAAGCATCGAAAAGAAGTTTATCGAGATTTATAGATTTAAGAATTTGTATGAAACTCCTATTTCTTCAAGTCGGAAAAACCAAGGAAGCCTCCTATCGCGCGATTGAGGATGAGTTTTTGAAGCGATTGGGGGCTTTTTGCTCGGTGGAAGAACTTACGGTGGAGGTTTCCACTCCGGAGAGGGAAAATAAAGAGCTCCAAATGAAACTTGAGAAATGGGCTCAAAAAGGACAAGGTGAGTATCGGGTGCTGATGTTGGATCGAGGAGGTCGCTCAATGCGGTCTGAAGCTTTTGCGGATTGGATTCGGGTGGCGCGGGATTATGAGGGGGGAAAAGTGATGGTGGTCATCGGCGGGCCGCACGGTTTTACTGAGGAAACTTTGGCATATGCCGATGAGAGGCTTTCTCTCTCCGAGATGACCTTCACCCATCAAATGGTGAGGCTTTTTATTCTGGAGCAACTCTATCGGGGGTTCATGATTTTAGCGGGGAAGTCCTACCATCATTAAAAAAAGGCAGATTAGTCGTATGTATTTTTTTTGCATACGGAAATATTAATTTCCAGTTCATTTTTTGGTTAGATTTTGTTCATGGAGAATATGCTAGAATAATGAGGTGGGTGGTATCCCCCCCAGGGCGGGCGGGGTGAGTTTTCTTTCTTAGCCGCTATACCAAAAACGATGCTTTTAAAACTCACTTTCTTCCTCGGCATTTTGCTGGCTCGTTTGTGGGGCCCCGGTGAAGCAAGTTCGATTCAGTATCGGTTTTCCGAAGAATTAAAAACCTGGAAATTATCCGAATCACTCCGCTTATTGAAAGAAGAGGAGCCCATGGTATCGCCGCAACCCGTCACCATTCTGGCCTTCGGCGATATCATGTTGGATCGATACGTACGCACCTTAATGGATCGCAATGGTCTGGATTACCCTTTTTTGCAATTCCCGGAACTCAAGTCCAAGATGCTGGCGCAACTCGATGATCCCGAGTCAAAGCAACCTCCCCTGGAAGCTCTGGATTTTCTTTTTGCCAATCTGGAAGGCCCCATTTCGGACACCCCGTATGTGAACAACGGAATCGCCATGATTTTTAATTTCAAACCCGACGTGATTCCTCCGTTGCAAAAATACAGATTCAATCTCCTCTCCGTGGCCAACAATCACATGTTCGACATGGGGGAGTATGGATCCACTCAAACCCGCCAGCATCTCGCTGACTCAGGAATTCATCACTTCGGGTACTCCAAAGGCGTTCAAGCCGAATCGTTCTGGACGACCACACTGGACGACAAAGCCACCACCTTGAGTTTTATCGGCTTCAACGATACTCTCACGGATCGTCTGGACCTTCCTCAAGCCGTCGAGCTCATTCAATCTGTGGAAGACAAGTCCGACTTCACCATCATTTCCATCCATTGGGGGCGTGAGTATTTTGCGGAGCCAACCGAAGAGCAAATCAAGATGGCCCATGCCTTTATTGATGCGGGAGCCGACATCATTCTCGGGCATCATTCTCACGTGATCGGCACTTCCGAATGGTATAAGGAGCGCCCCATCTATTATTCCTTGGGTAATTTTGTGTTTGATCAGTATTTTCAGAAAGAGGTCATGGAAGGATTGGGACTGGCGATTGAGCTCACCAAATCGAGCGATCCCGCAAAGCCAAATACAATTGAAGTGCATGAAACGGTGTTCGATATTTTGAAGTCGCAACCCCAGGTGCGACATTGACACATTAAAATCGGCCATCACGCAAAAATTTCTCGAATATCATTTTCCGTGATGAGCGAAGCAAATTGATCTCCCTCTTCCAATACACTTTTAAACAATTTGGATTTTTTTGCTTGCAGTTGGAGTACTTTTTCCTCCACCGTATTTTTGGCGATCAATTTATAGACAATCACTTGTTTGTCTTGTCCGATACGATGCGTTCGGTCAACCGCTTGATTCTCAGCGGCGGGATTCCACCATGGATCCAATAAAATGCAGTAATCGGCTTGGGTTAAATTCAAGCCGAATCCGCCGGCTTTCAAGCTGATTAAAAATAAGGAAGCCGCGTTTTTAGATTGGAACGATGTGATGAGTTGCTGTCGATTTTGAGTTTTTCCATCGAGGTAAAGATAAGGCAGTTTTTCGGTTTCAAAACGCTGCTTCACATGGCTTAAAAAAGAAGTGAATTGACTGAAAATCAATGCCCGATGTCCTTCGGCCAGTAGCATTTGAACGTGTTCCATGAGCGCATCCAACTTGATCGCAGGAACTTGAAGGTATTTGTCGTCCACCAATCCCGGATGAAGACAAAATTGACGCAATTTTGTGAGCGACTGCAAAATTTGAAACCGATTTTCTTTGAGGCCCCCTTCAGCCAATAAGCCAAGCACTTTTTGTCGTTCATACTGCAATTGCCGATCATAAAGCGCACGATGCTTATGATCCAAATCCAAAAAGAGCACCTGTTCGATTTTGGGAGGAAGCTCGGTCGCCACCATTTCTTTCCGTCGTCGCATTAAAAAAGGACGAATACGTTGCCGCAAGCGTTGAAGTGCCTCGGTGTCCCCCAATTTTTCAATGGGTTTTTGATACTGTTCTCGAAACCAAGTGGGAGAGCCGAATAAACCCGGAGAAACGATGGAAAAAATCGACCATAATTCCAAAAGGTTATTCTCCATCGGGGTACCGGTCAATGCAAAGCGTCTTTGGATGTTCAGCTTTCGAATGCACCCGTACGCTTTGGATTGATGATTTTTAACAAATTGAGCTTCATCCAGAAAAAGCGTATCCCATTCGATGGCGCTTAAAGGCTTAAAATCACGAACCAATAAGGCATAGGACACGATCACTACATCGTTTTTTCTCATTTTTTTGTATAAATCAGAGCGGTCTCCTTTTCGTAAAATAAGCCGTTTAAGGTGAGGAGTGAATCGTTCCATTTCCAAATCCCAATTTTCCACCACACTGGTGGGTGCCACCACCAGAATGGGTTTTCGCGCGGTTTTTTTATTTTTAGAGTTGGCAAAAAGTTCCGAAATGAACGCCAGCACTTGGACCGTTTTCCCCAGCCCCATATCATCGGCCAGTATACCTCCCAAACCGTGTTCATATAAAAATTTAAGCCATGAAAGCCCTTCGATTTGATAAGGACGCAAGGTAGCCTTGAGAGATTTTTGAGGTTTCAGCAGTTCAATGGCATGGACATTCAGTAGCTTATTCATGGCATTTTCCCAAACGGCGGCCTGTTTTTGAACCACACCCAAGTTCGTCAGTTCCTGCCATAGACTGGCTTGAAATAAACTGAGGCGGTATTCACCTTTTGGAAGATCGTGAATGGTTTGCGATTCCTCAATGAGGGTACGAATTTTTTCAAACTGAGGATGATTCAATGAAAAATAGATGCCGCTTTCCAAAAAGAGGTGATCCTCTTTGCGGGCCAATGCTTCAAAAATGGATTGAAAAGGTACTTCGTCCTTTCCGATTTTGACTTTAACATTCAAATCGAACCAGTCCTGAGATTGAGGATTTTTTTCAAGATCGAATTCAAACGCCGGGGCTTCTTGATAATGCGTAAAAATCGGCAAATCAATCGATTCTCGAATATAAAAGGAGGGGTCCTGTTTTAAAAGGGGAAGTTTTTGCTCCATCCAAAGAGCGGCTTTAATGCCTTCCAGTAAGATTAAGTCCGGTAAAATTTCCATTAAATCGCCGCAAGTCGCTTGGAATCGGCTTAATATGGTTTTTTCATTGGTAACATCGCGCAAAATCAAATTATCATTTGATGAAATAGTTTCTCTCGAATCGTTAAAGGGGATAGAAGTTGAATCATATTGCCAACCCAGAACAAGCTTTAACCCGTTTTTGCCGTATTTGAGGATATCAATAAAAAGTTCAGGATTTCCAACGGTGGGAATTTTAAGGGCAGAAAAATTTTTGACGGGTGTGTGTTTAATGATTTTTGGTAAAACGATTTTTTTAAAGTGATCCAAGTCCGCGAAAGGGATGTGAACCACATTTTCAATCTTAAAGTTTTCAGGGAAAATACCTTCAATAGGATGCAGTTGCCATGCGCCGGAGTCGGGTTGGTCGGGGCGATCCATTCGTAAAGCCCATCGTGGAGGGGATCCCCCTAAGATCCATCCTCCAAGATCCACTCGTTCTTCGTTGAGAAAAGGGACCTTTTTGAGAATCAGTCCGTCACCATCATTCTCGAGACAGTCTTGGAATTCAATCGGAGAAAGGTCGAGTTTAACCGGATGTTTGTTCTTTTGGTTATGGAACAACGGAACTCCAAATGATTTGTGCCGCTGAATCCATTCCCAGAATAAGGCATGCTTTTTATTTGGAAGCATGAGCCACGACGACGAATTATAATAGGAATCGCGCAGAATACCATGAAGGTGCTCGAGATAAATACGGGAAGATGTATTGAAATCTGAATTTGAATAATGAAGGGTATTCCAGTTGAGATTTTGAAATTCTATTTTTTGTGTTTGAAGATTGAAAGTTGCCACGCGAACCTGAAGATTCCACGCCGGCTTTGAAGAGGTTCTTTGCGGTTTTTTACGGGAATAATAGCTTTGATAACTGGGAAAATCGTATTCGAGCGTTCGTTCCAGTCGAAAAAGAAGGCAAAATTGGTTTATTTGAGAGTTGGACGCGTGGGGATTTCCAAAACGGGAAAATGTGGTTTGCGGGTACCATTGTTCTAAATTTTTCTCCCACGCTTTCGGGCTGGAAGATATTTGGGTGATTTTGCTCAGGTTGGGTAAATCGATGGAAGCGGTTTTAAGAGCCTCCAATCCCAACGCCGCGACATGCTTGCACGCCCCTCCGATAGGACAGGAACAGGAAGAGTCAAAATCATTTTCTTCAAGGTATACTACCAGCATCACACGGTAAGGCTTAGAGGTGCTTCCCGAAACACGACCTTCGATTTTTCCTTCAGAGGTGCGCTTCGCTTCAACCACTTTCCCACTCCTAAAATAAGCTTTCCCACGTTGGAAAGAAGTTTCCCCGACATGCTCCTTGAGCGAGCTTTCATTAAAAAAGAGTACCATGATACCGTTTTAGGCAATATGGATGGGTTTTGCAAGGGGGCTTACTAGGAGCTATTCACCTACATACTTTCTTGCATGTAATCAACTACAATGGTGATTATGGCCTTAATAGTATTATTACAAGATTTAAATTTAATTTTGTCTAATACTTCATTGCCATATTTTCTCATAAGATCACTGATTAAAGCATGTATGAAGGACTGAGTGGCTCCATCGATATTTTCGAAATTCAATATAATGTGGCGATTTTTTTCTAAGGCCGGAATAAGTTTTTTTAGTCTTATTTCTCTGGCAATATCTTTATTCTCTGCAAAAGAACCAACTTGTTTGAATAATTTTAGATGGATCATGTGAATTGTGGTTTTTTATAACGTTCTTTTTTTCTTTCTTTGATGGCTTCTTTTAACGTTTTATTGAGTAGCCCCAAGAGCAAAGAAAATTCTTGGGTCGTATCTAGGGATAGATCTATTCCAACGACCGTACCTTGCCAGCTTGGTAGATCATCTCTTTTTGAATGCCTATCCGCAAAAGGATCGGCGTGTAGTTCGATTTTTTTGCCTTTTCTTTTTAAGAGTTTGTATAAACCTTTACCACTGTAAATAACAAAAAAGTCGCTATTGACTGAAGCGATTGATTTGATAAAGAATAGCCCCGCTCTCGCATTGCGCTCTGTCCCTCCTTCTTTTCTTGTGGTTCCCGTAATGCCCGGAGTTAAAGCCATTCGAATTGCATCCAGATCTGTCTTGGGATTATAAGATTCGTTTATGGATTGCCATATGCCAATACCCGTGTCAGCAATTCCAATTCGTATCGTATTACTTTTTTTATAATATTGAGCCGATACAATAGCCCCATTTTTAGACATGGAATGCTCAATGACGTTTCTTATCAACTCGCTCATAATGTAACGTATCGGCTCCGCATGTTTTGGTTCAAGATGCAATAATGGAGTGACATCTGTTATAAATTTAGTTAAGGATGCCGAATCTTTGATTTGTGTTAGCGGTATAAATCTACCCGCTGATTCATGTTCTGTTATCGTTATTCCCGAATCTATCTTCAAAAAATCAAATAGTTTCATTCTTTCTAAATAGTGCTTTGATGTTGCTTCTAATTTTTCGCATTTTATTTTCGATGGATTGATCCCCATTCCAAGCGCGGCGATCATGGAGAGAACCATAGGATGAATGGACATCCATTTTTTATTGAAGGTTATCTCAAGTTGATCTGGTTTGCGCGGATTAAATCCTTGTAAGAAAGGATCTATGTTTCCTAGCCATACACTGTTTGGAATGTGTATTTTCATATGAACCATATTTTACCGGGAATTTATATAAAATGTCAATTTACCGGGAATCCCGGTAAAACATAGCTTTTTTGAATTCTCGGTAAGGGTAAGTTTGGGCGTATGAGGAAAAGCGGGAGAGAATGCGAGCAGGTGAGGATTAAGATTGAGGTGGATTTTTAGAGATGAATGCGGTATAATAACTAGATTTTATAAATTCAAAAGATGAAATTCACCTTTTCATGTTCGTCATTCAAATTCAGTTCGTCGAGTCTGATTTTTAAGAATGTCGGACCGGAACATCATCGAGTGGCATCGGAAAAAACGGAAAAAAAAGATTCGGCCCCCAGTCAATTTGAAGAACTCCTGCGTCGATTGGAACAGTGTCAAGAAGACCCCAAGCAACTTACGGACGAACTGGAAAAGGCACTCAAGGCGTTGGAGAAAGAATGCCAACAGGAAACATTGAAGTGTATTGAAGACGGAGAGGTGGCCTTGACTCAAGTCTTGGATCAAATGGGCGTTTCCCCGGAAGAAAAGGAGATGTTATTAGAGGAGTACAATACGGTGATGGATCCGGAGGCTTACGCCGAGGATCAAGCTGATGTGAATCGAGCGGAAGAACAGGTTTTTCGCGCTCAATTCAAGCAACAGGCACTGAGTGAATTGAAAATGAAAGTGGCAAAAGCAAAAAAAGAACATCCCGATCATGAACAAAAAACAAGGGAATACCATGAATTGAAGGTTGAAAAAAACAAGCTAGATGCCAAAATGGAAGCGTTGGTTAAAATACATAATGCTCGAAAACCGCGGCCGCATTTCGAGGGCGGTGAACAATCGCAAATGGTTGAGTATTTGGCGCAACATCGAAAAATATCCGATCAAATTAGCGCATTTCAACGAGAAAATTTAAATGTTATGAGCATTATCAATCAAGTTCAGGATGAGGAAATAATTCAAAGCGGAACGTGGGGAGTGCAAGTGGGAGAAAACTATTATAAAAGTATTGATTTGATGGCGAAAGAATTGGCTCAGTCGACCATTTCGGAAGAAGAACAACGAATTGCCCGTGAGTATGGCGAAAAAATGAAAGAAGAGCTGGGATCATTGATGAAAGAGGTGTTCAAGCAACGCTTGGAACCGTATTGCGAAAAACTCAAAGGATCAATAACTCAATTGGGTCAACGCATTAAATCGGAAGAGTTCAGATTTGATCCTTTGAGAAAAAGAGTAAAGGATTTAGTCTCTCAAGGAGCTTCTGCAAATAAAATCACTGAAGCCAGAGAATATTATGAAGAGCAGCGGAGAAGTGACCCGATTTTGGTCGCATTGCTCCAACGAAGAGAAAGCTACAAAGCGCAGTTGAATCAGATGTCACATTTATTAGCCGCTTAATCCACTCTTACTATGTCCGATCTCAATTATGCAGAGGCGCTTGATCAATTAAAAAAAAGAAAAGCACAAATGGATGAACGCGTGAATGGAGTGAAGGCGGATGTAAAGATTTTTATCCGCGGCGCGCGGTTTTATGCCGAGAAAAAAGAAAGAGTGCGAGAGCTGGCCGGATGGAATGAAGGGAATATTTTTGACAAAACAGTTAAAGGAGGCGTATAATAATAAGATTTCTAAAATTTTATTCTTTTAAAACAAACAAAAAATGCAAGTCATGAAAAATTTTGCCTCTACCCTTATTCAAAATTCAAAGAATAATTTGATTTATAAAAATCAAGAACAATCGCATTCAAGCCAGGACATTCAAAAAAATATTGATGCAAAAAATAATGAAAGGGTATATGAAGTAAGCCGCTTGGGCGCAATGCAGAAAAAATTAACCGAGGTTACACAGCAACTGGACGGTGTGGCGAGGGAGTTAGCGATAACTTTAAAAGAAAAAGCTGTCGCTCGTTCCGAATTGAAAGCTATGGAAGTACAGCGAGATGTTGATCCTGCTGAGCAACAACGTTTGCAAAGCGTTGTTGCTAATTATACGAGTAGAGAAGCAACATTTAGAGAATTGTTAAGAAGCAAAACGGAATTACCGGGAGAAATACAAGGGCAAGCAGCAACGGTTAGTCGACTCGATAACCAAATCAGACAAGCTAAAATGGACTTAGCCGCTCAATTGGCGCAAGAACGCCAAGCGGCAGCCGAAATAAAAGGTCAAAAATCACGTGAAGCGGCCCAAGCTCGACTCAATCGCTATCAGGAAGCTCTCAGAAAAGAAGAAGCCGAAAGACTAGCGGCGCAAAAACGTCACCAAGGAGATGTCCAGAAGGCTAATGCCAACAAAGAACGTTTACGCCAAGAAAAACAGAGCGTCGTTCTCAAAGAAACTAAAGATCTGCTTTTTCAAGATTCATTGGCCGATTATGAAGCGTTTGACGCGGCAATGAATACCTATGAAGAAAAACTGGCTCAACGTACGGCAAACCTGGAAGCCGATACAGCAACCGCTTTGGTCGAAGGGAAAGAAGGAAAGCCAACGACAGAAAAGGGAAAAACGTTAGTGGGATTGAAGGAACGTTCGGGCCCTCGAGCCTCAGGGGAAGCCAAGACGGTTATTCCTCCCCAGCAAGAAGTAAAATTGGTAACTCCCTTTATTCAAAAAAGCAATGGCGATGTATGGGCACAAGTGGCGGATAAAGATGGAAAACCAAAAGGAACCTATGTTGCGGTGAGATACAAGGGGAATAGGTATATTAGTTTTAATGCCTAAAAACATTTATTTTTTTAAACTCCAATAAAATGAAAAAAATCAAAAATAAATCTCAAAATAGTTCCGCAAAGAATCAACAGCAAAATGAAAAAATAAAGCAACTATTGACATCCTTTTATAAGGATATGGACGATATGGAGAAAGAGTTTATTGCTACATTGGCTCATCTTGAAACCATCCATAAACAAAAATTTGAATACATGACTCGCAAATCCGAAGACGCCGAGCACATCCTCGACCAGCTCAAAGCCGCTTAGTTATTTGGTTGACAGCTACTAGCTGAATTTTAAAATCAAAACACATGCCTTCCTACGGCCCGGACGGTCCCAATGAACACGACTCAAAAGGCCTGGAAATAAAACCAGATCAAAAAGACAAATTAAAGTCTTTAGAAATTAAATCTCCTGCCGATTGCGGTCGTGAAGCGCAGCAATTTGCTTTAGCCCATATTCGGGATGGGGGAGTTGAATCTTCTAAAGAAGGAGATAGACGTATTTTTGAAGTACGACAAACCGCTGAGGGTGAAGTGAAAGCATTGGTGGCGATTTATCAGAGATTGAATCCGGAGAAAAGGGAGGCTAAGCTCTATAAAGGGACCCCGCTTCAAGTGGAAACCAAAGACGGCAGAGGCATCCATTTGAGAAAAGCTCCAGGGCTCAAAAACCAAAGTGCGGGAGTGATTAAGGATGGTGAAAAAGTAACCATTGATTCAAGAGTCAGTCTCGAAAAAGACGGGTATCGTTGGACCTCCGTGCTTGATTCTAAAGGAGAGAAAATTGGCTATGTGGCCTATCTCAAGATCTCAAAAGAAGGTGCTGACGCCTACTTGAAGGCGCCGGAAGCACCGATTGAAAAATCGACTCCGTTGCAATTGCGCGTGGATCTCCCTATCGACTTGAAAAGTACACCGGAGCGGAATGCCACGACCTTAAAATCGCTTGCGCCGGGTGAGCTGATCCTTCTCGATACCTCGACACAACAATACCAACCCAACGGAGATGTTTGGGCAAAACTTATCGACCAGGAGGCTTGGGTGACCGTAAAAACACGAGGGGAGGATGGCGCGGATAAATCTTATCTGAAAGAAGTCAATCCTTCGACCCCGCCGGGGTCTCGAGTCGCGAATGGAGACCAACCGGCTCCACCAGGTCCTACAAGCTAAAATTCTCTCATGAAATCACTCAATCTATTCACCAATCGAGAATTTCTGGACGAATTGAACAAAATCCTTTCCCGTTTTGATGCTCAAATGGACAAGGTCAAGCATCTCATTGTGGGAGAAAAGAAAAACGCGCAACAGCAAAAAAGAGAAATGGACGAAAAAAAGTTTCAGGATGATCCCGAGCAAATTCTAAGTGGACTAAAAAGCCTGTAGGAGTCACGCATCTAAAGATGTACCCCTTGGAAGCATCCGCAGCTAGGATTACCATCGATTTTATGCTATAATAATAAGATTTAAACTTGCTTACCCACTTTCTATGAAAATCACCTTTCACGGCGCCGCGCGCGAAGTCACCGGCTCCCGCCATCTACTCGAAGTCAACGGCAAGAAAATCCTTCTCGATTGCGGTCTTTTTCAGGGCCACCGCAAAGAAGCCGAAGACAAAAATCGCACCTTTGGATTTGACCCGAAAGAGATCGATATGGTGATTTTATCTCATGCGCACATCGATCACAGCGGAGGACTGCCACGGCTGGTCAAGGAAGGATTTCAGGGGCCCATTTATACCACCTTTGCAACGCGTGATCTGTGTATGTACATGTTGCTCGACAGTGCCCATATTCAGGAAAAGGAAGCTGAGTACATCAATGCGAAGAAACTCAAAAGGGGAGAGCCGCCCGTTCAGCCCGACTACACCACCGAAGATGCGGAAGAAGCCCTCAGTTATTTCCATAGCCTCTCGTACGAAAAGCCGTTCGAAATCTTTCCAGGCATCACCCTGACGCTTTTCAATTCCGGCCACATTCTCGGTTCCGCCCTTGTCCATCTCACTGTAAAAGATGAGGAGGACGGTCAAACCAAAACTTTTTTGTTCACCGGCGACCTTGGTCGCAAAAATCTACCCATCCTCAAAGATCCCTATCAAATCCCCGCCGTCGATTATTTGATGATCGAGTCCACCTATGGCAATCGTCTGCACGAAGCCATCGTGGATGTGGAGAACAAGCTTGCCGGCATCATCAATGACACGATCGCGAAAGGCGGAAAACTCATCATTCCGGCATTTGCGTTGGGACGGACGCAGGAAATTGTGTACACCCTGCACCGCCTTTTTGACGCCAAGCGTATCCCGGAGAACCTTCCCATTGTGGTCGATAGCCCCCTCTCCGGCAATCTCACCGAAGTGTTTCGGATGCATCTGGAAGATTTTGATGATGAGGCTCAAAAAGAGTTCCTGGAAAAAAGGGACAATCCGTTCGGATTCGGGCGCCTGCGGTACATTTCCGATGTCGAGGACTCCAAGAAAATCAATGAAAGTAAAGTTCCAATGATCCTCATTTCCGCCTCGGGCATGTGTGAGTTTGGGCGCATCTTGCATCATCTTAAAAATAATATTGAAGATCCTCGTAACACGGTTTTGGGGGTCGGATTCATGGCGCAACACACGTTGGGACGTAAACTGATCGACGGCAATAAACTTGTTAAAATTTTTGGGGATGACTATCATGTAAAGGCGCGGATCGAAAACATCGATGCGTTTTCAGGGCATGCCGATCGGAGCGACCTCATCGACTACATCACCAAAATCAAAGGGCTCAAACAAACCTTTCTCGTTCACGGGGAAGAAGACCAACAAGAATCACTGAAGGTCTTTTTGGCGGAAAATGGCGTGACGAACGTGGTGATCCCTCACTTGGGCGAAACCCACACCCTTTCT
>AMFJ01007776.1_pt1 | contig 15499 bp, 16 predicted proteins | sample 427208 | NCBI WGS metagenome assembly AMFJ01 (sample SAMN02954298, study PRJNA114691) | groundwater metagenome | biome: aquatic; feature: subsurface aquifer; material: sediment; isolation source: subsurface aquifer sediment | place: USA: Rifle, CO | collected 2008-08
TCACTAAAAGGTTTTAGCGTTTTCTAGTCTAGCCCCTTTATTTGAGTCAAATGATAGAGCAGAATCATAAGGATCATTAAAAGTATTAGGATCTGCAAGCCATATTGTATCACTTTTTAAATTTTCAATGTGGTTATTTTTATTAAATGATCTATATTTAAAAATTGAGGAGGGGAGATGTTTATCTTTAAATAAATTAGCTTCTCTTAATTTTAAATTATTTCCCGAAAGCTCATCATCAACGTCAATATTTTCCAGCATTTCAAAATATTTTTTTATCCATTCGTCCATGGCAATTCTTTCTTATTTTTAAACTGAATTTTTGAAATAAGTAGCATACTTGCTTATCAAATATTATATCTGGAATTTATTATCTTGAATCAGCGTGATATGTTTTCCGTCTTTTGTAATGCCTTCAACCACTACATTTGGCCCGCCTATCATAAAGTCATTGTGAGTAGTTGAATCATTAACATTGTATTTTTCAAGATATGCTTTCTTTTCTTCATTATTTTTGATTTCATCAGCACCTTCAATACAGCTTGAATATCCACTGCCTATTGCAATATGGCATGCCGCATTTTCATCGAGCAGTGTGTTATTGAATACTCGTCCTAGATCAAAGATTGGCGATCCTGCAACTAGGGCAACTTCACCTAACATATCTGCATCTTCATGCATTTTTACGTGTTCTTTAAGGATTTCTTCATTTTCATCGGCTTTTACTTCAACTGCTTTGCCATTTTCAAATTTCATTTGAATCCCTTTAACTAAATTTCCATTGAGGTTTAGGGGCATGGTTGCACAGACAACTCCACGAGTTTTTGTTTTATCAGGAGTAGAGAATGCTTCTTCAGTTGGTGTGTTAGCTATATAAGTTTGTCCTGACGGTGTTGTTTCTTTTGCTGCCTGGAATTTTGATTTCTCAGACAGGCCAATATAAAGATCAGTTTTTCCGTCGGGTTTTTTAGTTGCAGGATCAACGCTGATAAAGTGGACGGTATCGAGTCCTTGATTTTTTATTAAATCATTTAAAGAGTTAGCAACCTGTTGTAATTTATCTGTATGTTCGTGAACTTTGCCGACTCTGTTAATTTTTCTGGCATCATCAGCAGCTTTATCAAGAGCTTTTATTTCATCAGTTCCAAATTCGGGATAAGCTGAGATAGCTGATTTAGTTGTTGGAGCGTAGTAAATATTCCATGGGCATTCAACAATCATTTTGTTTCTAATATCTTTAAGGGCTTTTCCAACAGCTGCACTATTTTTGGATATTCTCTTAGGATCAACTCCTTCTAATTCATTAGGATCATCTCCGTCGAGAAAAAGCCGTGCAGTGTTTTTGTCAAGATATTCCTGAAACTGCTCGATCATGGACTGAGGAACTTCTTCCAGAACTTTATCACTGGCATATTGCAGTTTGGTTCGACCGAAATTATTAGGATGTCTTTCATTGTAATTAACCTCTATAGGAACAGGCCCTTTGGTCTGGTAAATATATTCAACCAGTTTTAAAATATTGGGTTCATGTTCTCTTTCTCCGCCAATTCTAACAGGCTGACCTTCTTTGACGTTTAATATGTCATCAATAAGCTCTGCTGGATTAACTTCCAGTTTTTTTTGGATATCTTTTGGAATATCAACCTTAGTACTATTTATAAGCTTCTTAGCTTCTTCAGAAGATAAACCGGCTTTTGTATAAGGTGAATTAGCGCTATTAAACTCGATAAAAGCAGCGCTTTCTTTTCTTAATTCTTCATCCCTTTTTTTCTTACACTCAAATTCAGGAGCATTATATTTTTTTCTTAAAGCCTCAAGTTCAGGCTCTTCTATCTCAACCACAACTCTACCCGAGCCCATTTTATAAGCTTCTTGCATCATCAGATTAACAAAAGGAATATGTTCTTTTTGTGTTTTAATTTTCAAAGGCTGATCAGGCTGCAATTTAATATCGTCATTTAAAATCTTATGAATATAATTTATCATTTTCCCCTCCACCTCTGCTTTTCTATCTTTATTTGTAAAGGAAACAGTATCAGCTTGCAACCCTTTAAAGTTGATATTTTGCTGTTGTGCTGATTTTTGAGGTTTTGTTGTTTCATACAATTTAGCAATAAAGCTATTATTAATTCCATTTAATCCCATTTATTATACTCCTTTTTTTATATATATTTTCAGTTTCATAAAAACAAACCAAAAAAAATAATTGCCTATTTTTTGAAGCATATTTAAGAATTAAATATAAAGCCCTATTTAAAATAGGGCAAATCAACTTTGTTTATAACTGTTTAAAAAAATCAGGAATATCCACAGCTTCATTAGGGCCGATTATTGTTTCCCAGCCGGGCATATCTTCCTCAATTTCTTCTTTTAAAGTACTAACGTGCCCTGGAATAACCATTTTTCTGTGTTTGACAGTGTTTTCAAGATTAAATTCCTTAGCTGCTTTTGCTATAGTTTCACCCGTAAACTTGTTAGCAGCCCATGCCGTTAAAACGCTCATGCCATCTGATGAAGTTATTAGTAAGTATGCCGGCATGCCGGATGCTTCAATCTCACTAACAACGGTGAAGTATGTAAGAGCAAAGTTAGTAGTAACAAACACAGGTGAATTCTCATCCACATCGCCTATAGGATAGAGTTTTGAATCTATTTGAAGAGGCTTTTGCGGGTCGGTAAAGATATTTTGCCTTAGGGTAAGCAGTGAATAAATCAGCGCTTCATTGAAATAATCAAGTACAACGATATTTGAATATTTACATAAGAAAGTTGAAGCCCAGATTGTTTTATCAATTATGTTTTCAGGAATCCCCTGAACCCTGTCCATAAATGAAATCACAGGAAAACCAAGAGGTTTAAACTTGTTTTCAATAGCCGCTCTTCTAATATAAGTCAGATTCTCTACCAGATTATTAGCAGATAGATCTTTTAAGCCTATAACAAGATTTTCTGCTTTATTTTCCAATGCTTTACCAGAATTATTAACCAGAGATTCAAGATTATTACCTGTTATTACCACAGGAACTTTAAATTCTTTTTCTATTTCAACTGATTTGTCAGAATTTTTTAAATATACTAAAGGTTTTGATTCTTTAATTTCAGCAAGTATATTTTTAATATTCTCAACGTTTGAGCTGATTAAAATAAGAGGCATGCCTGATTGTGCTACTCTTTTAGTTTTTTCAATAAAGCTATTATCTAAATCCACAAGAGCAATAGCATTAACCTTTAAATTTTCTCCAACTCTTTCAACGCAATAGTTGGAAATTTTATTAAATTTACTTTCAAATTCAGGATCAGAGCTGTTTAGTTTTATAGCAATACAGGTAGGATTAATGAATTTTTTGTCATGCCGAAACATAACGGTTTCATTACCGACGGTTACCTGATTTTCAACAGGACCAAATTTAATTTCTATTTGCTGAACCTGACTCGCTTCTTCTAAAAGACCTTTTAATTCATCAGATATAAATTCGCATTTGTCTAAAGTCGCTTCTTTCTTGGCCAATTTCATTGCAAAAGCCATACAGGTAGGAAAACCGCATTTCTTGCAATTAGCTTCTTTTTCTTTTTTGCCACCCGGTAAATATTTAAATATCTGTAAACCTGTTAAAGCCATTTTTATCCTATCTCTACATTACTATTAATAAAACCTTTAATATGATTCATTGCATCAGGATGATGCATAATAACAAGATTTGCGCCGGCTGTTATGATGGAACTTGCTGTTACGCACTCCCAAATAATAGCTCTATCTTGCAGGTTGCCCCATTCGGGTTGAGTATTATCAGATTTGGCCTCTTTAGCTTTCCATGATTCTTCGCCGACAAATGTAACAATAGGCATATTCAGCATAATATCGCCTTCTAATCCGGCAAGCTTTATTCTCTCAATTACGCTGTAAGCATAATCAAGTCCATACCCAAGAGAACCCATATTAGGGTCGATTAATATTTTATCAGGATCAAATCCCATCTCGGTTATAAGGATATTAAGCTGTTTTGCAAGGTTAATATCAATAGGTGTTCTGGCAATAACATTGTGATTATGCTCTTTTGCTACAGGAATAATCTCTTTATAATTATCTTCTGTAATTATTCCTAATGTACATGATCTAGTTGCTGCTTTTGCAAGAGCAGGTAAGAGCTTTAAGTCTATGTCCTTTTTGTCTGATCCGAGAACAATCACCGGAACATTAATGGTTTCAAGAATTTGTCTTAATTGTTCCTGACTTTTCTCGATTTCTAAATCAACATTTTCATTATGTCCAATGTTAAATCTTACAGCTAAAATATCCGCACCCTTTTCAACAGCTGATTTAGCCCATTGAGCCATATCATTAATGCAATCTCCCCATACTTCTTTTAGTATTTTAGGATAATTAGCAGGAGGATGAGATTGAATTTCAATGGCTACAAGTGGTCTTGCTTTATTTTGTATTTCTGAGTGTAAGAATGGAAGAGAATTTTCTCCACCTACGGTTAAATCATTAAGATTCACCTGCCTGATAGCAGTTTTATACTCTTTTTTAGGAATCACAAAGGTATTACTCATTTTTCTCTCTCAAAAATTACTTTTCATATAACATTTTACACCGCTCAAAATAATTGAGTAACATTTTTTCAATGAACAGCAAAAATCATAAATGAAATATGAAGAGAGCGATTAGTCCACTCGACAGGGATTTATTTATTATTTTAAGAGTAAAGTCTTAGTACTCTGTTAAATTAGTTTTTACGGGAGATATGTCCGCTAATGTTTTGAGATTTCGATTAATTTGTTAATGGTTTCGTTAAAATCAGCTTTTTCATCGACAGGTTGTTTTAGAAAGGTATTTATTTCATCATTTAACCTGATAGCTCTATCAATTTTGGCGTCAGTTCCAAAAACATAAGCCCCAATATTAATTAAATCAGCATTTTTATTGTATATGGCGAGTAGATTTCTCATTTTACCTGCAGCATCTAAATGTTCTGCTGATGATATTTCAGGCATAACCCTACTGATGCTGCCCATGACATCTACAGCAGGGTAATGGTTACGATGTGCTAATTCTCTGGATAATAATATATGTCCGTCAAGAATCCCCCTTACAGTGTCAGAGACAGGCTCATTAAAATCATCCCCTTCTACCAAAACGGTATAAAGCCCTGTAATTGTACCTTTGTCAGTTGTTCCAGTTCTTTCAAGGATTTTTGGCATAAGAGCAAATACAGAAGGTGTATAGCCTCGAGTTGCAGGAGGTTCTCCGACTGCTAGGCCCACTTCTCTTTGAGCCATAGCAATACGGGTTATGGAGTCCAGCATGAATAAAACATCCCTACCACCATCTCTAAAGTATTCAGCAATACTTGTAGCAACGTGTGCTGCTTTAATTTTTACCAATGAGGGTTGGTCGGAAGTAGCAACGACTACTACTGATCGGCTTAATCCTTCAGTTCCAAGAGAATTTTCGATAAACTCCCTAACTTCACGGCCCCTTTCACCGATTAAAGCAATGACATTCATATCAGCATTTGTGTTTCTTGCAATCATACCAAGAACAGTGCTTTTGCCTACACCACTACCTGCAAATATGCCAAGTCTCTGGCCTTTACCTACTGTTGTAAAGGCATCAACTGATCTTACCCCCATAACCAGTGGTTCGTGAATCAGTTTTCTTGTTAGGGGATTAATTTTCTTAATTTTAGTTGAATAGGTTTTATTTGTTCTTAGAGGCCCTAATTCATCAATAGGCCGACCAAGACCGTCTAAAACTCTGCCTAACAATTCCGAACCGACTTTAACCTGTATTTGCCCTCCGGTATTTATAACAGTAGCACCTGGTCTTAGTCCTTCCATATCCCCTAAAGGCATTAATAATACTTTATTGAATTTAAAGCCAACTACTTCAGTCCAGATGGGTTCCTGATCCATTTTTGGGTAAATATAGCAAAGATCGCCAATACTTGCAGTTGGTCCGTCAGCTTCTATAATAAGACCGATTATCTCGGTTACATGCCCAACTTCTCTAAAAGTATTGGATTTCTTGACAATATCACTATATTTAGTTAGATTAATCATCTGTATCCGGCGGTTCTTCTATTCTTATTTCAATTTCCTTAGGTATTTCAGCTAAAATAGGATTTTCTTCAGCTTCAAGCAGAAGTTGTTTAGCTATTTCAGATATCTGTGTTTCCAGTCTCGCATCTATTCTGTTTTCTGTAGACTCTACTATAACTCCATCAGCAGGAATAGTTTTGTCTTCAAGTATTTTAATGGATTTTAAGCCATTAACTGTCTCTTTAAGTTCTTCTGAAAAATCATACAAATAGTTAGTAATAGCTGGATTAACTATGATATTTACTTCTTCTTTGTCTTTTAATTCATTTATAGCAGCTTTTATAATGCTTAATATTTTGTCGGGTGCAATTTCCAGATGTTGCTTTAATACTTTCTCAGCAATAACTATAGTTAGCTGTAAAATTTCTTTTTCTGAAGAAGATATAATTTCCTGTTTGACTTTAAAAACTGATTGAGCAAGTATATCAAGGCTTTTAACCTGATTAATCAGGTCTTCATGAACCTGATTATGGCCATCCTGATAACCAATGTTATAACCAGCCTGATATCCATCTTCTTTTGCCTGATTAGCAGCTTCTTGAGACTGCTGAATCATTTCCTGTACCCGATGATTGGCAGCTTCCAGAATTTGTGCAGCCTGAATATTTGCCTGATTGATTATTTCTTCAACTTGTTTTTGTGCGCTTTTTAGGGCTTCTCTCTGGATTTTGTCAGCTTCTTCTTTTTCTTTTTGTATATTGCCCAAAACATAGGAATTTCCAAGTTGAATGTTGGAACTTTCAATCCTAGTCAATGAAATCATCCTCCACGTCACGTGAAAGTACAATTTCACCGGTTGCTTCAAGGGCACGGATTGTGGAAACTATTTTAGTCTGACATTCCTGAACTTCTTTTGCTCTTACAGGGCCCATATATTCCATATCATCTTTTAACATAGCAGAAGCTCTTTCTGACATATTCTTGTATATTTTTTCTTTAACATCCTGATTGGCGCCTTTAAGAGCCATTGCCAGATCTTTGGTTTCAACCTCTCTAAGTATACGTTGAATTGATCTGTCATCAAGCTTAACAATATCTTCAAATACGAACATTAGTTCTCTGACTTTTTCAGCAAGGTCTCCATCGTAAGACTCCAGAGTTTCCATAATTTTCTTTTCAGTGCTTCTGTCAGATCTGTTTAAAATATTTGCAAGAGAATCAACACCACCAGCTTTGGAGAAGTCCTGAGATACAACTGATGAGAATTTACTTTCTATAATTTTTTCTATTTCACTTAAAATTTCAGGATTTGTTCTATCCATCTCCGCTATTCTCATAGCTACAAGAGTCTGTAATTGAGGTGGTAAACTGTTTAGAACAGCAGCAGCTTTATCAGGCTTTAAATAAGCTAGAACAAGAGCAACTAATTGCGGATTTTCATTTTGAAATGATGTTGCAAGTTGCCCTGGATCTGCATCGTTAAAGAACTGAAAGGGGTTTGTATGAAGGTTAGCCATTAATTTTTCAAGAATTTGTTCAGACCTTTCCGAACCATAGGCCTGTTCCAGAAGCTTTTTTGCATAGTCCATCCCACCTCTTGATAAATAGTTGCTTGCCTGAAAAAGGGAATGAAACTCTTCAAGAATATCATCAAGAGTTTCTTTAGGTACTTTATTCAAACTTGCAATATCCATAGTAACTTGTTCAATTAACTCATCATCCGGAATATTTTTTATAACTTCAGTTGCTGTAGATGGCCCAAGAATAATTAAAAGGGCTGCAACTTTTTGGGAGTTAGACATTTGATTTAATGAGAACTTAGTTATTTCCATAGTGTATTAATCCTTAACGTATGATAGTAGCAAACGAGCAGCTTCAGATGGGTCAGATAGAATAATATTATTTAAATCTGATTTCATTCTTTCTAATTCAGGTTCCAGTTTAGCTTCAATAGCAGGTATTGAGGCTACTTGCAGAAGATCTGGTTCTTCCTCAGCTTCTTCATAGTAATTTTCTGTAGAATAGACTTCCTGTCCTTGAAGAGGTTTTTTAATAAGTGAGCTAAATACAAATAATGCGCTTAGTCCAAGAATTAATACTACCAGCATTGGTGCAACATTTTTCACCCAGAATTCTATATTGCTTGTTTTCTGGATTTCGGTTAAAACTTTTTCCGTAACCTGCTTTTCTTCATCAGTAGCAAACTGCATGCCAGTTATGGTAATAATATCCCCTCTTTCAAGGTTTGCACCACTGGCAGATACAATAAGATTTGTGAGCTCTTCTTTTTCTTTAGATGTAAGAATTTTATTTAGAGCCACAGCTATTGTCATTTTTTCTACTGTACCAGGTGCATATACGATTTGCTTAACCTCTTTAGACACATTAAAGTTTCTGATTGTTTTTACTTTTTCATAGTTAGTATTTTTAGCACCAGCTATTTCTTGTGTTGCTTCTTCCTGTGCAGGTGCGGTCTTGCCTTTATCGTATACTTCAGTTTCTGACTGTGAACTAACCATAACACCTTCAGGAGTATTTTGACTTGCATTTGAAGGAATATATCTTTCTATAGTTGATCTGGCAGTATCAAAATTCATAACAGCACTGATTTGAACGCTGAAATTATCTTGTCCTACAAGTTTTTCTATTACTTTTGATACTTTTTTGGCTGTTATATTTTCAAATTTAAGCTTATAATCAGTGATGTCTCCACCCTGATTGATTTCTTCTGATAACGGGGTTCCATCTTGAGTGGTAAGAAACACTCTTTCAGGTGTTAATCTTGAAATTCCATAGGCAACAAGATTTTTTATAGCTTTAACCTGATCAGCTTTCATTCTGGTGCCTGGTTCCAGAATAAGCATTACTGATGCAGATGGTAATTCATCATTTTCTGAGAAAATTGATCTTTCAGGGTCAGCTAATTGTACCCTGGCTTTTTTTATTCCTTTTATTCTTTCTATGGTTCTTGTCAGTTCACCCTGATAAATTCTTTGACGTGTCAGCTTATTTTGAAAGTCTGTAGCACCTAATTGAACCTTGTCCAGTAATTCAAAGCCTGGATTGCTATCATGTATTATATCATTTTCAGCAACCATTAATCTTAAATCTTCTTTTAACTCAATAGGAACGAGAATTGTCTTTTTATCATCACTAAGTTTATACTGATAGCCTGATTTTTTAAGATTCTCTATAACTGCAACTGCGTCAGTTTCAGATAAGTCACTATATAAAACACCCCAATTAGGTTCAGTTGATTTTGCAATAAAATATGCTATTGCAGCAAAAGTAACAATAGTAAGTAAAATTATAGTAAACTTCTGGAGGAATTCAAGCCCGTCCCAGAGTTTCTTTAAATCTTTCATTAATAGGCTAAAGTAGTTATTCAATTCTCTCTCCCCGTTATAACGACCCCTTTTTTAGGTATCATATCTTATTTAGTAGTGCTTCATCGTTAATTAATAATTATAAGCTAAGTCTATCTGTTTCAGAAGCTTCGATTGGTAACTTAAATTTGTGATATTATCACTCTTAATTTTATACAAATATTTGAAATAATCAAAAAGATTAAGTTAACTTAACTATACTTGTATCCTTGACATTTCCTGATAAGCCTGAAGAATTTTATTTCTCATTTGCAATGTCAGATTCATAGAAAGACTTGATTTTTCCATGGATATCATAACGTTGTGAAGATCGATATCTCCACCAGAGGCAAAAGTCGCTACATCATTTTCAGCAGCTCTTTGTTTTGTATTGACGTCATTCATATAATTACCAATTACGTTAGAAAATGTTTTCACTGCTGTATCTGCTGATAAATCATTGATACCGAAGCCTTGTGTATCAATAAATTTTTCATTAGTAAGTATGTTCATATCCTGAGCAAGTTCCGGGTCTTGAAGTAATTGATTTTTTGTAATCTTCCCTGTTAAAGGAGCATTAGTATCATTCCTCGGCATATTAACATTGAAATTATCCATATTGCCTTTTAATGTATTCATATAACCATTTAAAGCATTTGTATTTCCTATATTTCCCAAGCCTTGAATTCCATTTAAAAAGCCAGCCATAGTTATCTCCTGTTGTTTTTATATTCTTTTATTTCCGTCACAATTTATGAGATTAATTTTATTTGCAGAAGTAGCTTTAGATGTTTCTGTAGTTAAATCCGCTAATATCACTTTCAAATCCTGTATAAGTTTTTCATTTTCCTGTAAATTTACGGGACTGAAGGATTTTTCTCTATTTGAAAAACTTGCCATAGTTAGCCCCCTTTAGACTAATTATATTCTTAGAGCAGATGCTAACATGCTTTTTGTAGTATCTAGAGTAGTAATATTAGCCTCATAAGCTCTACTTGCAGTTATCATGTCTACCATTTCAGTAACGATATTGACATTTGGCATATCTATATAACCATCTTTGTCTGCATCAGGATGGGATGGGTTATAGATACGTCTTGCCGGACTGTTATCTTCAACGATTTGATCAACATTAACTCCGGTTGCTACGTTAGCAGTGTTAGCACTAACGCTTCCTTTTAGTGTTGCATTTGATTCAGAGCCAATTTTGATTTCACCGATTTCGTCTGAAGATTGATTTTTATTCTGTTTTAAAGCATCACTGTATATAGCTGAAAATACAACTTCTTTTCTTTTATAAACGCCCGGTGTGCCATCAGGATTCCTGGTTGTGTTAACGTTAGCAATATTACTTGCTACAGCATCCATTTTAATTCTTTGCGCGTATAAACCAGAGGCGCTGATATTTAGAGCATCAAAACTCATTATTATCTACCTCCATGTTCTATTACTGTTTTTAAGCCCAGGAACATTTTTTCCTGAAAAGTTGCTATCGCAGTATATTTGGTACCATTCTTAGCCAGTTCAGCCATTTCATACTCAACGTTTACATTGTTTCCATTTGGTTTTATAGCAGCATTATCTGTTTCATACATTTCAGGTGTAAACTTCTTATACAATTCATTTTGAGAGGTTGAGCTCCCTGATAATGGTAATGAGGTTGGTGAATAACTTAACCCCATTGAATTTTTCACCTTTTGTTTTTCTATTTGATCATCTCTTTGAATAATTTGAACCAACTGATCTTCAAATTTCACGTCAGTTCTTTTATACCCGGGAGTATCAGCATTTGCTATATTTGCAGCAAGAGCATTATGCCTTGATGATAATGCATTAAGTGCTAAAGTTGATACTTCTATAGCGCTTTTACTTACTAAATCCATTATATTTGCCTCCCCTGTTTTATTATTCGATAGGTAGTGTTAATCCAAACACTGTCCCTTTAGGGCTTGTAGCAACTATTGCTAAACTCCCCCCGTGTGCTTCCATTATTTTTCTTGCCTGAGCAAGCCCCAGTCCTGTCCCTTCCTTTTTCGTGGTGAAATATGGAGTAAAGATTTTTTCTTTATCTTCTGTAGAGATACCTTTTCCTTGATCATGAATCTTTATGCTGAGCATATTATCATTATTGTTGTTATCTACTGTTATTTCGACTGTACTATTCTTTTGAGATGCTTCCAAAGCATTTTTGACTACATTCAAGATTGCCTGGCTTAGCTTAATCTTGTCAAATTTAACCTGAATACTATTATCTAAAGAATAATTTAGTAATAATTTTACTTCTTTTTCTTCAAATGAGGGTTTAACCAGACTAATTATCTCGTTTAAAGCATATTTTAGATCATCATTTGAATTTTCAATTACCATTGGTTTGGAATAGTCAACTAATTCAGTTAATAACCCTTCTAAACCAATTGTGGCATTGCTGATACAGCTAGCTGCATTAGTAAGTGATTCGGATATTTGAGGATCTGTAATTTCTGAAGATATCTTTTCGATGTTTTTAGAGATGATTTTTGCATATAGGCTTATAAAGCCAAGAGGGTTTCTTAGCTCATGTGCGATTGTTGAACATAATTGACCGATTGCAGCCAGCTTTTCAGCTTGCAGAGTCTTGTTATTCAACTCCTTAAGCTCTGTATTTGCGCATATAAGATCTCTTTGACGGTTTTCAAGACTTGACAACAATTTTGTCAGAATCATAGTAAAATTCTCATTACGGCGTCGGTCTTGTTTAATCTGCGCAATGTCATTGTGCAATTCTTCATCAAAAGATATAGTTTGCATATGATCAATAATTTGCCTTGCATCGTATGGATTTAGTGAGCAAAAACCGTCACATAATCCTGATACTTCCGGGCCGAATGCTTCTGATGTTGTTTCATTCCAGAACAGGCATGCCGAGAATTTCTCATCAATAATAATTAAGAATTCGTCGTTTTCTAATTCGGGATTATCGAGTTTAATGTGTTTAAAGCTGTCATATTCAGGATTATCAGAGTACATATAGACTTTTAATTCTGAATACTTAAGCCTGTTTAGTAGCCCCTGAAAGCTATGAGTATCTTTCACTTTAATTAGAACTGTTGCGCCATATCTGTTTTCAATAACAGTTTCCAGTAGACACCTAAACAGACTCAAAAGTGTCTGTTTAGTGTACATATCTGTAGTAATATGACTCATCAGGTCTTTTAATGAAGTATTTTTAAGAAACCTTTTCATCTCGTCCTCAAGCCTGTCAGGAATTAGCCAGTTTTTATCAGTTATAAATGTGTCACCAAAAATCAAGAAGGATTTTTTATCAAAATTCTTCTTGATTTTTTATATTGGACTTATACGGCAGCTGCGCGTACTTTTTTTCTTGAACTGAGACTGTGATTGATAGCGTATAAAACAGCCTGCGTTCTGTCATTTACCTGTAATTTTTGGAAAATATTATTTACGTGTGTTTTTACTGTTGTTTCGCTGATAAATAATTTATTAGCTACGCCTTTATAAGTAATTCCCTGTGTAAGTAACTCAAGTACTTCTTCTTCTCTTTGTGTAAGGTATGCGAGTAAGTTTTCTTCGTCTTCTTCGAATTTATTTTTGTTGTCATCTTTGAATGATTTATAGAAGTGATCAAAGAATTTAACTGTAAGAATAGGTGGAAGATAAATCTTACCGCTGATAACTTCGTTAATAGCGATAACTAATTGTGAAGCAGCCATAGTTTTTAAGATATAGCCTTTTGCTCCGACTTTCATGGCTCTAAAGATAAGATCAGCATCATCATAACCTGTAATAGCAATAATGATAGCATCTTCATTTAATTTCTTGATTTCTTGAATAGCAGTAATGCCATCTGTTTCTGGCATATTGATGTCCATTAATATAATCTCAGGATTATATTTTTTAACCAGAGAAACAGCTATTTCTGCGGAAGCTGCAGTGCCGATAACTTCGTAATCGCTTTCAATGTTAATTAATTCTCGAATACCTGAAGCATGATCGTAATTGTCGTCTACGATTAAAATTCTAACATTTTCTTGAGTATCAACTCTTCTCATTGAATATCTCCCCCCAGACGTAAAATTCAACAATAACCCACTTGTATTGGAGTTGTTGGCTCCAATGTCAAATTTTGATTTCCTACACTATGCATAGTACCCTTTTAAAATACTCATCTCATCCACTAAAAGGTTTATCTTTATCCTATATAAGGTTGAGACCGGGGTGTAAACCATATGGTTTAGAAGAGTAGCAGAATTTGGATACTGTTTATCTTTTAGCTGTCAGTATTTATCTAAATAATTTTGTTTATGACATTCAGGGTTGCCTGATTGTTTATAATGCAGAATTTACCAGCCGGCCAGAGTTAGTTGATCTTGCCAGCACCTTGTAGCAAGATTATTTTAATCATATTGATTTTGTAATTTTTTGAACTTAGGGAGGATTTTTTGCTGATTTTACTAGTGTAAATAGACTAAGGCATTTGGATTAGCGGGTTTCAAAAAAATAAGTTGAGCGGATTATATTTAATACAAAATAAAAAAGGGAGCGTGAGCTCCCTGTTATTTTGTATGCAAGCAAAGGATAAGGTATTAAGGTTTATTGGAGAAATATCTGTTGAGAAATCCTTGAAACATTGCAGCGTGTCTTCCTTCGTCTTTTGATGCTCTGTCAAAGAATTTGGCTGCATCTTGATTTCCCTGATTTGATGCTATTTCCGCGGCTTCTTTTTTGCCTAATTGGGCGCCTCTTTCGGCTTCCACTCTCCATTCGAGGTTTTCTTTAGTGGATTTGACTTTACCCTGAATTTCAGCGATTTCAGCGGCATGGTAGCCTTCTTCAATTGCAATTTTCATAAAAGTCTGTGCCACTTCGGGAAGTCCTTCTTCTTCGGCTTTTTTAGCAAAAGCGAGGTATAGCCCTACTTCTTCAGTTTCAGCGTCCCAGTTGGCTTCGAGGTTTTTTGCGGTTGTACTGGAATCTGTCTCCTTAATTTCTTCAAAGCTTTCTTTTGATGCGCCGCATACCGGGCATGCCTCTGGGAACCCTTCTTCTGAAGCTACATAACCGCATCTTAAACAAACAAACTTTATCATGATCTCTTTTTTCCTTTCAAACTACAATCTTTTAGTTGCAACTTTTGCATCTGCCGTAAAAACTTATTTGATAACCGTCTATTTCATAGTCATTTTCTATATGCCCGGGGAGTTGCACATCATAATCTTCAAATATATCTACGATTTTTTTGCAGTTACTGCATTGAAGGTGATGGTGCTGGTTGGTATTGGGGTCGTAATGTTTTTTTCCTTTTTCGATACTCAACTCCAGAAGTAATTTTAATTTGTGTAATCTCTCTAAAGTGTTATAAACAGTAGCGAATGAGGTTGTGGGGTATATCTTGATAATTTCAATATAAATATCTTCTGCTGAGGGGTGGTTCGTGTTACCCTCTAAAACATTGAATATAGCAAGTCTTTGAGGAGTAATCTTAACGGAATTTTCTTTAAAAGCCTGAACGAAATTTTCTACTGTACTCATTACTCATCCTTTTTATATTTACTAGCTCTTTTAATTTATTGGTTAGTTAAATTAGAACGTTTATTAATTAATAATTATTCTAAATTAGACTTTAACATTTGTCAACCCTATTAAATAAAACTTTTTATGAAATCGCCTAAAAATCTTGATATTGTTGAATGATGGCTTTTAAAGTCTTAAATTATATTCTTTTATTTTTTGCGAATTTTGCAACCCTTTTGCACCTGTTTTGCACCCTTTTTATTTCTTGAAATGCAGTTTTAATATGGATTTTAGCTTATGGCCATTTGAAGTTTTTCTGGGTAAATTAATTGTGGTAACTCTTTTGGCTGCTGCGAATTTTTTCAGGTCTGTTTTATTAAGGGATACAGGCATTTTTATTACGCTTTGTCATGCTGAAGTATGAATCATTAATAGTAAGCTATGATTTTTGATGTTCAGCATCTTGCCAATAGAGCATGCTGGATAGACCCTGAAACCCAGGATGACATGAGGGCTATTTTTATTAGTATAGCATAGTTTCTGGTGGCCATTCGGCCCCAATTTCAGTGGCCATTTGGCTA
>AMFJ01007877.1_pt1 | contig 15485 bp, 11 predicted proteins | sample 427208 | NCBI WGS metagenome assembly AMFJ01 (sample SAMN02954298, study PRJNA114691) | groundwater metagenome | biome: aquatic; feature: subsurface aquifer; material: sediment; isolation source: subsurface aquifer sediment | place: USA: Rifle, CO | collected 2008-08
TTCTAAGTATTTCTCGATTTCCCAAGGAGTAACCTGTATTCTGAATGAATCCCATTCAATTTTCTTAGCATTTATGAATTCATTATAAATATGCTCTCCAAGTGCATCTCTTGCGACTTGACTCTTTTCCATTAGATCAAGAGCTTCAAGTAAGCTGCCTGGGAGTGAATCTATCTTCATTTTCTTTCTTTCTTTTTCTGTGAGTTGATAGATATTTGTTTCAGCTGGAGCCGGCGGATCCACTTGATTTTTAATACCATCTAAAGCAGATTGTAAGATAGCAGCAAATGCTAAATATGGGTTACAGGTTGGATCTGGTGATCTTAATTCAACTCTTGTAGCATTTCCACGTTTAGCAGGAACTCTAACGAGTGCACTTCTGTTAGCAGCTGACCATGCCAAATATACTGGAGCTTCATAGCCTGGAACTAAACGTTTATAACTATTTACTGTGGGGTTATTGATAGCTGTTATGCCTCTGACATTCTTCAGTAAACCGCCTATTGCCCATAATGCTTCCTGACTTAACTGATATGGTCTTGATTCATCCAAGAATGCATTTTTGCCATCTTTAAATAATGATAAATTACAGTGCATTCCTGAACCGTTGATACCAAAAATAGGTTTTGCCATAAATGTTGCATGAAGCCCGTGTCTTGCTGCAATAGCTTTAACAGCTACTTTAAATGTAACAACATTATCAGCTGTCGTAAGAGCATCTGCATATTTAAAGTCGATTTCGTGCTGACCTCTTGCAACTTCGTGGTGGCTAGCTTCAATATCAAAGCCCATCTTCTGCAAAGTTAATACCATTTCTCCTCTGATATCTTCACCAAGATCTTCGGGGCCAACATCGTAATATCCAGCTAAATCATGTGTAACTGTAGTTGGAGCGCCTTCAGCATTTCTCTTAAAGAGGAAAAATTCAGCTTCAGGTCCAGCATTCATAACATAACCAAGTTTAGCTGCTTCTGCTATAACCCTTTTTAAATTATTTCTTGGGCAACCTTCAAATGGTGTGCCATCAGCATTGTGAATGTCACAAATTAATCTTGCTACGTTATAACCTTCTTTGGTTCTCCATGGTAAAAGACAGAATGTGCTTTTATCAGGGAAGAAAAACATATCTGAAGTTTCAATACTTCTAAAACCTTTAATTGATGAACCATCAAGCATTACTTCATTGTTTAAAATTCTCTCAATTTGCTCAGCCGGTAAAGCCATGTTTTTTACCTGGCCATTTATATCAACGAATTGTAATCTAATAAACCTAACATTCTGCTCTCTGATTACATTTTTAATCTCTTCATTGGACATCACATGTCCTGATCTTACTACGTTACTAACATCTAGCATATTCTACCTCCTTCGGGTTTATAATATTGTCCTTTAATTAGTATATTCTGATATTTATTCTCATTTCGGTCAAGATTCATAGCTTTTTCGGTTTTTCGAAAATCTGTTCCTTTTTTTTACCTTGCAAAAAATTAATTTAGCTATTTGATAATTTTTTGCCTAAAAAACTTAATTTTTTAAAAAATGATTCTATTTTTTTCATTTTCTTTAATAAAAATTATAAGTTTAAAAGTTTTTATATTTATTAATATACTGTAACATTCCTATAAATTTTTCTTAAATTAGTAATAATTACTTGATCATGTTAATATTTAATAGGGTAACATAAAATACACAAACTGTTTCGGCATATATTAATAAATTTTAAATACTATGATACAAGATATATTAGACAAGATAGCCTTGTCATCAACAAAATTTAACAAAATAACAAAACAGCTTGATACTCAAAAAACTGTTTACCTTGCAGGATTCACCAATTCTGCTAAGAGATTTTTTGCATCTTACATAATCAACACTTTAAATAGACCGATTTTAATCATTACTCCAGATATTACAACAGCTCTTAAATATAATTTTGATATTGATAATCTCACCAATAAAAAGGTTAATTACCTACCTAGTCAGGAAGCGTCTCCGTATGAGCTGATATATTCAGATGCTGCTGTTGCAAAGCAACAGCTAAATATACTGGAATCATTCAAAAGCAATGAATCAGATGTCATAATTACCAGTGCTAAAACTCTTTTAAATACATATTTATCAAGAAAAAAGATTGAAACCCACTCTATAAAACTTGAAAAAAATCAGGATGCTGATCCAGTAATTATAGCTAAAAAACTCGTAGATATTGGATATAAAAGAACCAGTATGGTAATTGATCCTGGAGAATTCAGCTTAAGAGGAGATATTTTAGATATTTATCCTATTTCTACAGAACCAGTTAGAATAGAGTTTTTTGGTGATGAAATAGAAAATATCAGAAACTTTAATACAGATACGCAAAGATCAATTCGCCACATCCAAAGTACTCTAATTGAACCACGATACAAAGTTATAATTACAGATGATCATAAAAAGAGATTAACAAAGATCATAAATGAACTTAAAGGTAAACAAGATAGTGATCTTTCAGAACATAGCCGGAATACTCTGGATACAACAGTTGAAAATATATTAACATCGCTGGAAACTGAAACATATTTTGAGGGAATAGAATATTTTGCTCCATTTTTAAATGATGCATTTGAGGATATTACAAATTATTTACCTGAAAATACTCTGGTCATAGTTCATGAAACTTCTGAACTTGAACAAAAACTTCATATTCAGGATGAAAAATACAAAAAAGAATATGAACAAAATATTAATGAGGGTTTAACTTTACCTCTACCATACTTATTGCATAAAGAACCTTCAGAAATCACAAACAAACTTTCAAGATATATCGCACTAAACCTTAACAGCTTTATTCAGGATGAATCTCAACTAACTGATGAGGTTGAATGTTTCCTTGTTCAAAAATTCATGGCTAATCTTGATAATGCTGCAAATTATATATCAGAATTAAGATCAGCCGGAAACAGCGTTTTTATTGTTACTGAGTATCCTGACAGGGTTGCTCATTTTCTCAATGAATGGGAATGTCCATCTATTTATCTGGATTCTGATTCTGAGATTAATCTGGATGATTTAATAGAGTCTAAAGAAGTAATCATATCAAGGCAGGGATTTATTGAAGGATTTATTTTACCTGAGCTAAATTTTGCAGTAATAACAGATTCAGAGTTGTTTAATAAGAACATTAAGAAGCCGACAATTGCTAAAAGAGTCTCTAAGCGTGAAAATCTTGATTTTCTTATTTCCATAAATGACCTCCAACCTAATGATTATGTAGTACATAACAGACATGGTATTGGTAAATTTATAGGTTTAAGTAAGCAAAAAATCGATGAGCAGGAAAAAGATTATCTTACCATTGAATACTCCGGCACAGACAGACTCCATATGCCAGCAGAGCAGATAAACATGCTCTCAAGATATAGAGGAGCAGCAGGAGCGGCGCCTAAATTATCTAAGATGGGTGGTGCGGAATGGACCGGCGTTAAAAAGAAAGTTAAAAATGCCATTAGAGATATTGCTCAGGATTTATTGAATTTATACGCTAAAAGAGCAAAAACTAACGGATTTATCTTTGAATCCGATAGTCCATGGCAAATAGAAATGGAAGATGCTTTTCCATATACAGAAACACCTGATCAATTACAGGCAATAATAAATACAAAGTCTGATATGGAATCAGAAAAACCCATGGATCGCTTAATATGTGGAGATGTGGGCTTTGGAAAAACAGAAGTTGCTATAAGAGCTATATTTAAAGCTATCCTTTCTGGCAAGCAAGCTGCTTTGCTTGCACCAACTACAATTTTAGCCCAGCAGCATTATCAGACTTTTGTAGACAGATTTAAACCATACCCTGTAAAAATTGAACTTTTATCTAGATTTAGAACTCCAAAACAGCAAAAAGAAGCCATAAAAAAACTCTTGACAGGAGAATGTGATCTAGTTATAGGAACACACAGGCTTCTTCAAAAAGATATCCAGTTTAAAAACATAGGATTACTTGTTATTGACGAAGAACATAGATTTGGCGTAGCTCATAAGGAAAAATTAAAACATCTAAGAGCTGAAGTGGATGTTATGACCCTTTCTGCCACTCCTATTCCTAGAACCTTGTATATGGCGTTATCAGGAGTCAGAGAGATGAGCTTAATCAACACTCCGCCTATCAATCGTGCCCCAATTAAAACTTATGTGGGTGAATATAACAATTCTATGGTTAGGACTGCCATTAGTCACGAGTTGGAACGTGAAGGACAGATTTATTTTCTTCATAATAGGGTTCAGTCAATTTATAAAGTTGCAAAAGACTTGCAGGAATTAATTCCTGCAGCAAGAATTGCAGTAGCTCATGGTCAAATGCAGGAAAAAGAGCTGGAAAAAGCAATGTATGAGTTTTCCACTCATCAATATGACATTCTTGTGTGCACAACTATTATTGAATCGGGGCTTGATATTCCAAATGTGAATACAATAATTGTCGATGACTCTGATAAGTTCGGGTTAGCACAGCTTTATCAGATAAGAGGCAGAGTAGGTAGAAGTGAGACTCAGGCATATGCATACTGTTTCTATCGTCCTAATAAATTATTGACTCCTGAAGCAAAAGATCGACTAAAAGCGATCAAGGATTTTACGACACTAGGTAGCGGTTATCAGATTGCTTTAAGAGATTTAGAAATAAGAGGTGTTGGAAATATTCTGGGAGCTAATCAACATGGACATATGCTGTCTGTAGGCTTTGACTTGTATTGTTCATTACTGGATGAATCTATAAGAGAGCTCCAAAATCAAAAAGTCGATAAAAAAGAGCCACCTATTGTAGATATAAATATAACTGCGTATATTCCTGATGAATGGGTCGGTGATAAAGATCAAAAAATGATAGAATATAAGAGACTGGCTGACGTAGAAAGTTTAAAAGAACTTGAAATTATTCAAGACGAGTGGAAAGACAGATTTGGTGATATACCTGTAGAAGTACAAAGATTATTCAAAATAATTAAAATTAGGCTAATAGCAGCTGAAATTGGCATAAATCTCATTAGAGAAACTGAAGATAATATTCGTATATTTACTGATTTTGAATTAACAGAATGGAGGACATACCAAACTAAGTTACCACAAAGCTTATCAAGGAAACTAAACATTATTAAAGCCCCTGTTTCCTCTCAAAATGGAGCTTCCATAATTCTATTAAATAATACTGGACTTTTAGTCGAAGAACAGTTAAATATATTAGAAGAATTATTTTTTTGTATATCAGATATTAAAAAAATGAGGGTAATAAAATCACCTAACTAATGTCAACGATTAATTACGTTTTAGCACTGTTAAAGTGAGGATATAAAAAGGAGATTGAAATGAAAAAGTTCACAGTAGGGATGTTGACAATTTCTCTTGCATTGCTTGCAGGATGTTCAAAGGGATTTAACTTAACAGAAGAAAAAGATGCAAGTAAACCTATTATTAAGGTTAATGAGTCAGTAATTACTCAAAAGTCTTTTGATGATGCATTAGAAACTGTTTACAATAGTTCTGCTCTTGCTTCACGCAATATTAATCTTAAAGATCCTAAAAATAAGCCATTATATACACTACTTAAAGGTAGAATAGTTAATGAGCTTATTGTCAAGGAATTAGTTCTTTTGGAAGCTAAAAAACGTAAAATTGATGTTAATCAAAAAGAAATCGATGAACAAATCGATGAATTATCTAAGAAAATGGGCGGTAAAGCAAAGCTTGAAGCTGCATTGACATTAAATAATGTAGATAAGGGTGCCTTTGTAAAAAGTGTAAAAATGGATATAATTACAAAAAAATTAGTTGATAACGTAACCGCAAAAACAGAAATAACTGATAGTGCAGCTAAAGACTTTTATGAAAACAATAAAACAACTAAATTCACTCTGCCTGATATGGTTAATGCTCAACATATCTTAATAGGAGCTTCTGAATCAGATATTAAAGCAAAATTACAATCAGAAAACGCAAATATAAGCGAAGCTGAACTGAATAAAAAAGTTCAACAAGAAGTAAATAACGCTAAAGTAAAAGCTGAAGGTTTACTTGCACAAGTAAAAGCTGACCCAACTAAATTTGCAGAGTTAGCTAAAGCCTCATCTGATGATGCATCAAGCGCAGAAAAAGGTGGTGATTTAGGTTACTTTAAAAAAGACGATATGGTTCCAGAATTTTCCAAAACTGCATTTACACTTGCGCCAGGACAAGTTAGTGAAGTTATCAAAACTAATTTTGGATATCACATAATTAAAGTTTCTGATCGCAAAAAAGCAGGAATTGTACCATTTGTTGAAATTAAAGAAGAAATCAAGAAATATTTAGCAAACGAACAGAAAAAAGATGTAATGGAAAAGTTACTCAGAGATGCAAGAAGTTCTGCTAAAATTTCCTATCTCGATAATGAATACAATCTAGATGAAATCCAAAAACAAGTTGAGGAAATTCAAAAAAAATTACCTCAAAAAGAAGATAAAGTAAAAAAATAAGTAAAATGAGGGGAAAAGTTACTAACTTTTCCCCTCTAACTATTACTATGAGTTATAGGAGAAATACATTGGGACAGGTAGTCAATTTAGATGAACTTTTACAGTTAATACAAGAACATAAAAGACAAGGCAAAAAAATAGTTACTACAAACGGCTGTTTCGATATCATTCATGTGGGGCATGTAAGATATTTAAAGCAGGCCAGAGAGCTTGGTGATATTCTGGTTGTTGGTTTAAATACTGATGAGTCTGTAAGAAAATTAAAAGGCCTCACCAGACCTGTTAATAATGAGAATGACAGAGCTGAGGTAATGGCAGCACTAAATCCTGTTGATTATGTGGTTTTGTTTAACGAGGAAACTGCTGTTGAACTTTTAGGCAAAATAAAAACCGATATTTATGCAAAAGGCGGTGATTATACGTTAGATACTCTGCCAGAAACTGAAATAGTGCATAGTAATGGAGGTAAGGTCGCATTTATACCCTTTGTTGAGGGTAAATCAACTACAAACATTATTGAAAAAATAAAAGATTAATAAAAAATACTTTAATCTGTAGATAAGAGTCTGATGTATAAAACTTCAGGCTCTTTTATAATTTGGACAAACTATCAATAGGGAGGCGATTATGGCAAATTATATTATGCAATTTTCAGAAATAGATATGACTAATGTGGCTCAAGTTGGGGGCAAAAATGCTTCGTTAGGAGAAATGTTCCAAAAATTATCAGAAAAAGGAGTAAATGTTCCTGATGGCTTTGCTACTACATCACAGGCCTATTGGGATTTTTTGGATGAAAATAATATTCGAGAAAAATTAACTGATATTCTGAATAATCTTGATAAAGAGGAATTTTCTAATCTTCACGAAATAGGTGAACAGGCAAGAAATACAATCCTTGGAGCAAAATTACCGGAAGGTCTTCAAACGCAGATAAAGCAGTCATTTAGAGAATTAAACAGTAAATATGATGAACCTATACAGGTAGCAGTGAGAAGTAGTGCAACGGCAGAAGACTTGCCAACAGCAAGTTTTGCCGGGCAACAAGAAACATTTTTAAATATTAAAAGTGAAAATGAATTAATGGAAGCATGCCTGCGTTGCTATGCATCCCTTTTTACAGATAGGGCTATTAAATATAGAGAAGACAATGAATTTGAACATATGAAAGTAGCCTTATCATTGGGTATACAAAAAATGGTAAGATCGGATCTGGCCTGTGCTGGTGTTGGTTTCACTATAGACACAGAAACAGGCTTTGAAAAAGTTATATTCCTGACAGGCAGTTGGGGATTAGGCGAAAATGTTGTTCAGGGTAATGTAAATCCTGATGAATTTTATGTGTTTAAACCGTCACTTAAAATGGGTAAAAAAGCAGTAATCTCTAAAAAATTAGGCACAAAATCCAAAACCATGATTTATTCTGAGGATGTGGAGCAGGAGTCACAAAAGTTAGGGGCAACGACAGTAAACATAGATACTCCTGAAGAAAAACGGAACCAGCTTATTCTTGTGGAAGAAGAAATAATCAAGCTTGCAAAATGGTCAATGACAATAGAAGAGCATTATAGACGTCCTATGGATATTGAATGGGCAAAAGATGGGTTATCGGGAGAAATATTTATAGTTCAGGCAAGGCCTGAAACTGTTCATGGCGCAAAAAAAGAGCCATATAAAGTTTATACCTATACTTTAAAAGAAAAAGGACGAGTTATTACGGAAGGTAGAAGCGTAGGAAATAAAATCGCAGCAGGAAAAGCAAGAGTACTAAATTCAACAGAAGAATCTGGTAAGCTTCAACCTGGAGAAGTTCTTGTAGCTGATATGACAAACCCTGACTGGGATCCTATACTTAAAAAAGCATCCGCTATTATTACTAATAAAGGTGGCAGAACAAGTCATGCTGCAATTGTAGCTAGAGAAATTGGTGCAGTGGCTGTTGTTGGTACTGGTAATGCTACTAAAACCATCCAGGATGGGGAAGAAGTTACAGTCTCTTGTGTAGAAGGTGAGAATGGCAAAATTTATCACGGCATATTGGATTGGGAAGAACACGAAGTGGATGTAAGACAGGTAAAAATGCCAGAAACTACAGTTATGTTAATTTTAGGTGATCCAGAACAGGCATTTAATCTTTCATTCTTGCCAAATCGTGGTGTAGGACTAATGAGACTTGAATTTGTTATTAATAATGCCATTAGAATTCACCCTATGGCACTAGTGAAATTCGAAGAACTTCAAAATGAAAAGATAAAACTACAAATAGAAGAATTAACACGCCAGTATGAGAATAAGGAAGATTATTTTATCGATAAACTTTCCCAGGCTATTGCCACTATTGCAGCTGCATTTTATCCAAATGATGTAATAGTAAGAATGAGTGATTTTAAAACTAATGAGTATGCAAATCTTATTGGAGGCCATCAATTTGAGCCTGAAGAAGACAATCCTATGCTTGGATTCAGAGGGGCTTCCAGATACTATAACCCACGGTATAAAGAAGGGTTTAGGCTGGAATGCGAAGCAATGAAAGTAGTCAGGAATGAAATGGGATTAACTAATGTTAAGTTAATGATTCCGTTTTGCAGAACTGTAGATGAGGGTAAAAAAGTAATTGAAACAATGGAAGAATTTGGCCTGAAAAGAGGAGAGCACGGTCTTGAAATCTATGTAATGACTGAAATACCAAGTAATGTTATTCTGGCTAAAGAATTTGCTGAGATATTTGATGGCTTTTCCATTGGCTCAAATGATTTGACACAACTAACACTTGGAATCGACAGGGATTCTGAGATAGTTAGTGATTTATTCAACGAAAAAGATGAGGCATCTAAGTATTTAATCTCAATGGCAATTCAAAAAGCTCGAGAAGCAGGAAAGCCTATAGGTCTTTGCGGACAAGCTCCAAGTGATTATCCGGAATTCGCCCAATTCCTTGTAAGGCAGGGGATAGATAGCATTTCATTTAATCCCGATGCCTTAATTAAAGGGATCGAAAATATAAACGAAGCAGAAAGTGCTAAAACTAAATAATTTAATGATAATATACCTAACTTAAGTTAATGTTTAAGTATTAAATAAAAGTAAAAAAAAATTTATGTCTTATTATTTGAGCTTTATTCGTCACCCTGAACTTGTTTCAGGGTCTAACCAGTGTTGAAATAAAAGTATAAAGCGGAAACCGGATAGATGCTGAAACAAGTTCAGCATGACGATCCTTCTTATTATTAAATTATCAAGGGTCTAACTTTATCAGTATACAGCATTATTTCCTGTCCGTCTGGCTACAATTTCAGTGGCCATTTGGCCCCAATTTTTTATCTACTTTTTCAAACACGCCATGCCTAGCTCATCGTTTGTTTAATTTTTGCGAAAATCTTGCCCGCGTGGGCTGAAGCCCACCCTACGTCTACTCTATGGCTATCCAAAAAGCAAAAGAAGCAGGAGTTCCTATTGGCCTATGTGGGCAGGCTCCAAGTGATTATCCTGAATTTGCCCAGTTTCTCGTGAAACAGGGAATAGATAGTATATCATTTAATCCTGATGCTCTAATTAAAGGAATTGAAAATATTAACGAAGCTGAAAGTGCTAAAACCAAGTAACTTAATTATTAAATTTTGTAAAAACTTGAGTACTGCTTATTAGTTAGCAGTGCTCAAGTCTTATAGCAGAATGTATGTTGAATTAGGTACTTAACAAATTAAACATATATAGCTATTAAAAAAATAAAAGCTAAATGAGTTATTTAGCCCTTTAATCCTGCTTAAAAAGTAAAAGAAGTTTCCATTCTTGTTTAAAAAATTTTTTAGTCATAAAATTTTCATAATATAATTAAGTTAAGTTGAATGTACAAAATAAAACTGGAATTGAGATATGGGAAGTAAAATTTTGAACGAAACAAAAGCTTATTCACTAAATGAAATTACCCAAATTATCGGGGGAATCTTAAATCAAGTTGATGGCAATGTAGTAATTAAAAGAATTGCACCTCCAAAATTAGCAGATGAAGAAACATTAGCACTTGCTTTATCTGAAGAAGAGATTCAAAATCTCGCAGAGTCAAATGCAAAAGCAGCACTTGTTCCACTTGGCGTATCTATGGAACATATTTCAACTATTGAAGTTGAAAGACCTCGCCTTGCAATGATGAAATTGCTACATTTATTCTATATTCCACCAGATGCACCCATTGGGATCCATCCAACTGCTGTTGTGCATCCTGAAGCACAAATTGGACAAAATGTATCCATAGGGCCGAATGCTGTAATAGGTAGGGGTACAGTAATCGGTGATTATACAAAAATCTTGGCCAATGTTTATATTGGAAAACAAGCTCATATTGGAAATAATTGTTTGTTTCACCCTGGGGTGAATGTTGGTGACTTTATCCAAATTGGTAATAATGTAATAATTAACCATGGTGCAAGCATTGGTGGCGATGGATTTAGCTTTGTTACTGAAAATCCTAATACTATTGAAACAGCTAAAAAAGAAGGAAAAGTTGACGGTGACTTTTCTCAGCAAAGAACATATAAAATTCCATCACTCGGTTCCGTTATAATTCATGATGATGTAGAAATTGGTGCTAACGCTACAATTGATAGAGGTACTTTAGAAAATACCACCATCGGTAAAGGAACTAAAGTTGATAATTTGGTTATGATTGCTCATAATTGTAAAGTCGGAGAAAATTGTTTAGTGGTATCTCAAGTAGGTATTGCTGGAAGTACAGTAATAGGTGATAGAGTTGTTCTGGCAGGACAGGCTGGACTTGCTGATCATATTAAAATTGGCTCTGACACAATAATAATGGCTCAATCAGGGGTAAGTAAAAGTATTCCAGATAAAAGCATCATTATGGGTAGCCCTGCTGTACCAAGAAAAGAGTTTATCAGGCAATTAAAAGCTTTTAAAGATATTAATTCTCTGATGAAAGAAGTTAAAGAACTAAAAAAAGAGTTAGAGAGCTTGAAACAAGAGAAATAATAATGACGACGATATTAAGTGAGAACGAGATAAACGGAATATGCCTGATGGATGGTAGGGAGTGTACAGTAAAAATCACTCCGTCACATCGAAAAGGAATTTATTTTTATCCTGATAATTCTGATATAGAAGTAAAAGCGTGTCTTGATAATGTAATATCAACTCTGCATTGTACGGTTCTTGGCCGTCAGGATAAGCAGGTCAGAGTTGTAGAGCATTTTATGGCAGCCTGTGCATTTGCGGGAATAGACAGCTTAAATGTTTATATGAACTCAGCAGAATTGCCAATTCTTGATGGTAGCGCTTTGAAATGGATAGAAGTATTTAAAAAAGCAGGCATTCAGCAAAAAATAGATACTCAGTTTATAAGCATTTTAGAACCTATTAATCTTACTTCATCAAATGCGGAGCTCGTAATGTTACCATCTGACAATTTTAAGGTCAGCTATTATGTAAACTTTGACCATCCTGACTTACAGGAAAAATGGTATACCTGGGACGCAGCAGGTGATAATAATGAAATAATTGAAGCAAGAACTTTTGGCTATTTAAAAGATCTCGAAAAGTTTCAGCAAGCTGGCTTCGCGCTTGGCGTAAACATTGATAATACAATTGGTTTAACAGAGACAGGATTTACAACTGAACTAAGATCGATAGATGAGCCGATTAAACATAAGATTTTAGATTTAATTGGTGATTTACGATTATTAGAAATTAATCCGCTTCATCTGAAAGCGCATATTGTTGCTCGTGAAGCAGGTCATAAAACCCACGTTGAATTTGCGAAAGTAATACAAAAATATATGGAGGGAAAATCATGTCAACAAGTGAAGAAGTAAAACCTATGAGTATGGATATTATTGAGATTATGAATCTTATTCCCCACAGATATCCTTTCTTGTTAATAGATAGAATTACAGAATACATTCCTGGCAAATACGTTAAAGGTTATAAAAATATTACAATGAATGAATCACAATTCATGGGACATTTCCCTAACAGGCCAATTATGCCAGGTGTATTAATGGTAGAAGCTTTAGCCCAATTAAGTGCTGGTATTGTAATGACTTTGCCTGAATATAAAGGTAAATTAGCATTATTTGCAGGTATTGATGGTGTAAGATTTAAAAGAGTCGTAGTACCTGGTGATAAATTAGATCTTTACTCAGAAGTTACAAAGCTTAAAGGGCCCATTGTAAAAACAAAATGTAGAGCAGAGGTTGATGGACAATTAGTTTTAGAAGCTGAATTGATGTGTTCTATAGTTCAATAATAAAATAAAGACTAAAAGCGAGGCAGGTATGGCAAATATACATCCAAGCGCAGTAATTGACCCATCAGCTCAAATAGCAGATGACGTTAAAATTCATGCTTATACAGTAATAGGACCAGATGTAAAACTTGAATCTGGAGTTGAAGTACTTCCACAGGCTTACATTGAATATAGTGAAATTGGAAAAAATACTATTATTTCAACAGGAGCTGTTATAGGAACTCCCCCGCAAGATTTAGGATACAAGGGAGAACCTACCAAAGTAATAATTGGAGAAAACTGTCAGATACGGGAGCATGCCACTGTAAATAGGGCTTCAGGTGAAGGAATAACTGAAATTGGCAATAACTGTATGCTTATGACTGGTGCACACGTGGCTCATAATTGTAAACTTGGAAATAATGTTATTTTGGCTAATCTTGCTACTCTTGGAGGACACGTTGAAGTCGGGGATTATGCGTTTATTGGTGGCATGGTAGTTATTCATCAGAATGTAAGAATTGGTGAAATGGCAATTATGGGGGGTTTTTCTGGTACAAGGCAAGACCTTCCTCCATATTCAAAAACAGAAGGTAGGCCAGCAGGCATTATTGGTATCAACACTATAGGGCTGAGACGTCGCGGTCTAAATGCTGAAGAAAGAACTAATCTTAAAAAAGCGTTCAATCTTATATGGTATTCAGATTTTAATACGCATCAGGCTATTGAAAAAATCCAGCAGGAAATTCCTTCAAATAAATATATAGAACACCTTATAGATTTTATTCAGACCAGTAAAAGGGGTGTCACCAAACATACTGGCAAACAAGGCTATGAAGAAGGTTAGACAGCTTTTTTACAAAATCCTCGGCCATATGGCCTAGTAAAAATATTGACTCCTGGATTGATGAGACGGTAAATTTCATATGTCATACTAAAGTTATAAACAAAGGTGGTTACTGGCTTGACGGTTGGGGAAAAACTAAATAAACTAAGATTTTAAAAGAGACCTTGAAACAGGGGCTCTTTTAATTTTGTATATAACTACCATAGAGCTTTTGGCATAAATCTTTGTAATGGCCATACAGGAATGCCTTCAAATTCAGCCCCAAATTTAGGAAAAATTTTCTCTGATACAGCTAGTGCAATTATTGGAATGTTTAACTCAGAAGCAGCTTCCTGGGTTTTCCTTAAGCCGTTGATCACGTCCTCTTTAGATGTTTCATCGCCAAAGTGGGTATTACTAACTATTCCGCTAAATTTTTTCCACTCTTTCTTTTGTATTCCCTGGCTCCATTTTATATAATCAATTATATCCTGCGTATTAGAAGTTTCATGTTTTGATGCATTAATTACTATATAAATATTCAGATTCTTCTCTGTATTAATACCAGTTATAACTTCAAGAATATCAAGCCCGCCAACTCCATAACCAACATCTATAACTATATTCCCCGAATTGGATAAACAGGTCATTTGATCTCCGGTTATGGTATTTCCGGCTTCCCCCAGACCGAAGTAGCTTTCTTGAGTAATAACTTTTACCCCATGCTTTTCTATCTCTTTTTTTATTGGCCTTAAGGTATATGCAGGTTCAACTGTGTCAAGATCTACCAGTGTAATTATTTGCCCGGTTTGTTGATGGAGCATAATGGCTCTATTGATTGATATTTCAGATTTGCCACTGGCATATGCGCCTGTATATACTTCTACTACTCTATCCATTACTTACCTTTCAACTAAATACCAAATAAGGATTACCTAAATAATTTAACTCAAAATATTACCGGAATAAATCCCTAAAGAAACATATATTAAATTATTTATAATAAGTATTTGTGCTAATTTAACTGGTATCCAATTAAAAAGAGACCCCTTGGGGTCTCTTTTTAATTCGCTGATGCTTCCTTCTCTTGCATAATTGCAGATTGGCATTTCATACAAAGTGGTTTTTGGTAGTACTTTTTGGAGAAAATTGCTACTCGGTTTGTGATTTTTTCTTTACAGGAAGCACATTCTGGAATCTGTACATCTTCTTCGTCTTTTTTAATATCTACAGATTCAGATTTTTTGCTATTCTTTGGGGTTGTCTGTTTTGAAACAGAAATACTTTTACTTTTTAAATCAGGAATTTCAAGAAATTCACTTCTGGTATTGTCGTATTTACACCAAGTCTTTGGTAATCTGTAAAGATATCTGCCAATGCCAAACTTAACCGCAGCTCTTTTTAGAGCATCAGATACAGCAGATTTCAGTGGCTCTTTTTCATCCATAGCCTCTCCTGCGTCTGACTTGGTAATTCCATTAATAGTTAGTTTGCAGACAACTTGTTTTGGCGAGATTACTTCGTATTCATCCTGCCAATTTTCAATCCCAATGACTTCATCTAGCCTGTCAAGAATATTTCTTGCGTCTACATAAGCCAAGGCAAGGGCTTTGCCGTCTTTAACAACGGTTGGTTTAAACTTTACCTCTGTTTCATCAAAAGGAGAAAGTAATTTTTCTTGGATTTCTTTTGAAAATTTCATAATTTTCACCTCTAACTCTTTTGTTAAGAATAATCAAAGTAAACTAGCCGGGTTTTTAGGTGCCCAGTCTCAAAATCATAAGTATTAATATTATTATTATCCGGCAGTAGTCTGCTTTTTACTAATATAATTATCGTATATTTAAAAAAATATTTCCAGAAATTAAGAAAATAATCCTGCTATTATATTCAAAATTATTAGAAGCTGTCTTGTTAAAGTTGAATCGCCTTGCCA
>AMFJ01007068.1_pt1 | contig 15472 bp, 20 predicted proteins | sample 427208 | NCBI WGS metagenome assembly AMFJ01 (sample SAMN02954298, study PRJNA114691) | groundwater metagenome | biome: aquatic; feature: subsurface aquifer; material: sediment; isolation source: subsurface aquifer sediment | place: USA: Rifle, CO | collected 2008-08
GGCCTTGGGCCGGTTAACTTTGAAGCTCCTGAAGGGATTGTGACCGTCGAAGTAGATAAAATATCTGGAAAAAGAGCACATGATGGATTTGCCTCTCGACCTGAATTTTTTGCAAAAGGGTCCGAGCCTGTTGAGGACGATATGCATGTTAATTTAAAAGTTTGTAAATCAGATGGACGCTTAGCAACTCCATCTGATATATCAGGACAGAACTATGACAACAAAGAATATTTTGTGTTTAAAGAAGAAGATCCAGTGTCAACTGACGGCAAAAATAGATGGCAAGAAGCGATATTAAATTGGACAAATGGACAAAGTGATAGTAAATATCACCCACCAACAGAATATTGTGGAACAACTAATCCGTTGAGTGTAGAGTGGACCGATCCAATTGATAGAATTAGTAATTTACCAAATACTTTTAAAATAAAGATAAAAGCAACATCAACATCAAACATTACAATGATTGAAATATATGCAGACGGGTCAAAAATTAGAAATATTGATAGTCTTCCATATGAAGCTGATATAACTTTAAATGATGGAGTACACAAACTTCAGGTTAAAGCTAAAGATAAAGATGGTCATGAAAAAGAACACACAATTACAGTTGGAGTAAATACTGTATGGGATGCAGGAGCCTCACCTATTCCTTAATACTAATTCCAAATTTGGATTTTAAGACTGACAAAATTTTAGTTCTTATTTTTTCAACTTCATTATCAGTTAATGTGTGATCTTCTGATTGATACTCAACATTGAAAGTAAAACTATTTTCATATATATCAACTAGCTGTAAATTCGAAATATGAATATCGAAATTCGAAACGTAAGACATCACTTCACCGATCGGAGTTTTGGATGGTACTACAAGTGTTAAATCTTCTACCTGAGGTGGATACTTTGCTACTTCTTTATATTTTCTCTCTATTTTTTCAGCATTAATTAATTCAGATATCCCGAATTCATAGTAGAACAATCCGCACTCTAAATTTCCATATTCTCCAACTGTTTCTTTTCCACTTTTAATTTCAATTCTTTGGTTTGGTAAATAATCTTTACCTTCATCAATTTTTGAAGAGTATTTGATATTTAATTCATCTAATAACTTTTCTACAATCCCTTTATTCCTGCGATATTCTCCATCTTTTATAATTCCCGCCAAAGTCAGTTTTTCGTTAGGTAAATCGTGCGGTTTGATAACATACAGGTTCGCAACCTCAAACATGTGAATATATCCCTTTTCTTGTGGATTATTTTTAATATCGGTAGTTAAAGAATCTCTTAAATTATTTCTTAAATAGGCAGTATCTAATCCTAATGGATTTTTTAACTTGATATTACCAGAACTAACCAGTGATGAATTGTAAATTTCAGTTGCTCCAAGTGATACTAGAGTATTTTTGATAACTTTTTCAATTTGAAATTCTGGGTTTGTTCTTGGCGCAGGTAGTGATCCATTCATTAATACACATGGCAAATTGTGATAGCCATATATCCTTGCAATTTCCTCTGCAATATCTTCTTTGATATCTATATCGTTTGCTCTCCATGATGGGACCCTAAATTGCAAGGTCTCACCTTGCAATACTTGCAATACGGACTCGAAACCTAAATCTGACATATATTTAATAATATCTTTCTCTGAAATACTAATTCCTATTATTTTATTTAATTCTTCTGTTGTTATTGCCACTGTTTTTTCCTTGTATGGATTAGGATAAATGTCTAATATTTCTTTTTCTGCTTTTCCACCTGACATTTTTTCAATCAAATGAATTGCAGAAAGCATCGCAGGTTTTACGTTTTCGCTGTCTAATCCCTTTTCAAACAAAACTGCGGCCTCTGATCTTTGACCTAACATCATTGATGTCTTTCTTATTTTGTGTTGGTCGTAATTTTGGACAAAGAGCAAAACATTTTTAGTATTATTATCAATTGCGCTATTAAGTCCTCCCATAATCCCACAGAGATCAATTAATTTTTTGGTTCCGTCTTCTATTACAATATCGCCGTCTTCAAGTTTAAATTCTTTGTCGTCCAACGTTTTAATTAATTCGCCTTTTTTAGCTTCTCTGAGTGTCATGGCTGCGCCCGATATTCTATCGTAATCAAAAGTATGAACAGGTTGACCTAATTCATGCATTATGTAATTACTAACGTCAACTATATTATTTATAGGTCTGGCGTCGACTTTTTCAAGTAATTTTTTAATTTCAATTGGAGATTCTTTGATAGTTACATTTTTAATTAAAACTGCGGTGAAACGTGGGCAAAGCGTTTCATCAACTGTTACATCTAAATATTTAACTCTTTTAACAAATTTGTGAACGGTGAACGGTAAACCGTGAACCGTATTCTTGAGTTTTGCACTAATCCCAAAACGAGGGAGAATCGCTGATGCCTCGCGCGCGATACCTAAAATACTAGCAGTATCTACTCTATTTGTTGTTACCTCAACGTTATATATAAAATCTCCATCAGGAGTTTTTTTAGTTCGTTCTATTGAAGGGCCAGAAAGTGAGAGATACTTAGCAATTTCATAGGGTGTTGCTTTTGTATCTAAAAACTTTTTAAGCCAAGAATTTGGTACTTTTATATCCATTACAGTTGTTTCAATACTCGTATATCTGAACTATATAGTAATCGAATGTCTGGTACTGATAATCCAGACTGCATCATGTATGTTCTTTCAACCCCCCAGCCAAACGCAAATCCAGAATATATCTTTGGATCAACTCCGCAATTGGTCAAAACATTTGGATGAACCATTCCAGCACCTCCAATTTCTACCCATCCCTCCTTACATAGTTTGCATCCTTTACCATTACAAACATTACATGAGATATCTACTTCAAATGATGGTTCAGTAAATTGAAAATGATACGGTCTAATTCTTGTTGTTCTATCTAACCCAAAAAAGCTTTTTGCAAAATGATCAAGCGTACCTTTTAAATTTATAATTGAAATATTTTTATCTACAACAAGCCCTTCAAATTGATGAAACATTGTAAGATGTCTAGAATCTGTTTGTCTTCTATAACATTTTGCAATGTTTATCATCCTAATAGGAGGCTTATTCGATAACATCTCTCTAATTTGTCCACTTGATGTGTGTGGAGTTAAAAGCATTGGGCCATATTTTTTAGAATCTGGTTGGTCGACAAAAAATGTTTCCCAATCATCTCTTGCAGGATGATTTTCAGGAAAATTAAGTGCTCCAAAAGCAAAGTAATCATATTCAACTTCTGGGTATTTCATTCTAGTAAAACCAATTTTCTCAAATACTTCTGCAATTTCATTAATTGCGTGAGTTACCATATGCAATTTACCTAATTTTGGTTTGGTGGATGGCATTGTTGGATCAAACCATACACGCGCTGCGTTACTTAATTCATTTTTCTTTTCGGCAATTAGTTTTTCAAGTGTATTTTTAACTTCATTTAAAGTTATCCCATACCGTTTTTTTTCTTCTGGCAAGACAGATTTGATATTCTTCGAAGCACTAGTAAATTTTCCACTTCTGCCAAACAAATCAATCCTGATTTCTTCAAGTTCGTTTAAATCAACCGCATCAGAAATTCTGGCAATTGATTGATTTTTTATGTTAATGACATTCTCCTGCATATTTATAAATTTATGTCACAAGCTTCGCTTTGGGCGAAGCCATAAGCTGTGCTTATTAAATCTTCTTTCATAATATTATCTAATTATATAACATTTCTGTCCTCAGGTTTAACTAAATTTGCATTTTTGTTTTCACCTAATTTGAAACCAATAGATTTGAGTAAAATCACTATGTGGGAGGTTGAAACTAACGCAAACTTCAACCTCCGTTAGGAAGTAAAGAAAAATGCAAATGTATCGCGACCTAATAAATTAAATGAAACTTTATATTCCCTTGAAAACACAATTGGACAAATAAATGACTTGCCTGCAATCTTAATTTTAATTTTATGAACATAACCGACGATTCTGCCTCCAACTCCGCCTAATATTCTTTTTTCACCTTTTTCAATATTAACATTTAACTCGTTAGCTGTATCTTCACCAAAAATTGAAATCGAAGCACCAGAATCAACTAATGCACCGACATTTGTTTTAAATTTATCATTTTGAAGCCAAACAGAAATTATTGGATAATAATTATAATTTGAGAATTTATATTTAAAGGATGTATGGCCCTTCATCTTTATATGGTACTTTAAAAGCCATAGGAATTTGATTGTCCGGAGTTTTATCTGTTATCTTTCTTGTAACTAACGGGCTAATTCCAGCTAAAGTATCAGCTACAGCGATTATTCTATCTTTGATTTCATCGATAGCCACCCATTTACCAGCAAATTGATCAATTTTTTTTGTAGATATATTAACTTTTTTCATATATTTATTATAACATGGGTGTAAAGAAGAAAAGTTATTTTGTTTTAAAGCTAGCAACTATTTTTCCAAATACGTTCGGATTTTTGGCTGCTATATCTGAAAGTATTTTTCTATCTAGTTCAATTTTTTCTTTCTTCAAGTTACTTATTAGCCTTGAATAAGAAGTTCCAAGTAATTTTGCAGCAGCTGAGAGCCTTACAATCCAAAGAGACCTTAAATCTCTTTTCTTTAGTTTTCTACCATGGAATGCATATGCACCGGCATGCATAACAGCTTCATGAGCAACTTTGTATCTGTTACTTCTTGTAGCATGGAAACCTTTAGCCTGTTTTAGGACTTTCCTATGTTTAATTGCTGCTTTTGATTTTACTCTAGTCATTTTGTAGTTCTTTTTAATACTTTACCTAAAAACTTTCTAAGTCTTCTAGCTAACACTTTTTTAACAGGTGTAACCCTACTTAATCTATTCAGCCTGTTTTTACTTTTTCCAGAATTCAAATGCCTCTTGAAAGCTTTTCTACGTAAAACTTTACCAGTAGAAGTTACTCTAATTCTATTAGTTACAAATCTTTTTGTTTTAATTTTGTTTTTTACTTTTGCCATATGTATTTGTTGGTGAAATTATCATTATTAGATTTCTGCCTAAAAACTTTGGCTTCATATCTACATTAATTCCATCTCCCAAGTCTTTTAATATTCTATTGAATATATTATATCCAAATTGCTTTGAACCTAATTGTTTAATTTTAAAATAAACTACTAATTTTACCTTACTCTTCTCTTTCATGAATTCATCAATCCTTTTATGTCTGGTTTGATAATCCCCTTCACCTATAAACGGTGTATACCTTAACTCTTTAATGTCAGAAGGTTTTGACTTCTTCTGCATTTCTTTTAACTTTTTTTCTTCTTGGTATCTAAATTTACCAAAATCAATAATCTTTGCTACAGGTGGTAAAGCATTAGGTGCTATCTCAATTAAGTCAACTCCCTGCTCTTTAGCCAAAGCTAGCGCTTCCTCTTTCTTTAATACTCCAATTTGCTTACCCTCAAAATCCAATACGCGTAACTCCGCGGCAGGGATTTTTTCATTTAGTCGCCAGTTATTACTGATACTTTTCAATTTCAAGTGTGATTTTATCAGTTTATTATCTTTCCTTCAACCTCTGATTTAATATCGTGAATAAAATCTTCTAATTTTGATGTGGAATTCTCTCCTGCCCTATTTCTTACAGATACTTCTTTGTTTTCAATTTCTTTATCTCCCAAAACTAACATATAAGGCACCTTTTCATTTTGAGCATTTCTTATTTTATTGCCTAACGTCTCTGATCGTTCGTCAAGTTCTACTCTGATAAATTGGTCTCTTAGGAGCTTAGTTACTTGGTTGGCATAGTCCAAGTGCTTCTCAGAGATTGGTAAAACTTTAACTTGAACTGGAGATAACCAAGTTGGAAATGCTCCCCTATATTTTTCGATGAGGAATGCAATTGTTCTTTCAATTGCACCAACTGAAGATCTATGAATAACAACAACTTCTGTTTTCCCACCTTCCTCATTTGTATATTCCAACCTAAATCTTTTTGGCATTACGAAATCATATTGAACTGTAAATGCTGAATCTTCTTTACCATTTGCATTAATCATTTGAACATCTATTTTTGGTCCATAAAATGCAGCCTCATCTTTGGCTTCTACATATTTTGATTTTCTTTTAATTAATACATCTCTTAACTCTTTCTCTGCGAGCTCCCAATCGTTGTCATCTTTATAATATTTTTTATTTTCATCACTTCTATCGCCTAATGACAATCTATAGTGATAGTCATCTTGTGTAAGTCCAAAGACTTTGGCGCAGTATTCGATTAAATCTAAAACTTCGTTTATTTCATTTCCAGCTTGTTCTTTGGTACAAATAATATGTGCATCAGCCAAACAAAAACTACGAACACGTTGCAATCCCATTAATTCACCCGACTTTTCAAATCTATAAAGCTTGGCAAGTTCTGCATAGCGAATTGGTAACTCTCTATAGCTCCTCGGTTTGTCTAAAAACAATTCAAAATGGTGAGGACAAGTCATAGGACGAAGCATAAACTCCTCATCTTCAATTTCAATTGGGGCATACATTGAATCTTTATAATATGGGTAATGTCCTGATTTTTTATATAACTCAAGTTTTGCTATATCAGGGGTATAGACATGGTCGTAACCTCTTTTTATTTCCTCATCAACTATAAATCTCTCAAGAGTTCTCCTAATTGCTGCACCTTTTGGAGTCCATAAAGGTAGTCCTTTTCCAACAACGTCAGAAAAGGTAAATAAATCAAGTTCACGTCCTAATTTTTTGTGATCCCAATCCTTCTCTTCCGCTGGAATATTAATGTTTTGTTTTGTCTTCATAAAATAATTATATATTATTTAAGAAGACGAATCTTTATTGAAGAGCTTAGCTCCTGTTACTTAGATATCGTGGTTCCACTTCTTTTTTAACTCTTTATCACTTATTTAAACTCTTCAGGTTGGTTAATCCTAAATTAAAAAACGTTTAACTAACTGATACAAGTATGATAGTAGAAAATAAACAAATATGCAAATTTGTACATAATCGGTGTTTGCTAACGATTCAAAAAAAACATGGATTGTAAAAATATTAAAAATAAGGAACCATAATTTTTACCTTGCTATATTTTCAACAAAAATATAAAATTCCGAACCATATGACTAACGAAAACAAAATAATGTACATATGTAAATTAAGAAAAGGCTATCATTGCATTCTTACTGGTGTAAAACCAACAGGAAGTATCAAGGGTGATATTGTTGGGCCTAGATATTGTATCCAACCAATGCTAGTTGAACATAAAAGGAGCGTAAATTGTAATAAAAAAGCATTAGTTGAAGCCAAACAAGAAAATTTATAGTTACTTAATCCCCATACTTTTGTTGCGACGGGCAACAGCTTCATCTAGTACTATTTTTCTAATTCTAATACTTTTTGGTGTTACTTCAACTAGTTCAGTGTCATCAATGTATTCGAGTGCATCATCAAGTAACATTTCTTTAGGGCTATTAAAATGTTCTGCTGATCCATCACCTTTTGATCTCATATTAGAAAGCTGCTTTTCCTTACAAACATTTACATTCATATCGCCTGTTCTATTGTTTTGCCCAACAACTTGGCCTTTATATACTTTAACAGCAGGACCTATAAATAGTTGTCCTTGATCCTGAACATTAACAAGCCCATATAGCCTTGTCTCTCCTGTTTCAAATGCAATCATTGATCCTTTTTCTCTTTTTCTTGTAAATCCATCATCAGGAAGAAAATCATGGAAAGATGTATTCATAACACCCATACCTTTGGTATCTGTTATAAGTTCTCCCCTGAAACCAATAAGCTCCTTTGTAGAAACTGTAAATTCAAGAGTAACCATTCCATCTTCGTTTTTAGACATATCATCCATTTTGGCGTGTCTTATTCCCATGTGTTGTATAACAACGCCAGAATGTTCCTCTGGTACGTCTATATAGACCTTTTCAAATGGAGTTAAAACTTTTCCATCAACTACTTTTGTAATAACATATGGCCTTGATACTGCAAATTCATAACCTTCTCTTCTCATTCTTTCTATTAAAATAGCAAGATGTAACTCTCCTCTACCACAAACTGTCCATGTTCCGTCACTATTGTCATAAACTTTTAAAGCAACATCAGTGTCAAGTTCTTTGTATAGTCTTTCTCTAATTTGACTTGAGGTCTTAAAATCACCTTCTCTGCCTCCAAATGGTGAATCATTAACCATAAAGACCATTTTGACTGTTGGTTCTTCAATTGAGATAACAGGCAAGGCCATTGGATTATTAACATCCGCAATTGTTTCTCCGATTGTAGCATCTAAGATTCCAGTTACAGCTACAATATCACCTGCAATTGCTTCTGTTTCTTCCTGTTTTGTTAAACCTTTAAATGTTGAGATCGATGTAATTTTTCCTTTACTTTGTACACCATCTCTGTTTATGTGAATAACATCAGAATTTGATAGCATCTTTCCATTTTTAATTCTTCCAATTGCGATTCTTCCTTTGTAGCTATCTTTTCCAATATTACTGATTAACATTTGTAATGGTTTTTCAGGATCAGCATCAGGTGCTGGAATATAATTTACGATCTCCTCGAAGATCGGGTCTATATTTTTCATCAAAGACAAATCTGGTTCTTTTCCAGCAAGCCCATCCCTGCCTGAGGCGTAAATTGTAGGGAACATTGCGATGTCTTCTGAAGCTCCAAGTTCTACAAATAAATCAAATGTTTTTCCTTCAACCCATTTTGATCTTGCACCTGTTTTGTCAATTTTATTAACAATTACTATAATTTTAAGTTCCATTTTTAGTGCATGCTTTAAGACGAATCTTGTTTGTGGCATTGGACCTTCCTTGGCATCAACCAATAAAAGTGCTCCATCAGCCATAGAAAGAACTCGTTCAACTTCTCCACCAAAGTCAGCGTGCCCAGGAGTGTCTATAATATTAATTTTTGTACCTTTGTACATGACTGAAGCGTTTTTCGAGAAAATTGTAATTCCTCTTTCTCTCTCTAGGTCATTGGAGTCCATAATAGCTTCCTGTTCAGAAATTTCTTTCTTCATCTCAGTATGAGATTGATGCAACAGCGCGTCCACTAAGGTTGTTTTACCGTGGTCAACGTGGGCAATAATAGCAACATTTCTGATATCCATATAAAAGGGAAAGCTAGAAGACAATCTACTCTCTTTACCTATGAGAATTGTATCACACCAAAAATATTTAAGCAATTCTCACTATAGGTTTGTGGACCCGAGGGGAATCGAACTCCTATTCCCTGACTGCCAGCCAGATGTCCTACCACTGAACGACGGGCCCAGATATACTATGGGACTAAGTGGACCCTGCAGGGTTCGAACCTGCGAACCTTTCGAACGTCAATCGAACGCTCTACCAACTGAGCTAAGGGTCCTAATTAAGTGAATATTATATCTTACCCTGCTGATCTTTGCGAGTAGGTTTCGCCTGAAAGAAGAAAACTTGACCCTTTCTTTTTATATTGTGCCCAGAAATTTTTCTTTTCTGCTCTTTTATTTGTACTTTGCATCCAAACAACTGCATTATCAATTTTCTTTCTAAAAGCTATTATTAAAGAAATTATATCCTCATAAAAATTGATTTGGTATTCAGAAACATTTGCTGCACCTTGCATTACTGCAATCTTAATTTCTTGTGACAAACTTGCAGTTGTTGCTACCATTTTAGTTGCTTCTGTTTGTATTGCCTGAAGTCTAAGTCTTAACTCGTTTAGTTTTTCGCCCGTTGCTTGTTTTTCTTCACTAAATAATCTTCTCTCAAAAAATATTTGTTCCTGTAATCTTTTATTCTTTTCTTCTTGACCACTCATTACCTCATTCATTTGGAGTGATTGACCCATTGGAACTTCACCTGATCTTTTTTCTTGCTGAAGTTTTTGTTGTCCTAGAAGTTGTCTAAAAAATTCATCACTTGTAGCTTTAACTTCATTTTTAGCAGTAGTAACCACCTGCGATCCTATTTCATTAATCGCTTCCAAGACATTTTTGGACTTTATCTGATTTCTAATCTTAGCTTTTTGGGTTTTGACATCCATATGGCCGTATTGTACTACTACTTAGATAATTTCTCCAATGCTGATCTTCTCATTATAACTCTTTTTAAAATATCTCTCTGGTTTTTCTCAACTTTATTCAAATCTTCACCTGTAGTTTTTATAAACTCATCAATTTCTTTTTCACTTACCTCAATTTTTTCTGCATTTGCTACTTCATTTAAAATTAATTCCATTGAAATTGCCTCTTTTGCTTGAATTTCATATTCAGATCTTAAAATCTCTGGAGTTTTACCAACACTTTTAAGATAGCCTTCAAGAGTTAATCCTAACTTTTCAATCCTATCAAGAACTTGTGAAAGTCTTGCGTTTACTTCCTCGTCAATTAGCATTTTTGGTAACTTCAAATTTACTTTTTCGATTAATGCTTTAATATCTAGTTTCCTGTAATCTTTGGGTAAAATTATTTTTTCTAGTTCACAAGTAACAGCTTTAATTTGCCATTCTGTGTCACTTGCTACATTTTTGCTCGATGTAATCTTCACGGCATCATATTTTGGATAAATTGCTGGACTAAATTTGTGGGTAATGACTGATTCGCCAAAAGCTTCTGGTAATAAGTGACTTAAAATATGTTCTGTTAATTCTTCGTCTTTAGTAATTGCTTCAACTTTTGCAATTGGAGCCATGCCTTTCCTAAAGCCTGAAACAACTGCGTTTTTCGCGAATTCATTAAGTGTTTCTTCTTTTGTTTTTAATATAATATCTGCAGGAATTGTAAAAATAATTTCAACTCCACCATTATCTGTTCGTTTAAATATTGAGGTAATCATGCTCCTTTGTGTTGGTTAATTCTAACTGTAGGAATACTTACTCTTTCACTTTTTTGAGATATGTTAGGAATCTTTGTAAATCTTGATAAATTAGCCTGTCCCTTTTTGTCAAACATAGATATTCTTGGTGGCAAACTGCTACTTGTTTGTGTCTTTGTCATAATAGTAGTATACTACATTTACCGTCCGTAAGGTTACTGCTAATAAGGTCATGTTCTAATAGAATTGAATTTATTTGAGTCCCCAAGGTAAGGTAATATAGAATCGAGGTGAGTATTTAACACACATATGAAAAAATTATTTATAGGAAATTTGTCATGGGAAGTAACTTCCGATGATTTGAGAGCATTTTTTGCAAGCTTTGGAACCGTCATTGATGCCGTAGTTATTATGGATAGAATGACAGGAAGAAGCAGAGGCTTTGGTTTCGTTGAAATGGAAACTGAGGAACAAGCAAATAAAGCATTAGAAGGAAACGGAAAAGATCTTAAAGGAAGAGCTATGAACGTAAACATGGCAAAACCTCAAGAGAATCGTTAAGTTCTTTTGTTTTTTTCAAAAAACTGAAAAGTTTTGAGAATTACTTCACTCCAAAGCGGGTTCATATTATGATAAGCGGAGCTTGTCATAATCATATTATGATCAGCGCCGGAGTGATTGTAGTTTGTAACGTCTTTTTCTAATTTCTTCATTCTTTTCAAAAATCTATCTCTCCATTCAGATGAGATTGCGTCGTCGGCGGTTCCCCAGTGATACTCAATTGGAGCATTTATACGATCTAGGTAGTTTGTGAATGAAAATTCGTCTACGACGTAATCTTCCTCAAATTTGGCAAGTTTAGAACGAATAAATTTACCTTCATCATCAGATTCATTTGTATAATAGAGTACAGAATATGGAAAGGCTTCAGTGACAGGTGTCCATAGAACCGTAGGATAATCTTTACCTGTAACTGTAAGAACAGTCAGCGCAATTTGTCCGCCATTGCTATGTGCCCAAATAAAAATATTTTTATCGTCCCAAGTTGGAAAATTTTCCTTAGTTACTGATGCAATCAGCGTTAAAGTCGTTGTATAAGTTTGAAATCTTGATTCAAATATATTTTCTGATTCTGAATCAGATCCACCGTAACCCAAAAAGTCTGGTGCTAGTGTAATATACCCATTATTAGCAAAATATTCCCCAACTCTTTTAGTTCCCATGCCTGTTTGATAAATTGATTGATCAACATAGCCACGAAGCAAAACAACTACTGGTCTTTGGTCATTTGCTATTGGCTGATTGATAAGACCAGTCACTTTTTTACCATCTACTTGGAAGTCAAAAATATTCTCATCGATATTTATTTTTGAGAATTTAAATTTTGTTTTTGACAAATTTTCAATTGAATATTTTTCCAGTGGTTTTGGCTTCGTCCATGAAGGCAAACTTGTATCAGTATTTAAAAAATTTTTATAATTATCGCTCCCCCACCAGCCGAATGCAATTAAAACTAATGAAGAAAGAATAATTAATAATACTTTTTTAACCATAAATATATTATATAATATTTAAATGCAAACACTTATACTTCCGGGAATTTCAAAAGAAGACAAATCATGGGTTGATGAAGTGGCAAAATCGATCAAATCAGATGATATTGTCAGACCTTTCTACTGGATGCACTGGACAGATGAGAATTTTAAGTTTAACCCTCAAGAAAAAACAGATTTAATTGTTAAACATTTAAAAGGTGAGAAGGCTAATATAATTGCTAAGGATGAAGGCCTTGAAATTGCAAACTTAATCAAATCCCAAATTCCTGATCAAATTATTTCAATAAATTAACCTTCTTGACTTCGTAATTACTTCGGCATATATTTAATTATATGAACCAAAGGATAGACGAATCGGTCAATTGTTCATGTTTTTTCTGTTTTATCTGATGATCTATATTTAAAACTTAAATTTAATACTAAAAATTTAACATGGAATTTAATGGAAGTGAGCCAAGAGTAATTTGTCTTGATGTTAATTCTTGCTTTGCAACAATTGAACAGCAAGCAAACCCTAATCTACGTGGAAAACCTATTGCTGTAGCTGCATACACCACAAATTCAGGTTGTATATTAGCAGCTTCAGTAGATGCCAAAAAACTTGGAATAAAGACGGGAATGAGAGTTGGGGATGCTAAACAAATCCCCCCCCGTCTTACGGTTCTTCTGTCCGATCTTTCAAAATATAGATTTATTCACAATAAAATTAAAAGAATATTAGAAGATTATTCGTCTGACGTAACTCCAAAGTCTATTGATGAATTTACCTTTACCTCCTACCGTAAGGTTACACCTTGCGGTGTGGCAATGGAGATTAAGAATCGGATAAGAAAAGAAATTGGTGAATACATAACAGTTTCAATTGGAATTTCTACTAATATATATTTAGCTAAAATTGCAAGTAATTTACAAAAACCTGATGGATTGTCTGAAATCAACTTGTCTAATTTTAGAGATATATTTTCTAGACTTAAATTAACTGATTTGACAGGAATTAAAAAAGGTAATTTTGCAAGGCTTAAACTTTATGATATCAATACTGTTAATGAGTTTTACGATGCACCTGTTTGGAAGTTAAAACTTGCCTTTGGTGGTATTGGAGGGCTCTATTGGCATCAAAGGCTTCATGGATATGAAATAGACGATTTTAAGTCTGTACGTAAAACCTATGGTAATTCATACGCGCCTCCTCCAAATAAAGCACATTTAAAATTAGAAATACTTTCTAAGCTTTGTCAAAAAACAGGAAATAGACTTCGAAATGCTGGGCTTGTTGCGAATGGAATACATTTAGCAATTAATTATAAAGACGGTAGTTATTGGCACAAAGGATTTAAAACAAAAAGAGTTCTTTTTGAAAGTAGTGATATCTATAAAGAAGCGGTTAATTTATTAAACCAAAGTCCTAATTTATTTTTGCCAAGAGTAATTGCTGTCAATGTTTTTTCACTACAAGTGGCGAAACATTTACAACTTGATATTTTTTCTGATGAAATTAAAAAAACTTATTTAACAAAAGCTGTAGATAAAATTAATAATAAATGGGGATTATATACTTTGCATTCTGCAAGAATGGCTCTTGATCCTACAGTTGTTCAAGACCGGATATCGTTTCACCAATTTTAATATTATTTTTGTCACTAAATTCTCCATTAACCTCTAGAACATAATCTATAGGTGTTGGCGCAGGATATTTTTTAAGGTTATTATCTAAAACACTAGGTTCCGGCTGAACATTTTTATCAATTCCTACAATTTTATTATCATCAATCCAAATTAAATCTAAAGGTATTTTAGTATCTTTCATCCAGAAAACTGGTTTGCTATCTTTTGGAAAAATAAACACCATACCGGAATTGTCATCCAGTTTTGTGCGATTGGAAAGTCCCTTAGATCTTTCTTCGTTTGATTTAGCAACTTCAATTTTTATTTCTGTGTTAACTATTTTGATAGTTTTTGAATTCTGGACGATAGGAGAAGGAGATACCTTTTTGATAAAAGGGTCCAATTTTCCTTGAGAAAGAAGTCCAACTAAAATTATAAAGGCTACAACTGCAATTAAAGGTAAAAAAATAGATTTAAACATTAATTCAATTCAGTTTCGATTGAAGTTAATTCTTGGTCTAAATTGCCAAGGTCTGTTGCGTTCAAATCTGCTTCAATACTTTCGATATCATTTGATTTTGATACGTTTTCCACTCTGGTTATTTCTCTCTCAAAACTTTTAGTTTCAGTAAAACTTTTATTAGATGAAACAACATATCCAAAAACTCCCAACACTATAACCAAAATTGCAAGTAATGAAATCACTGATTTGTTAGTCATTTTTATTTTCTCCTACTCTTAAACCTTTGATATCTCCAATTAACCTAACTAATTTAGAATGAATATCTTTTAAATCATTTTGAATTCCTTTTAATGTTTCTCTTACCTTTTCAAATTCAACCTTAGGCTCATCTGCTATAGTTATGCTGTTTAGATTTTCTTTAAGTGTAACTATATCTGATTTGACAAGGGCAAGTTTTTGCTTAGCTTCATTAAGAATAGTCTTAGTAGAAGTAACATTTATGTTATTGTTTTCTAATTTAATTTTTGTGACCCTCTCTTCAATTCGAGTAATTAACTTTTCAAATCTTTCAATTGTTGCTTCAAGACGCACAATCATTTTGTTTGAATAATTCATAATTCTCTCTCTTCTTATCGCATTTAATTTTTCAATTCTCTCAACTTTTTTTTCTTCAATCATAACTCTTATCTCTTGTCTTTTTGGATTTGATCTAGCCGATGGGGTTGAAGTTTCAGCTAAAACTTGAGGTACTAAAACCAAAGTAATTAAAGTGAAACTTAAAAACAGTAATCCTTTTTTTAACTTCATTAAATTAATACTAATTCATCGCTATAAAAATAGCAAGTACAATAAAAAAAACAACAATTGGAATAAACAACAAAAACACAGATAGCATATTTCTCTCACTTTTTTTATAAGTATGAATTGCCTGCATATATTATATAATACTACAAAAAGTGTCGGAGAGAGGATTTGAACCTCCAAGAGTTGCCCCACAGGTTTCTAAAACCTGCGCGTCTACCAATTTCGCCACTCCGAC
>AMFJ01031401.1_pt1 | contig 15470 bp, 11 predicted proteins | sample 427208 | NCBI WGS metagenome assembly AMFJ01 (sample SAMN02954298, study PRJNA114691) | groundwater metagenome | biome: aquatic; feature: subsurface aquifer; material: sediment; isolation source: subsurface aquifer sediment | place: USA: Rifle, CO | collected 2008-08
TGGCCTCGGCGACAAAGGAGGCCAGGCGGTTACGGGTTTGTTTATCAAAGGCCATGGCGCGGTACCAGTGCATAAAAAAGGCTGTTGGAGGGTTTGAGCATTATCCTTTCCTTGGATGCGATTCCAGCCAGGCTCGGCCTCGTTCGGTCAGGCGATACTTCTGTTTACTGCTGCGGGGTTTATCAGGAATGGTCATTTCAATGAACCCGGAGTCAATGGCCGGCAGCAGATAGGCTATCCGGAAATAATCCTCGTGTTTCAAGCGTAATGCCTGTTGCATTTCGGTCCGCTTCATCTCCCCCGACATGACCAGCAGGAGGCGGGACACTTCCCCGGCAACTTCCCCGGTGACTTCCCCGGTGACTTCCCCGGTGGCCTGGCCAGGAGTCTGCTCCATCTCTTTGCCTTTGCGCCAGATAGTCAGGATAAAACATCCCATATCCAGCCGGAATTCGGGCGGGCGCAGGCCGGCAGCACGGCATTGTTCGGTCATTTCCAGGGTGCCGGAGCCAACTTTCTCGATGTACTGTGCCAGAAACAGCGGCTCGGCAATGAGTGGATTGGCGGGGATGGAAGGATGGGGCCGGGTCAGGCTCTCCAGGCTCAACGGTGGACGCAACTCGCCGGGATTCCACACCTCAAGTCGGTCAGCAAAGAGCATCACCTGCACACTGGCATTACTGGTGTAATCACGGTGGGCAATGGCGTTGACGAGGGCCTCGGCCACAACCGGTTGGGGAATTTCATACTCTACCGGGGCCTGAGGTCCGTGCTCACGCGACCCGACTGAACAGTCGATCTTCGACATGACAAAGTCCACCGCCTGATCGGCCAGGTCAAAGACCGTCCCTTTGTAGATATGATAGGAAGGGATCGGTTTACGAACCTGGGTACCATGGAAATGGGCACACTTCACCTCCGAGGTAATCAGAAAGCGCTGGGGGGCCTTGCCGAACAGGAGAACGGCGGCATGGGAAGGCTCTCCTTCATCCAGCAGGTTCAGGTGGGTGAGAAGGTCGGTCGGCGCCGTTGTTGCCGGCAAAGCGAAGTTGCGTGCCCGCCGGGCCCTGTCGAGAAACCAGTTCATCTTCTCGGTCGAGAGGTCCAGGGAGGTGGCGCGGGGACATCTGGCAGCATCGAAGGGCAGCGTCCGGATGTCGCCGCCACGTTCCAGGAAGCCAACCAAGCTGGCATAGATGGCAGTAGTCAACTCAGGGGTGGTGCTGAAACGGCGGCGGACAACCTGGTCGCCGGCCTTGCGCACCAGGGCCTGCATTTTTGGGTGCCGTGCCGTGTCATCACTGTCCTTGACGAAAATCAACCGTTCCTTGCCGACGGCAGTCGCCCGGTCGAACTCACGTTCGGTGGGTGAAAGGCCGTCAGCGTCTTCATATCCGTAGACATCGCCAAAAAGGCTGACGCAGAGAGTGCAGCGGTCGACTTCACGGAGATAAACTTCATCGGCGCGGCGACCGGAAGCAGGTAAGGCCTCAAAGAGAAAGACCTCGAAAAAACGGCGCAGAAGCGGGTCGTTTTCAACGAACTCCTTTACCGCTCGGCGCTCGGCAGCAAACTCCTTTTGTACACTGCTGAGAAAGTCCATTGCAGCGTCCCGTGAGGCGATCCTTTTCCACGATTCAGTCCAATCGATTTTTTCGTACGCATGCTCAAGATGGTCTTCCATTGCCGGCGGCAAACGAAAAAGATGATAGTTTCCGATTCGGCCCAAAGCCTTATCGTGAATAGTGCAGGCGGCCTCGACAGTAGATCTCAGTGCCGCCATGTGAACGGTGCGGGGAAAGGTAGTTTGCAGGAAACGCAAGCCGGTGGCATCAAGAAAACTGCAGTCCCACCAACCAGACTGCTTGACTTGGCCAAGGTAGGCGACGACCAGACGGATCTGAGCGAATCGATAAGGTATAGTTGATTGTTTTGTCATGATAAATATTCGGTGGTCTGGGACTGAAATACTCAATTGAATGTTGCTAGATAGCTGATTAACCCACCGAATTCAATTATTTTTACTCTTAGTGCATGGTTTTCTCAACAGCCCATACAAACTCTTCTCACGTTGCAATAGTCGAGCCGCTGCGTTCTCTTGTCATTTTAACACCACCAACTGATATTCCAAGATCGATTGACGCGACAATGCCGCATTGATTTTTTATACAACATGGTTTCCTTTTCGATAAGAAAAATGCTGTTACTGCCGCGATTAAGAATTTCAGGTATGGATTCCGGACCCGTTCAATATGCCAAGCAAAAAACCGACCCTTTTTTCCGGGATGATGCTGTTCGGTTTCGTTTCATATGGATTTCTTTCGCACGAGTATGTTAGACTTAAAACCGAAATCTCCAATTCACTCTGAACCAATACATTTATGCAGTGAAGATGGCTACTTGCCTCTCCTCGCTCTCCACTGACAGGACAAAATGTGTTGATTGCAGCATTCCAGATGGAGAACTGACAATGGAAAACAACGTGGAAGACAAACAAAAAAATGAGACTGCACATGAACGTACCGATGCAGTCAGAAATGTCCACCCAAAGGTTAAATTCGAGGTCTTCGGCGAGGAGATGATCGAGAAGGATGTCAAATCCAGCGGCAACAGTGGGAGAGTGTATCTTCCGCCCGACTGGGTGGGACATCGTGTCAAAATCATCAGAATAGATTGATTAGCCGGGGAATAGAATGGATTCAGTTGGAAAGGAAATGTCTTTTAGAAGATGGCGTACTGAGGATTCCGAAGAAATCAGCGAAATCTACAGGCTTATCATTAATCAGGATGTAACCGCCGATTTCCAAAAGAGGGTTCTTGATCGTACTCAGGAAGCCGAGAATGAGGCTCATTTTGTGGCCGAGCTTGATGGTAAAATCGTTGGTTTTATAATCAGCTACATACTTCCCTTCGGATTCGGCGCAGAGGATTGCGCCTACATCGCCACAATGGGTGTTCACCCCAAATATATGGGGCAAGGCATTGGCGCGGGGATGACCAAGGAGCTCTTTATGTTTTTCAAAGATAAAGGCGTCTCCCGCGTGTATACCTCCGTTCGCTGGGACTCGACCGATCTTTTATCCTTTTTTAAGACCATGGGATTCGACCGGAGCGAATACATCAACCTGAAGAAGGATTTGGACCCACTCATTGAAATGGGCGGATGAGCCGAAGACCGCATCGGCCCGCCCCTCATCCTCTCGACCCATTCCTTACATCTCTCCATCCAGGCCTGATCGTTCTGCCCTGTGCTGTACGTCAATATAACCACCTGGTATTACTTGCCATATCCTGACACTCCATGGCCGCCGCGCGGCCTTGCGTTCGCTGCGCCATTGTCGCCAATACTCTTCTCCGACCTGCGCCGCCCCCTTCCGGTCCGGAGCTAAAAATAATAATCTCCCACGCCTTTTCCTTGACAAGGCCTTTCACATTCAATTATATAGTAGCTATATCATAGCTGCATTATGATCGTTTTGAAGCTGCATTCGCGAGGGATCAGCGACAAACCGAGAAAATGAGTACGGGCAAAGAAGCAAAGTGAATTGGGCGCAGGGCTGTAGCCAACGTCATTAACTTGAGCTCGGGGGAAAGGGGAAAAATGGAGATAAAGGAAATAAGTATAGACAAGGTATTCGAAAGCAGCCGATTTTCGTCCTACCAGTATCTGATCTGCATCCTCTGCTTCCTGGTCACTTTTTTCGACGGATTGGACTTGACAGTTGTCGGCGTGGCCTTGCCCAAAATTGCCGATTCGCTCCATTCCAAACCCAGTGAACTCGGCCTGGCACTCAGTGCTGGACAGTTTGGTCCCTTGATCGGGGCAATCGTCCTGGGGTCGCTGGCAGACCGCTGGGGGAGAAAATGGATGTTATTCATCTCCGCCATGATCTTTGGGGTATTCACCCTGATGACGGCATTTATAACCAGTGTCGAACAGCTGGCCCTTTACCGCTTTCTTGCGGGAATCGGATTGGGAGGGGCTGTCCCGAATGCCCTTACCTTCGGCTCCGAATACGCGCCAAAGCATGCGCGGGCTTCCGTCGTTGCCACCATGTTTGCGGGAATGCCGGCAGGAGCCATGACAGGCGGACTTTTGGCTGCATATATTATCCCCCATTTCGGCTGGCCGTCGCTGTTTATCCTCGGTGGCTGTGCTCCCCTCTTTGTTGGGATTATCGTTGCCCTGGTCCTGCCCGAGTCGCTGGAATTTCTCGTTCGGCGCAACAGAAAACAGGACGATAAAAGGATTCGCCGGATCATCGCCAAAATCTCGCCTGGCATGGCAAGTGATGAAGGGCTGAAATTCGTCTCCTCGGCGAAAAAGGTCCCCGGAGTACCCGTCAAACGTCTCTTCACCGAAGGCCGTGCCCTGACGACGATTTTGCTGTGGGTGGTCTGTACCGCGGCGCTCTATCTCCTGTGGATTTTGAATACCTGGTCCCCTACTCTCCTGCGTAATAGCGGTGCAACTGTCCAACAGTACAGCCTGGCGTATGCTTTCCTCTGTTTCGGTGCCGTAATTTCCTCCATTTTCATCGGCAGGTCAATGGACAGGTTTAGCCCTTTCCGAGTGCTACAGATTGGCTTTATCCTGGCGTCGATAAGCCTTGTAGTATTCGGCATAGGTGCGAGCAGCGGTTCATTTACCGTCATCGCCCTCCTCTCCGTCATCTGCGGGATTTGCATAAATGGCAGCCAGACCGGTACCTTGGCCATTGCCACACTCTCCTATCCTTCGGACATCAGAGCTACCGGACTCGGGTGGGCATACGCGGTTGCCAAAATCGGCGCCATGCTTGCCCCGCTGGCGGGAGGTTTTCTGCTTAGCCGGAACTGGAGCGTCAGTCAACTCTGCAGCGTCAATGCCCTGGTCGGCCTGTTCACCGCCGGGGTTTTGGTTATTCTGCAAAAACAACAAGCTGTCCAGGCCTTGCACGTCAGGGAAACCGCGGTGGTCACCGGCCGGATAGAAACCGATTTTTCAAGCTGATAAAGCTGAGCGAGATCGATCAGCAAACGGAAATGGAGAAGACAATGGTGTTTACCCGTGAAATTTATTGGAATGTCGGCCATGGGCCATGGACTCTTATCCCCATGTACCTTCTGACCATAGCCGCCATTGCGGTCCTGGTAATGGCTTTCCGGAAACGTCTGCGGATATACCAGCAAGGCCGGCCCTTGCCGCGGACCGATCAGCCCGGAAGACGTTTCAGAACCATGTTCGCCAACGTTTTCCTGCAGAAAAAAGTTGCCAGGGTGAAAATCCCCGGCCTCTTCCATGCCCTCTTTTTCTGGAGTTTCCTGCTCTTGCTCATCGGCACGGCCCTGATTGTCATCCAGGCCGATTTCACCGATCTGCTGTTTGACCAGCGATTTTTAACCGGCACTTTTTATCTGGTGTTCTCGCTGGTCCTTGATCTGGCGGGACTTGTCGCCCTCGTCATGCTCGGCATCCTTTTTATACGCCGCTATTTTTTCCCCCCGGAGGGGCTGGAAACCAAACGGGACGATGCCATTATGCACAGTCTCATGATGGCCATTCTCGTCACCGGTTTCGTGATTGAAGGGAGCCGGATGGCTGTCACCGAACTGGGCGCACCCATCGCCTCCTGGTCGCCTGTCGGTCTTATAATGGCCCAGGCAATTTCAGGGTTGGGTGAGGAGAGCCTGCGCATGCTCCACCAATCGACCTGGTGGTTTCACCTTCTCCTGGTTATGGGTTTTTTCATCCTGATTCCCACCACTAAATTTCGTCACATCCTGACCACCAGCGCCAACTCCTTCTTCGCCGACCGCGGCCCTAAAGGAAAACTGCATACTCTTGACCTTGAAAACGAAGATACCGAGACCTTTGGGGCAATCACCATAAGAGACATGACCTGGAAGGATATTTTCGATGCGGATGCCTGCACCCTGTGTAAACGGTGCCAGGACCGTTGCCCGGCCTATGCAACCGGCAAACCGTTGTCGCCGATGAAGGTCGTGGGTACGCTGGGCGATCTGGCCTTTCACCGTCCGGAAGCCAGTCTCATCGAGGCCATCGGCAAGGAAGCCCTGTGGGCCTGTACCACTTGCCGGGCCTGTCAGGAGATCTGCCCCGCCTCGATTGAACATGTATCGAAGATCGTCGAATTGCGGCGGAGCATGGTGCTGATGGAGGGTGAATTCCCGGGCGACGAAGTCATGACGGCGATGGAGCAGACCGAGGTCAACGGCAATCCGCTGGGGATCGGCTATGCATCCCGGGGCGACTGGGCGGCCGAACTTGGGGTGAAGAGTCTTGCAGACGATGCCGAGGCCGACATTCTTTATTTTGTCGGCTGTTATGCATCCTTTGATAAGCGCAATATCGCCGTAGCCAGGAGTTTCATCAAACTCTGCCAGGCCTCGGGGGTAAAAGTCGCGATTCTCGGCAGGCAAGAAAAATGCTGCGGTGAACCGATGCGGAAAATGGGTAACGAATACCTCTACCAGAGTCTTGCCGTGGAAAACATCGCATTGATCAACTCTTACGGGGTGAAGAAAATTGTCGCCACCTGTCCACACTGTTTTAATACCCTGGCTAAAGACTATCGCGACCTTGGTCTGACCACCCCGGTGGAACATTATACCGTGTTTCTTGAGGGTCTGCTGAAATCCGGCAAACTGCGGATCAAAACAGGGGATCTCTCCTGCACCTACCATGACTCATGCTATCTCGGTCGACACAACGATATCTACGATGCCCCGCGAGCCCTCATTGCGGCGGCGGGTGGCACTCTGACCGAGATGGGAAAAAGCAGGGATGCCTCGTTCTGCTGCAGTGCCGGCGGGGGCAGGATCCTGGCCGAAGAAAAAATCGGCGAACGGATGAATGTCAAGCGGGTGCAAATGGCGGCGGCGACCGGGGCGGAGGTGCTGGTGGCCAATTGCCCCTTCTGCCTGACCATGTTTGAAGACGGCGTCAAAGGCGTAGGTGTGGAAGATTCGCTCAAACCAAAAGATATCGCCGAAATCTTGGCGGAACGACTGGTATAACCGAAAAAACAGACAGCTCTTTATCGAAAGTAACTGGAGGAAAAGGATGAAAATTCTAGTTTGTATGAAGCAGGTTCCGGATATGGAATCGAAGTTCAAGATTGCGGCGAGCGGTACGTGGTACGACACAACCGATCTGGCCTGGCGGATGAACGAATATGATGAATACGCCGTTGAACAGGCCGTGCGGCTGCGGGAACAGGAAAAGGATGCCGACCTGACGGTGTTGTCGATAGGTTCCGACAAGGTCAAGGAGACGATGAAAAAAGCCCTGGCCATGGGCTGCGACCGCGCGGTGCATATCACCGACGACCAGGCCTGCACCAAGGAACCCTATCAGATAGCCGGAATCATCGCCGAATATGCGAAAACAAAAAATTTCGACATGATCTTTACCGGCATGCAATCGCAGGACCGCGGCAGCGCGCAGGTTGGCATTCTCGTTGCCGAAATGCTCGACCGGCCGTCCATTTCGACCATTGTTGATTTTACCTACGACAACGGCAAAGTGGAGGCCAAGCGTGAACTTGAAGGTGGAGTCAAGGCGTGCGTTTCGGTCCAGGCCCCAGCCTTGGTTACCTGTCAGCTGGGATTGAACACCCCGCGTTATCCGACGCTGCCAAACATCATGAAAGCGAAAAAGAAAGAGCTGCTTTCCATTCCGGTGGACGACCTGCTGAAAGTTGATCCCCGCCTGGCAACCGAAAAAATATATCTTCCGGAAAAGAAAGGTGGCGGGATGATTCTGGAAGGTGAGGAAAATGCACTGGCGGACAGGTTGATTGCAATTCTCAAAGAAAAAACCACGGTTTTAAAGTAGGAGGAAACCATGAAGATACTGCTTGTGGCGGAATACAGGGATGGAAAGATTCTCGGCAGCAACAATGACTTAGTTGGTTTTGCCGAAAAAATGGGGGCGGAGAGCGTCATGGTGCTGGTAGGCGAGGAAGCTGTGCTGCCGCCATATAACGGCAAAATCTATCTTGCCGACGTAGCGGTTTGCGGCGAGTTCAATCCGGATGTGCATAAACGCGTGATACTTGATGTGGTGGCCAAAGAACAGCCCGACATGATCGCCTTCAGCCATTCTTCGTATGGCTGGGATCTGGCCCCTCGTGTGGCATTTGCCTTGAAAACGGCACAGGTTTCGGAAGTCATGGCCGTGGTTGACGGCAAACTGGTAGTTCCGGTCTGTAACGCTAAATTACGCCGCAATATAGCGTGCTCGACCAAGCAAATTGTCGTCACCCTGCAGGCCGGCGCCTTCAGTCCGGCGGTGCCGCAAACCGGCACGCCGCACCTTGAGAAAATCGAGGCCACCTGCGTCGGACGCCTGGTTTTTTCCGGCTACGAAGCGGCTAAAAAGGGTGGCGTGGATCTGACCAAGGCAGAAATCATCGTCAGTGGCGGACGCGGGATCGGCAAAAAAGAGAATGTAGCGGTTATTGCCGGACTGGCCAAGGCATTACGCGGCCAATACGGAGCATCGCGGCCCGTAGTCGATTCCGAATGGGTGGAGCATGATCGCCAGGTCGGCACCACGGGGCAGACGGTCGCCCCGAAGCTCTACGTTGCCTGCGGCATTTCCGGCGCTATTCAGCATCTCGCCGGGATGAAGAAGTCCGAATTTGTGGTGGCGATCAACACCGACCGCGATGCACCGATCGGCGAAGTCGCCGATGTTCTGGTAGTCGCCGACCTGCTCCAGTTTGTACCGGTGCTCACCGGAAAAATCGAGGCGCTTCAGCTGACTTAACATGATGTTCTTCTTTTGTGCCGGAGCGGATAGCCACGGAAAAGCTATTGACTTAGCTGCCGCAAGAAGCTACAAATCAGCTATGCCTGTGCAGAGATCACCACCGGCCTGTCGGTCGCCGGAGTCCTCACGTACCGCTCAGTGAAATTCTTTTTCTGATTGCAAACCATGTTGCCCCAAAGGGTTATCCTTGCAGGGAGGTCGGATGAAAAAGATATGCACTCTCAAAACCATGTTGGCGCGAAGCCTTGAATTCCACCGGGACAATCCCGCCATTGTCGAAGGCACGAGATGCATCACTTTCAGGGAGCTGGCAGACCGCACCCGGAGGATGGGCAATGGCTTGCTGGATCTGGGGCTTCGCAAAGGTGAGCGAGTGGCGATTCTCGGCAGCAACAGCCTGGAAAATGGTGAGTCGTACCTTGCCGTGCCCAATGCCGGGCTGGTTCTGGTCATGCTCAACTACCGGCTTACTCCCCATGAAATCCAGGCCGTTCTCTCCGATTCACAGCCCGCGGTTCTTATGGTGCACGATGAATTTGTCGGCCATGTCGGACAGATCGTCAACAAGCTGAGTTCCGTCCGACATCTCATCCACATCGGCGATAAGACAGAGACTCCCCGGGGATGGCTCCATTATGAAACGCTGATCGAAAACTCAAATCCTGGCGAACCCGAGGTGGAAATCACCGAGGACGATCTGGCCGCATTGATGTATACCAGCGGAACCACCGGAACACCGAAGGGTTGCATGGTTACCCACCGCAATTTCTATCACGTCGGCAGAAGCATGGCGTTCGAGATGGGAATAGGCCTCGATAACGTTGGCATCATTCCCGCACCCCTGTTTCATGCTTCAGGCCTCGTTGTCCTGATGAACGGCATGTACAGCGGTACCGCCTCGATTATCATGCCACGCTGGAATGTCGAGGAATTCATGGGGCTTGTAGAAAAACATACAGTCACTACCGGGGTGCTGGCCACCCCCATGCTGATGTTTTTCGTCGATCATCCGATGCATGACAGATACGACCTCCGCAGTCTGCAAAGGCTTATTTTTGCCGGTGCCCCCGTCACTCCCGTCGTCTTCAAAAAGGCTATAGAAAAGTTTGGCAATATCTTTATCCATGGCTTCGGCACGACGGAAACGGTGGGCTCGGTAAGTATCCTGAGAACGGCGGATGTCGAACAGGCACTCAGCGAGGGCAGACCGGAGATCCTTGGGTCTTGTGGAAGATCATATATGGATACTCAGGCCGAAGTGGTCGACGAAAGCGGCAGACAAGTTTCGCCCGGCATCATCGGCGAGATCCGGGTGAGAGGCTTGGGCATGACTCTCGGTTATTGGCACAAGGAAGAAGAGACGAGACACTCCTTCAGAAATGGCTGGTACTATACGGAAGACCTGGGCCGGGTCGACGACCAGGGGTTCATCTACATCGTCGGCAGGAAGAAGGATATGATCATCACTGGCGGAGAAAATGTGTTTCCGGCCGAGGTCGAGAATGTACTGTATCAGCACCCCGCGGTCGACCAGGCGGCCGTGATCGGTATTGAAGATCCGATATGGGGCGAAGCGGTCACCGCCTTCGTGGTAAAAAAAGCAGGCGCCGAGGTGAGCGAGAATGATCTGCGATCCTTCTGCCGAAATGAAATCGCCGGATACAAGGTTCCAAAGAAAGTAATATTCATCGCCGACCTTCCCTTAAGCGCCAGCGGCAAGCTCTTGAAAAGTACCCTTAAAAAGCGGTTTTCCTCGACACCGTTCGGGTCGGCATAGGCCGCTGTAAACTTGCACGTGTGAACAGAGAAACTTTTACACGCATTCTCATAAAAATGAAATCCGGTCCCGCTTTTATTGCCGACCTTGCTGAGCCGCACGCAGATTACTTATTCAAACTTTTTCTTTTTCCGCGTCTTCTTGGCTGGGTTTACAGCCGCTGCATCTATCGTTGAAGGGCCGACCACCGTTGAAGGAATAAGCCCAACTCGCTGGACACCTATCATTGCTCCCGGAACGATTGCATCGGGAAACGGGCCAACCGCACCTATGCCTATTTGAAATTCAATCGAAAGATCAAACATCCCTTCATGGATGTCATAACTATGAGGTTCTCATGAGCACGTATTGAGGCTCGCGAACCTGACCAACCCCGCCATGCAATCTCCCAACTTGCTTGCCTGAACTTATGGTCGTTGAACTGGGAGAACCAGCCGGAAACCGAGGTAGTAGTTAGCGATATCAGGTGAAATCCAGTTGCGAAGGGCCGCCCGCAAGCGATCGGGGTCATCGTTATAACTGCCGCCGCGAAATACGCGGAACGATCCCGTCGACGGTCCTTCAGGATTTTTCCTGGGGCTACTACCATAATAGCCGCTGTCAAACCAGTCCCCGCACCATTCACAAACGTTTCCGGACATATCGTGGAGGCCAAAACCGTTTGCCTGCTTCTGACCAACCGGGTGGGTGCTGATGCTGCTTTTATCCCTGTACCAGCTAATCGCAACGATATCGTTGCCACCAGAGTATTTTTCGCTTTTGCCCCCGGACCTTGCCGCATACTCCCACTCCGCCTCCGTCGGTAACCGGTACTTGCCGCCATCTTTATCGTTCAACAAATGAATAAAGCTCTGGGCATCGTTCCAACTTACTTTTTCCACAGGATAATTGTCTCCCTTGTTGTATTTTGATGGATTATTGCCGCTGATGGTCCGGTATTGGCTTTGCGTCACCTCATATTTGCCCATATAAAAACCATCTACGCAGACATCATGCACCGGTTTTTCATTTGACTGGCCATCGCCGAAGGTATCACCCATCTGAAAACAGCCGCCTGGTACTAAAACAAACTCCATGCCCGTAGTCGGATCAGTAAAGCTCTTACTGATTTTGGGGGAGAGGTTTGCGAAGAAGTCAGGGTCAGGTTTCTTGCTTTCAGCCACAATCCGCTTCTTTTCTGCTTCAATCGTGGCCGTCTCTTTGTCCTTCTTCAAGGTTTCAATTTCGGCGATAAGTCGTTCTTTTTCCAATTCCACTTTGCGTTGTTCTTCCGCTATCGCAACCTGGCGCTGTTTTTCTGCTTCATCGGCTTTCTGTTTTTCTTCGGCAAGTTTCTTCTGTTCGGCCTCAAAGATTTTCTTTTCGTCAGCTAGTCGGAGAGTCGCTTCCAACTCAATTTTCTTTGCTATTTCCGCGGCTTTGATTTTCTCTTCAGAAACTCTATGAAGCTCCGCTTCTTCCCCCTTCTTTTTCTTCTCCTCGGCGAGTTTTCTCGCATCATCTTCGGCTTTCTTCGCTACAGCCGAAGTTGGTTTACCGACCAATTTCGCCGCCACATCTCGCACCGCATTAATTAGGGCATCATCGTCGCATTTGCAATCGTAGCTCACCCGATTTGTAACACCCGCTCCCTCACCCTTGGTATCAAGCATTCGGAGGCTTATCGTATAGGTCGAACCGATCTTAGAGATATCCCCGGCCACCATGAATCTGGTGCCAATCGCTCGACCGAAATCGACAAGGCACTGACCACCACCATCGTCGCAGCCCATTGCCTGCATGAGCTGCTCCCGGCTCGCTACAGCCTGGATATCTCCCTTGCTCATCACCTGGTATTCACCATAACTGTGCAATTTATCGCGAACTATCACAGACAGCGCCTCGGCAACGCTCTTCTCGACGCCATGTTTCACCTCAAGATCGAGCACTGCCAAAGGCTCTTTGGGTTTTTTATCAGCAGCTTGAACCCAATTACTTTGCGAGACCCCAAATGACATCATCAGGAAAAACATCAGGACGAATATTTGGACTTTTTGGTTCATGCCACCCTCATATTTCTCTCGTATGATACAAAAACACAACACCTCATGCTCATAATGATAGGTATCATTACCATATTCAAGAGATGATGCAACAAATTGCAAAAGGATTGAAGACAGGTCAGTTTTTTGATTGTTCACCCTAATACTAGCTCAAGATGAATGGGAAGATAAACACTGCCGATAGGCTTCAGGTTTGAGCCACCTCGTAGAGGATGCAACCGGAGTTGTCCAGGCTCTCTGATCTGCATAAGATAGCAGACCAGCCCGGTATCGAGGAAATGAAGCTTGGGTGCCTTCACTATCTGCTTGCGGATGTTGATATTAGTCATAGATTCTCGGGTGATACAATTCATGCAATCAGCATTCATGCGCGAGTTGCGGCTCCAAGGGCGAACCGGTAAAGAGATTGCTTCCAACAATGGAAGTTTGAGGGCGGGGGATGCCGGGACTGCCGTAATTTGGCGGAGTAATCTCCAAAAGTAATGACTTCCGGGCAGCTACCAGTCTATGACTTGCAAATAGGCTGCCAGCACCGGCAGATCTGCTTCGGACCAATCAAGCGTATGGAGTTTGTCCGGCGGCAGCCAGACAACAGCAGCATGCTCGTTACGCTTCAAGACCCCATCTTCAATCGAACAGATAAACGGATAGAGAGTTACCGTCAGTGAAGGATAGTTATGGGTTGCCGGCTGCAGAGCATGCAAAACGGCAATTTTTACATCCAGCTCTTCGAAAATCTCACGGCGCAGACAGTCTTCAGGGTTCTCACCTGAACGGATCTTGCCACCCGGAAATTCCCACTTCAACGGCAAACTCATGGCCTCGCTCCGCTGCGCGGCAAGAACAGATCCGTCACGCTCAATGATGGCGCAGGTAACATGAATATGTTTTCCTCTCTGTTTAACCATTTCCCACCTGGGTGTACTGCTGCGTTCGTGGTCCTTCAAAAAAATAGTTATCCGGAAAGATTTGCAGCCTGTGGTAAATCCTGTTCATGCTTTTTTCTCTCCATAGCATCTTCGATCAACTTGCGCTCTTTTTCGATTTCCACGATCAACTCTTGCTCACTGGGCAGGAATTGCAGATATTTCGAGGCGAAAATCCGTTGGCCTTCGCTCAGCACAGAATATTTTGCCACCGCCTCGCCCTTGTCAGAGCAGAGAATCAAACCAATGGTCGGGTTGTCTCCCGGTACCTTGAAGCGGTCCTCAAACAACCGTACATATCCGTCCATCTGGCCGACATCGCGGTGAGTCAGCTTGCCAATCTTCAGGTCGATCAGCAAAAAACACTTGAGCATGAAGTTGTAGAACACCAGATCCACGTAAAAGTCGTCATCGTCAAAGGGTATGTGCTTCTGGCGGGCGACGAATGAAAAGCCTTTGCCGAGTTCCAGCAAAAAAGCCTGAAGGTTGTTGATTATGGCTTGCTCCAAGGCGCTTTCATGAAGCTCCTTGGAATCCGGCAGTCCGAGAAATTCGAGAACATAAGGAGATTTCAGAATGTGCTCGGCAGGGACCGCCTCGCCTTGCAGCCGTTCCCGTGTGGCAGGGAGCAGACCGGCTTTACTGCGGTGGGCTATGATGCGCTGGTAATAGGAAGAATGGATCTGCCGCTCAAGCTGGGACTTGCTCCAACCACATTCAATCGACTCCTGTTCGTAGAATGAGCGGGCTTCATCATTTTTAACCCGCATCAGGGCGCGGTAGTGCGACCAGGAGAGTTGTGGAGAAAAACATTGTGGGAATTCGCTACCTGTTGGGTAACCAATTTTTGTGATGGCGATTTCCTTCCCGGTTTGACAACGCTTTGAACTGCCTTCGGATTCGCTACCCGACGGGTAGCGAATTCCATCGGGCTGATCCGGATAAATCAGATAGAACTGTCTGAGGTTCTTTAAATTAGCGATGGAAAAACCGGTTCCATACCGGTGAGTCATTTTTTTGGAAAGCTGCTCCAACACCTGCTTGCCATACTCCGCCCGCTCCTCGCCGCCCTGGATTTCTTGAACGAGCTCTCGGCCGATCAACCAGTAGGCCAGCACCATATTGGCATTGATTGACCGAACGGACGACATTACCTCGCGCCTGTTCGAGAATTGAGGCAACCCGGGCAAACAAGTCGCCGGAGGCGGGCGGGGTAATTTCATACCGCACGGTTTCGTTCATCCCTTTCCCCTCTTCTTTTCATCATCGCCAACCGTTTGCCAATTTTCCGGATGCAGATTCGAGCCAGGGGCGTTCGCAGCCCTATCATTGTTCTTTTTATGTTATTCCCCACACTTGTCAATCAATCCCCCTTCGCTGTAGGTCAAAAATGGCACCTGCCAAAGGAGATCGCAGGTTATAGGTCAATCGCCTTTGTGTCAAGAATTGGGTTCGAAAAGAATCGGAGAAATTCACATAGCTTTAATCCGTTCAGTTACGCCATCTCATTTTTCTTCTTGACTATAATATAGCTACATTGTAACTTCTGCTATATTATAGCTACAAAGTGATCACAAAAGGACGAACGGCTCAGTTCTCCACATTCGGAGACGATAGAAAAGCAAACATGAATAGAGGAGAGGATTCACATGGAAAGATGGCAAAGTATCAAGCGAGTTCCTGCACCAGCTTTAGTTCCTGCTTACGGCGGCTTGTCGGGGATGAGAGTGTTGATGACCGGCAGCGTGGTAGCGGCACCCTTTGCCGCCAGCATTATGGCGGAGCATGGCGCTGAAGTCATTCATGTGGAGCGGCCGCGGATCGGCGATGCGTTTCGGGGCCAGGCACCGGTGATAACCAACGGCGATGGCGGCGATACTCCCTTTATGCTGGCCGGCCCGGAAGTTCCCGCCGACCGGAAGGTGAGTACCGGCTGGATCCAGGAA
>AMFJ01008381.1_pt1 | contig 15445 bp, 17 predicted proteins | sample 427208 | NCBI WGS metagenome assembly AMFJ01 (sample SAMN02954298, study PRJNA114691) | groundwater metagenome | biome: aquatic; feature: subsurface aquifer; material: sediment; isolation source: subsurface aquifer sediment | place: USA: Rifle, CO | collected 2008-08
AGGAGCTGCTGCGTAGGTATTACCTTTAGTATTTGTATTAGAGTTGGACCCGACAGCCGATCCGTCAACTACATTAAATGAGCCTGTATACATTCCCATGCTACACGAGAATCTAATATTACCAGCGTCTGAAGGAGTGAATTCAATTACATTTTCACCTAAGCTTAAATATTTTCTTATACCAAGTTGTGAAGAAAATATACTTGCAGCACAGGTATTAGCATCGGTTGAAGTTATCACCCATTTAACAGGAACACCCTTTTTGATAGTAAAAGATCTGGGAGAGTATCCGTTATAATTTTGGGTCATCTTAACAATCTGTACTCCGTTTTCTAATGTTACATTTGGATCAGCGACTGTATTATTTGAATTGGCTGAAACACTGCTTAATGCTCCAAAATCAGGAAGACGGATACCTGTAAGATTTAACCCGTTTGAAATATTAAATAATGAAAGTGCAATAACCATTAATCCAACAAATTTAAAGAACGGTTTAGCAAAAGCGCCTTTAATTAGAGAAGTTAAACCTCCTACGCCAAGTAATCCCGGTGCTGTTCCAAGAGCAAAAACTCCCATAGTCAAAGCACCTGTAACTGGACTGCCACTGGATATAGCGAATAACTGCATAGCTTGTGTGAATCCGCATGGTAAAAAGAATGTCATTCCGCCAAGTAAGAACGATCCACGGTTGCTGTATTCATTTTGTTTCTGGGTATCTATTCCTACAAGTTTATATAATCCTTTTGGAAGTGTGAATTTAACTCTTTCTAACCTTGGGAAAATACCGACAGTTTGTAAACCAAGTAGCAACATTACTCCACCAACAGCTATTGTTAGCAAACCGATTGATGACGGACCTAATTGTAAAAATGAACCGAAGTATCCGATTAATGCACCAAATACAGTGAAGAAAAAGATTCTACCTAAGTTAAATATGACATGTGGTTTGAATTTTTGTAGTGATGTGGCATTAGGGTGTTTTTCTGAAAATCTTGCTGAAACTCCCAAAACTAATCCGCCAACTAATGCCATACATGTTGAAAGACCTGCTGTAAGACCAACTAGTAACACTACGGGAAGACTTGCCAAATTGTTTGAGGATCCAAAAGCAATGTTAAAGAAACCCAATCCTTTTGCGACAAAATAGATTATAGCTAAGGCAATTCCTGCTTTTATTAAGTCGTCATAATCTCTCGGGTTTTTTGAAATCCAGCTTTTGTTATCTTTTCCTAAACTGTATCCACAGTCACATACGGCGGTTTCAATGTGTGCATCGGGTAGTTCACCCTCGTAGTATATTTCCGCGATACCCCTTTTCTCGCTTACATTAACTTTATTTACACCGTCAATTTTTAGAAGTTCTTCTTCTATTAATATTTCGCAGGAACGGCAATGCATTCCCTTTATAGGTACTACCTTTTTCTTCTGTCCACCTATATTGGCAGAAGTGTTATTTGTTTCATTAAATTTATTAGTTTTGGACATGTAGATAATGATACCTAGCTACCTATGAGAAACTTATGAAGATAGTTTATTGACTCTAGGAACGAAAAAGGCCGGATTTTATTCCGACCTTTTTTTATCTGTAACAAGCCTAAAAGTATTACTGTTTTAACATCGCGTCGATTGCCTGTTTGATAGTGTCAAATGGAACAGCTCCCGGGATCTCTACAGTTTTACCTGTCTTTGTATCCAGTAAAAAGTTACCTGGTGTTCCATTTACGCCAGAGTTAACTCCTGACTGTTCCTGAGCATCTACTTTATCCGCCATTTCCCCAGAATCAAGACAAGTGGTAAACGCTGTCTTATCTAGACCAATTTGTGAAGCTAGATCCGGAAGCGTAGTTAAATCAAGCCCATTGTTTGAAGGCGTTACTTCAAATATTTTGTCAGTCATTTTCCAGAATCCAGCATTACCGCCTAGTTTAGCTGCGCATTCGGTAGCCTCCGCCTCTTTTTTAGCTTGTGAGTGTAGCTGTGTCAAAGGAAACTGTCTATAAACCCATACAACCTGATCTTTATAAGTATCTACTACTTGTTGTGCTGTAGGGTGAAATCTTTTACAAAAAGGACACTCTAAGTCCGAATACTCTATAAGAGCGATACGCGCGTTTTTATTTCCTCTTATATGATCTGTGGCACTTACAGGATCAACTTTTACATCCTTTGCTACTGCAGGCGCAGCACTTGGGTTATTTGAAGGTGACGGATTGCTTGGTGGATTAGCAGCAACAACAGCTTTCTGTCCAAGCGTGTTACCTTGACCGTTCCCGATACCAAGTTGTTTTTCGTAAATGCTTACTTTAGAAGTAAGAACACCTAAATAAAATGAACCTGCTACTAAACCAATTACAACCGCAAAAGGGACGTACTTGTTTAAAATATTCCAACTTTCTACTTTTTCTTCATTCATATTAAAATCCTCCTAAAATTAATATTGACAGATCAGTTATGAGATTTTTATGAAGATTAACCACAACACTCCTTAAGTTTTTCCATCAATGACTTTGATTGCGAGTTGGTATGGGAATTATTTACTGGCGTCATGGATAATATGCCCACATATATTAGCGGTACGATTAGCAGCAGACCAATTATTTCTGATACAAATCCATAAGTTAAAACTGTAAAAGTACCATATAGAATAGTTCCAAACTTTAGTATTGGTTGAGCTATTTTGATATTGTTGATCATGGAAAATTCGTCTGAAAGATTGGCAATTCCAACTGCGCTTTGTGCTATTAACACGGAGATTATATACTTATTCACATCATATAATCCAAAGTATTTCAGGATTAGTAATGTTAGCCAGGTAAAACTCACACTGTAGCACACCACGCAAACCCGACGCCCAATTATTTTTGAAAACGGTATACCAACTTTATAAAAAATAATAAAGTAACCGAGCATTAATAAAAGCGTTAATAATATTTGGGCAATCATTACAAATACATCCTTATCCAAAAATAAACACTTATAGCTATGGCAACCATTAAGATTCCCGTAATAAGGTGCAACTTTCGTGAATTTCTATGTTCCATGTCCTCTACTTTTTCTAACAAATTCCTATTGGTTGCTATAAAAACTACGATTATTAGTGGCAAAACGAACACAATGTTATAAAGCATTAAATAAATTATAAATTTTATAGATGCAGTTGCAGCCAGAGTTGAAATTATCACTGTGTATATACCTCCGGTGCATGGAAACGCGCACATACCTACAAGGGCACCTACAATAAAAGCTGAGGGTATACTGGCTTTTTCCATAAATGATTGGATAGCTCCTTTCGTAAAGTCCGGTATTTTTAGGTGAATGGGAAGCTTAGGAAAAAAGTAATCTTTAATATTGATTAATCCTAAGAAAAGCAAAAGCACTGTCGCAATCTTTGCTACAAAGAATGGTTCTGAAGATAAGGAAATCGCTCGTAACAAACCTAAACCAATCAAGAAGTAGACTAGAAATACTCCTATTATGTAGCTGAAACCCATTAATATAATTGTTCGTTTGCCCTTTTTTATTGAGTAAAGAAAAGTTAACAAAAGCAATAAAACTGCGATAGCGCATGGGTGTAAGCTGTTACTAACTGCTCCTACAATTACAGGGATTAAAATATTGTTTGATTGCGAATTTTGCAATACGCGGGGCTCTTTATTTTTTATGTAGGCCAATATATCGTCAGATGTGGTTAGTTTGTCAGTAGAATATCCTGAAATGTATATTTGGTAGTCAGTAGCATCTGAGTGCATTTTGGGTTGAAATAAAACAATTAAATTGTGTTTAGGCAGCTCTTTGTAATTCTTAAGTAGTGTTTCAACCACTTTTTGAGGAACATGCCCTTCAATTACCAAGTTTTGTTTTAGGAAAAAAGTTAAGCTGTCTTGGACACTATATGGTATTTGGTATTTCTTATTTAAAGTGTTGAGTTCTTTTCTATATGATGGCTTATTGATGTAATCTTTAAGCACAGGATTAATATCGTATTTTGATAACAACGGTGTAATTTCTTTTATATACGTTACACAATCGGTGCACGCATCATTAAAAAACACGGCAACAGATTCCTGTGCGTACGCGTTATTGCTAAGTGATAGAGACAAAAATGCAATTGTAATAAACGTAAATAGTAGCTTCTTCATAGGATACTTCCTTTCATTTCCACCTTATATTCATTTTCTGTTGGTTTAGAAGTTAATATGTAGATTTCATGATAAACACTATCACCGCGCTTGTGCATGCCAGATGGGTCAAACTGGATTCTTATATCTTTAGATTCATTAGGACTAAGAGAAAATCCTCCAGTTGGTTCTAAAACCGTAGTACAACCACACGAAGTATACACACGAGGAATTTCCACTACCGAGTTACCGGAATTTTTGACAGTAACAGTGAAGATAGGCTTGTCAGTAAGGTTAATACTTTTAAGATCAATTTCTTTCGGTAATTCTAGAGGTAAAGATGTTTTTGAGCGATAAAGTATTAGGCCGAAGGCAAGTACCATCACTCCTACAAAAAGAAATAAGTATAACTTCTTGTTTTTCATTTTGTAACCTCAGCCTCAAATGAAACTTGGATTAACGAATTACTTTTCATATTGGTACCCAGCATTATATTTCTTTTAATGTAGCCAATTCCCTGAGGACCGTGTGCATTAGGATCAAAAGTTGCTTTTATTTTTACAGTTTCTCCGGGTTTTAAATTCTTACCTACTGTAAAATCTTGTGCACCTGCCATACCTTTCATAGTATATAAACCACTGACAGAACCATCCGCGTATAGTAGTTGTGCCTTAGTACAGCCACACGATGTATATAGTTCCTTTAATAAGATATCCTCGTTTCCCGTGTTTGTTACCTCATAAAAGGCGTTAACAAGACCGTCCTTTTGGGATATAGTTCCAAAGTTGAAACTAGTCTGGTCTATCTTAACGGTGGAATTTGATAAAAACCCGTTATCGTTTACCGTTGTCGCACTAATTTTTTGAGAACTACTTTGAGTCACAAGTATTACTCCTAAAATTACGATAGTAGGAAGTACTACAAGAAACAAAACGGGTTTAATTGTATTAAAAAAATCTTTCATAATTACTCCTTTTTAAACTCCACATCCACCACTACCTTTTGCAGGTTGAGGAATGGATTTAATTTGAGATCTGGTTTGTCTATAACCAGAAGCGCTGGAATATTTGGCACTTAACACTTCGGCAGGATCTACTTTATCTATGGAGGTTCCGTTTTCTGAAAAATATACTGCTAAATCTTGGTAGGTTTGTGGAAACCAGATACTGTTAACTTGCAATGCTACCTTATAAGCTTCTTCTTGGGAGACTCCATTTTGTGCCATTAGTTCCAATAACCCAAGCATTGCTATTCCATGATTGCAGTCAGGAAAATGCGTGGAATTATTGCAACATGGTCTAAAAATGTTTTTAGACATATCCTCAACCATCTTTTGTTGTTCAGCATCTAAAACTACATAATTAGACTTGCTAAAATAATTCATCGCATTACCTTTAGAAAGTGTCCAACCACCGGTACTAGCATAGTTTCCAGCTTGCGTTGGATCTTGCATGATTTCGCCTTTATCCAATACTGCATTTTTGTTTGCTAAACCAAATGCCCATAATAAATTCAAAATCAATCTTGAATTATTCTCAGTCATTGTTATGTTTTCAACATTTCCATCAATTAATGCTTTGTCCTCATCAGATAATGATCCCATCACAGAATCAAATTTAGTTTTGTCTATTACTCCGTCAGCTACTATTCTTTTACCAAAATCACCCCAAGAGATTGGTAGTACAACTTTTGTTACTGGTTGGACGGTAATCACCTTGTTCGGTATGGTATTAATAGAAGATGCAGTAAGCTTATTAGTACCGGCTACATTAGATTGCCTTTTAGGTGTAATCCTTATTCCAATAGAGAAAAAGTAATTGAATAGAAACAAAAATATGATTACAGCGCTCAATAAAAGCCACTTATACGTTTTCATACTGTTATTATGGATTATGAGTATTAAAGAACTTATGAAGACAGATTGAGTGTAATAGTGAAGGTAGTACCTACTCCTTTTTTGCTCTCAACTTTAATCGAACCATCATGCGCCTTTATTATTGAATCTGTTATAGCTAATCCCAAACCGTGGCCAGCAATATTCTTGTTCTGTTCGGTACGGTAAAATCTGTTAAATATATCTTCCTGTTGTGCCGGGTCTATTCCAATACCCGTATCGTTAACACTTATAATCGCTTGGTTGCCTTTCTTATGGAGTTCTATGTTAATAGTTCCCTTTTCAGGTGTGAATTTAACTGCATTATCAACAATATTGTAAACTGCTTGATATAGCTTTTCTTCTTTTCCAAGAACAAATATATTATCGTCAACGTACGCTTCTATTTTCAAACTTTTAGGCGAGGCCATATACTGCGAAACGTTCTTAATTTCAGTCAGTAATTGGGATAAATTTATTTTTTTAAATGTTTTAGGCAAGTCGGTACTTTGTGACCAAGCAAAATCCATTAGACTTATCATATTGGTAGATAATTTATCAATTTGACTTAGAGTTTGTTTGATTGATTGTTGGTACTCTTCATTACTTCGCTCTTTGGATAAAGTAACTTCAGAATTACTTTTCATTACAGACAACGGCGTTTTAATTTCGTGAGCCATTTCACCTAAAAACTGGCGTTCAAGATTAAAGGCTTTACCTAATCTATCTAGTAAAGAATTAAAGTTTGTAACTAATATTTCAGTCTCTTCAGAACTTATAGGCAGGTTAATACGTCTTGATAAATTTTCAGATGTTATTTTATTAATATCTTTACCTAGTTTGGTAATTGGATCAGTGGCAGATTTTGCTAAAAGATATCCTACTAGAATTGCGGGAGCAATGATGAAGAATAAAACGAGGATTCCTATATTTCTTAACTGTCCTAATGTTTTTTCATAAACATCTATTGGGTGCCCCATTACAACTGCTCCCAACGCGGTATCAGTATTTTTTATTGGATATGCTATTACCCTCATTGTGAAATCACCTATTTTCCTTTGTGTATACATAGGGGCATTACTTTCGACGGCTTGCTTCGATAAACTTTGAAAATTAGAGGCATTACCATCAGTGTTAAAACCTTGAATATCAACAATTTCAACGAATATCCCAGGAACTTCTTTTTGACTCAAACTCAATATATCTTTAGTTTGTGTATCGTGTGTGCTGTTAGTGTTCAAAGCAACACTGTATGCTATTTGAGAAGCGTGTATTGACAATGATCTGCCTGTTTCGAAGGTAAGATAACGCTGGGTCAAAAGATAAAAACTAGCAAACAAAACAATGGCAATGACAAATATAATCAACGCGTACCATAATGTTAACTGTTTTCTTATACTTAGTTTTTTAAGCTGTAGTTTAATCATTCTTTAGTAGAAAGTTTAAAACCGACCCCATAAACGGTTTGTATTAATTTTACTTTTCCAGGCAAATCAATTTTTTTTCGCAGGGTGCCTATAAGTACATCAACAATATTGCTGTTTCCCGTGTAGCTTGTATCCCAGACATGATCCAAAATCATTGTCCTTGTGACTACACCGTCCTTATTCTTTGCCATTAATTCCAGAATGGAAAATTCTTTTGGTGTTAGTTCTATTTTCTCTGAACCTCTTGTAACCTCGTGTTTGAATAAATCTACTTTTAAATCATCAATTTCTAAAACAGGGAGTTCTATTTGATCTTTTCTTTTTAATAAAGCTTTTACGCGTACAAATAACTCAATTACGCTGAAGGGTTTTGTTAAATAGTCATCTGCACCGGTATTAAAACCTTCCACCTTGTCTTCTATTTGTGATTTTGCTGTAAGCATTAAAACAGGGACATTAATGCCTTTCTCCCTAAGATTTTTACAAATTGTAATCCCATCCATTTTGGGTAACATCAAATCCAGTATTATTAGGTCGTAAGGCTCCGTTTCAGCCATAAAACTACCCTCTTCCCCATCCAAAGCTACGTCTACAGCGTAACCTTGTTCAGTAAGCCCCTTTTTAAGATTTTCAGCGAGATCCTTTTCGTCTTCCACAATAAGTAAACGCATGCATGTATTTTATCGCATAAATACTATTAATTGGAAAGCTTGTGAAAATTCACAAGATCTTCATAAGTTTTTTTGTATTATATATGTCGTGGAACCAGATATTTCTAAAGCCCAAACAATATTCAAAATTCTTTGTAACAAACACAGAATAGAAGTAATACAACGACTAGCTAAGAAAGATAGTTATGTAGGAGAACTCGCGGAGTGTATTAAAGTAAAATCCTCAAAAGTTTCTAAGCAAATATCCTATCTTAAGAAACTTGGTTATGTATCTGGGCACAAATCAGGACTAAAAACATACTATCATTTGGAAAGTAAAAGTTTGCCGGGTTTAATTAAATACGTTGAAAACAGCACGCTTTTCCACAATAGATTTTCATGAGTTTCTAATAACCATAAATCTATAATGAGTCCATGACAAACAAAATAAATAAGACTTTATTAATATGCATTGCTGTAGCCGTATTAGGTTTAGTTATGGTTTTTGTATTCAAAGCGTCACCATTATTTACCTTGGCCATACTACTTTGTCCTTTAATGCATGTGTTCATGATGTCTGGTGGGGAGCATAAACACTAAATCATAGAGTTGTGCGGTATCATTAATCCAAGGAGATTATTTATGAATAAAATGAATCACGAGGATATGGAGCATAACCATCACAATATGCAAGATATGCCGGGTATGGAACACTCAGACCAACAAGATATGAGTAAGATGAAACCAAACGATTCTATGGATCACAGTGTCCATAAGATGAGCTCAATGAGTCACGAGGACCATGAAAAAGCCATGACTGACCCAAACATGGCAGCTTTTATGGAAAAAGACATGAGGAATAGATTCCTTTGGTCATTACTCCTGACAATACCTGCATTAATGTACTCACCTGTTTTTACAAATATTTTTAAAATCAATTTACCCACACCCATTCCTCAAAACTGGATATTATTTATTCTTACTACACCTGTTGTATTTAAATTTGGGTCAATATTTCCTGTCGGTGCCTATAAAGCGCTGAAAAATAAAACATTAAATATGATGGTTCTGATAGCTGTTGGTGTGCTGGCAGCTTACCTGTTTAGCGTATACATCACGCTGTTTATTGGTGGAGAAACTTTCTTTGAAGCGGCTGCGATGCTTGTTACTTTCGTGCTTTTCGGACATTGGATGGAAATGAAATCTCGAAGAGGTACCTCGGAAGCATTACGAGCACTATTTGATTTAGTCCCACCTCAAGCACGTGTAATGCGAGACGGTAAGGAAGTAATGATTTCCACAGCCGAAGTTGTAGTCGGCGATACTCTGATTCTAAAGCCGGGAGATAAAGTTCCTGTTGATGGCGAAGTTCTTAGTGGAGAATCTTCTGTAGACGAATCCCTTGTCACTGGGGAGTCAATTCCAGTTTCTAAAAAAATCGGTGATAGAGTTATTGGCGGTTCCATAAATCAATCTGGATCATTAACTTTTAAAACAACTAAAGTGGGAAGTGACACAGCTCTCGCTCAGATTGTAAAGTTAGTAGAAGTAGCTCAAAACTCTAAAGCACCTGGACAAAGAATTGCAGATAAAGCCGCACAGTACTTGGTAATATTAGCTGTAGGAGCTGGAATAATTACATTTGTATATTGGTACTTTATTAGCGGACAAACACTATTATTAGCCTTAACATTCGCAGTTTCTGCAATAGTTATTGCCTGTCCAGATGCGTTAGGTTTAGCAACCCCTACGGCTGTAGCAGTAGGCACAGGAATTGGCGCCAAACACAATATTCTTATTAAAAACGCATCTACTCTTGAACAAACATCAAAAATTCAAGCTGTGGTTATGGACAAGACAGGTACACTTACAGAAGGTAAACCTGTTGTTACTGATGTTAAAGCTGCAAACGGTTTCGACGAAAATGAAGTATTAAGACTAACTAGTGCTGTTGAAGCAAAATCAGGGCATCCTTTAAGTAAAGCTGTCTTGGAAGAAATTCGTAAAAGAAACATTTTGATACCAGAAAGTATAAAGGACTTTAAAAATCTATCGGGACTTGGTGTTGAAGCCATTGTTGAAGATAAGCAGGTATTAGTTGGTACAGAAAGACTTATGAAAGAACGCAATGTCGATATTGTCCCAATTCAACAGGATATCAATAATCTATTAGATCAAGGTAAAACTCTAATGATCGTGTCTGTTGAAGGAAAAGTCGCAGGTGTAATAGCAGTTGCGGATGTAATAAAACCAACTGCTAAAAGAACCATACAGTTAATGAAAGAGCTCGGATTAGAAGTAGCAATGATCACAGGCGATAACAAGAAAACAGCCGAATCCATTGCAAAGGATATAGGGATAACAAGAGTATTTTCTGAAGTATTGCCAGAAGACAAAGCGAAATATGTTAAGCAACTTCAAAGCGAAGGAAAGTTTGTTGCAATGGTTGGAGACGGCGTGAATGATGCGCCTGCATTGGCTCAGGCTGATATAGGGATTGCGATCGGTGCTGGAACCGATGTAGCAATAGAAACTGCTGATATTGTCTTAATGAAATCAGATCCTGGAGACATTTTAAATGCAATTAAGTTAAGTAAAGCCACTGTTCGTAAAATGAAACAAAATCTTGTATGGGCGAGCGTGTACAACGTGTTAGCAATACCTGTAGCGGCTGGGGCTTTATACACTACCTATGGTATTACTTTAAGACCTGAGTTTTCAGCACTTTTAATGTCAGCATCTTCTATCATTGTTGCGACAAACGCGGTATTACTTAAGAGATCAGAATCAAGTTTAACTAATAATTAAATTCAGAAAGGAATTTATATGCTAAAGACTAAAATATTATTCGCAGCACTATTAATCGGTGGTGTGCTTTTTATAACTAAACCTACAGTCTTTGCTCAGGGAATGATGGGTGGATTTAATAACGGTGCTTCTGTATCCGAAGCAACAGTGGCCTCTACAGCTAAAGATGAGGCAGATGGAAAAGTCGTTTACGACAGATTAATGTCAAAGCAAGTGACTTGTGCAAATCTAACCGACGATGAATTTGACGTACTTGGAGATTACTTTATGGGATTACGCTTAGGAGACACTGCATCTCATGCGTATATGAATAACATGATGAGTCGTATGATGGGCGAAGATGGTGAAAAACAAATGCATATTGCCTTAGGTAAAAGGTTAAGTGGTTGTGATAATTCAACACCATTTCCTGCCAAAGGTGCTAATTTTCTACCTATGATGGGTTTAGGTGGAATGATGGGAAGCAGTAACAACTTTTTTAATGGAGGTAATTCTATGATGGGGTATAACGGAGGGAACTGGTTCGGTCTAGGTTCAATATTTTACGTGGTGTTATGGGTATTAATCATCTTTGGGATATTCTTTGCCCTTAAGCGATTGTTAGCAAGTAAAGATACTAAACATGAAACTAAATCTGCGAAGGATATACTTGCTGAGAGATACGCAAAAGGAGAAATTGATAAAAAGGAATTTGAAGAGAAAAAGAAAGATCTAGCATAGCCTAGTTGCCTTTCTGTTTCCCATAAATTCTGTTTATTCAATAAAACAATCCTGTGTAATTACATTGTAATGATACCCTAAAGAATTAGTAAACTAACTATGAATAGATATAGTTGGTAGTTTCTTATGTTTATATTGATGATTTATCGGTTTCAAGATACTTTTTATTTCTAACGAAGGTCATAAATGCGTTTGTTCCATAGAATTGGGTTAACCATACCGAATCGAATAATCCTGGAACGTTCGCAAAGCCGTATAAAAAAACATTATCGTATTTTCCTAGTTTCCACCTTATTAAAGGTAACAAATCTTGGTGTTTTGCTAAAAGTTCCTTTCCGGAGATTACAAAATGTCTTAATACGTGACTATCTGGGAGAGTTTTACCCGATTCTATATATAACAACCCTTTAACTATTTTATCCAATATGCAGTGAATACGTTTCCAATCTTCTTCAGGCATTTTTATTGCAGTGCGTTGACCTAAAAATATATTACTAGGACTTAGTAAATCAACTTCCTGCATTTTGTTAAACATATACTCAGCTAGTTTTTTATCGTAGCTAATAGATCTTCGAATCTTCGTTTCAAATAAAGTGTTTGCTGTGATGGATTTATCCATTGCAAACGCAACCATATGATCTCTGAAGAAAGGCTCATCTTTTGAAAATTCCTGATTACATTTTTCGCAACAGGGAACTGTTTTAAGCTGTAACCCCTTTATGTTTGGAAACAAACCTTGTGGAGGCACGTGATCTTTTGTTGTCGCTACGCTTCCACAATACACACATGTTTTCACAACTCTTATAGTCATTTCAGTACCCTATAATCCTTTCTGGATGTAATATGAGAAAATTATTTTTGCTATGTCTGTTTTCTAAATCGTCTTCAATTTTATGTATATCTAAAATAGTGGTTTCTTTAAATGTCCAAAAGTTATGCATATATACATAATTTTCATGGAAGTTCCTTTGAGGGTGGACAACATTCTCTTCAAACGCTATATCATATGTTTTTGATAATAACAGAGTAAGTTTTTCGTATATTCTTTCGTTTAATCCATCAAACTTTGAATGATCCTCTAACTTACCATGAAAAAGAACGTTTCTTAAACCGACACCGGGCTCGTATAAATTTTTGTATAAATCTTCTCCTAAAATAGCTCTCAGTGCCTTATGGTTTATTTTGAATATAGTTTTATTTTTAGTTTTTATTGTATTTTCTCCAGCAAAACCTTCAACCGCCATAATTAACATTGTTAACCGTGTGTAATACGTTGTGGCATTGGTAGACTCGCCAAGGTAAAAGAAACCTTTGTTACTTAACGAGTCACTAAGTTTACATACTTGTTGTATTTCCTCATCATCAAACATAAGACCCACGTGCCCTGTTGTTTTGCAGAAGTATATATAAATCAAATTGTCTGTATTATTGTCTTCTTTAAATATAAAGTAACTATTAGCAAATAGACGAAACGCACATTGCGATACGGCCGAAAACTTTTCTATGTGTGGTGACAATGTTCTAAAAAATATTCTTTTTGCATCTAACATATTTGACGCTTCAATGCTTTTAGTAGCAACCCAAGCATCACAATCCCAATCTTGTTGGTCATACCTACAAAAATTAAAACCATCCAAAGAGAAAGGTTTTACTAATCTTGAGACTGATGCAATTTTTGTACTTATTAAATACTTGTTCATAACATTACTTTCTATGACATTATACTGCTTAATTCGTTGTTCTGGTGGCCTTTTTAAACTATAATAAGAATATGCCGGGAGCCAAAGAAAACACAAAACAAGCGATAGCAAAAACTAAGGATAAGCCGTTGTTATCAGCGACACCATCCGATTTTGCAAAGAACATGATGAAGACCTTGCGGGTTGCTAAATGTGACCCTAAAATATTGTTAGAAAAAATTGACACTACTATGGAGGCGTATCATCAGGCAAAAAATGAGGAAGAGAAGAAAACTACACTTTTAGCTTTTAGCCAAAGTACTAACGATGCTCTTTATATATACGGTTTGGATAATCACTATCCCGTAGCTGAAACTGTTACTTCAAAATTACAACCTCTTGTTATTCAAATGACTAATGATCTGATCGCTGAATATAGCTGTAAAACAACTAGCGAAAAAGCATTAGCGGAATTAATTGCCGGAGCTTATGGGAGGTATCTATCCTATTCCAACACACTCACAGGGTCTTTTAATGTGGAATACCTTAGTAGTGAAAAGAATGGTTACTTTACCCTATTAGGTAAAGAGGCAGATAGAGCGTACAGGCAATTTATAACAGCATTAACAACTTTGAAACAACTAAAATTTCCGACTCCTCAAATTAACGTAAGAACTAATACTGCTTTTGTTGCAGGTAATCAACAAATAAATTCTACAAAAGAGGAATTTTCAAATAAGGGTGCTTTATGATGGCCACGTTGGTAGATCAATGCCAAAAGGTTTCTATAAATTCCTTTGTATCAACGGTTTTACCAAAATTAAAGCGACAGTTACTTGAAACACAAATATCAGTTGATGGCTTTAATCTTGAATTATGCACAACGGAAACGTCTCTTGGGGGGACAAGGTTTTGGTTCAAATGTCCTTTGTGCAATCTTAGGAAAGGTGTTTTATATCAGCACCCAACAAGTGGTTTGTTAGGCTGCCGAACTTGCCTAGCGTTGGATTACAGAAGTAGAAGATATAGTAAAATGATTGAAAATAGCATTTAATACAGTTTAGTATTACCACTGCCCCACAAGTATAAATATTTGAAGTAATGAATTAAGTGATGCTTAAATTAACCGAAAAAGGTGAACCTACAATTGGATATGTTATCGAGTTATCTAAAAAGGATCCTAGTGATCTAACTAAAGCTGAAAAACGATTATTAGATAGCTTTAGTCGAGATTATTTCAAAAGTGTTATAGAACCTCTTCAGCTAAACTACAAGCAGATTATTTTTCCCGCAATAGAAAATTTAGAACAATTTAGAAGCAGTTATCTGAATAGTATTATCGACACGCAGAAATACATTCAATCTTTTAATAATTCGGTGTTTGAGCAGCTTCTTCCATTAACAAGATTAAGTAAAGACATTAGCAGTGCATTCAATATTTCAGCAAATATTGCAAAAGAATTACAGTCAGCCTTATCCATTCAGAGTAATGTTATTAACTCTCTTTCAAATACAATTATTAAAATACCTGAATTTGGTAAAGTCATTAGTACCCAACTTGATATCTATTCTTCCCTGCGGCTTACCTTTAACAGACTTGACTATACAGATAGCATTTTGGGTTCATCACGACTTATGGGGGAAATTCAAAATATAACTCAAGTTGGACTTATTAAGGCGGAATTTTCAAGTAATTTAGAAATAAAGGTTCAAAGTTTAGAGAACAAGCTTGATATTATTAGTGAGGAAAACAAGAAAAAATTGGATGAGATTTATGGCATCGTAAAAGATATTAATAAACCTCGAGATTTGTTTGTTATTGATGAAGCAAGGTACAGTAAGGATATTTTTGGGCTCGTACTAAGGGATATTCAGATTCCAATTCCACATGGTTCAGACCAGGAGATAATAAGTAAGGGCATGTTTAAGAATACTAAAAATGTTTGTAAAGAATGGGATTTAGATGAAATAGTAGAGGATATATTTCATGAACACTACGATCCCGCTGACTATAAAAAGTGGATTGCAAGAATAACCACGTCTGTTAGGCACTTAAATGAAACTATAGCAATAAACACCTCACCCTATAAGGATTGTCTAATATTTTCTAGAAAAACTTTATATTTGAATAAAGAATTACTTCATAAATAAGTCCAATTTTGGCGCCATT
>AMFJ01034657.1_pt1 | contig 15416 bp, 7 predicted proteins | sample 427208 | NCBI WGS metagenome assembly AMFJ01 (sample SAMN02954298, study PRJNA114691) | groundwater metagenome | biome: aquatic; feature: subsurface aquifer; material: sediment; isolation source: subsurface aquifer sediment | place: USA: Rifle, CO | collected 2008-08
TCTTATATTCGGATTTAAGAAACTGCCTGCCGAAAAAACGGGTTTAATTATTAAAAATTAAAGTTTAAAAGATTAATTTAAAAATTGTGTTAATATAATCAAAACGATTTTCTTGTTGAAAAACAACATGATGCTTTTCAAAATCTTTTTCAGTCAGCGTTTTTTCCCAAAGACCAAGTTGTGCAAAGGGAGTTACGGAAACTACGAATGATTCCAGTATAACGTCTTTATCTCCAATTTGTTGTTCCAGCAGTTTAACATCTTTGTGAAATTGAATTTTCGGGTCATTAAATCCGCCTTGGGACATGCGCATTCCGTGAGGATCGATTAAGATTATATGTTGTTTTTTCCCTTCCACCAGCCACATTATGAAGTCAGGATAAAAGTTATTTGCCTGAAAGAAACCTATTCCATGTCCTTTGCCAAGATTGCGTAATAAATAGAGTTCCTGTTTTTCAAAAGAAGATTTATTTTTTTCGTAATATGATTTCAAATCACGCACAAATTTGTCCTCGCCTTCATTCAAGGCAACCGGCATGACTTTAAGCTCACTGTCCTTGATATGAATAATCGGCTTATATAAATGCCGGTCGAAATTAAAAGAAAATAAAGAGCGAAAAGACCAATCTGCAAAATTACCGCTTTGAATCTGGGCTTTAAGTTCTTTAAGTTTACCAATAATATCGATTCGGGATTTTTCAATAAAAAAAGTATATTCATCAAATAAATTACCTTTCTTTCCGCTTGCCAGCAATTCTGCTTCGACTTCATCCAGATATCGGTATTCAATTTTATCCTTTTCATAATCCATGCGTTTGGCATTGTAAAAATGATCGCAATATTTTTTTAGAAGAGTTGTCGCAATCTCCTGCCACATAAGGACTTTTTCAAATGAATTAAATTCAATTTCTTCTGTTGGAATATATAAAACATACCAATCTCCTGAACTCAGCAAAGACTCAAAAACGTCTTTATTAATATTCAGATTATAATAACACCGCTCATTTTTATGCTTTTGAAGCTCAAAGTAAATGGCTTCATAATCCAGAAAAGCGCATTGCTCAAAACCTAGTTTCGCTGTTTGCGGTGTAGCAACAACCTGAAGTCCAGCTCCTTTACTTCGCATGGATTCTATTTTTGGATACCAGTTAACAACAATAGGCCTCTGTAAAAGATATTCATCCGGTTCACCAAATACCGGACGAGGGCCATCTTTTTTAAAATTAACCCCTTTTTTAAGGCGGGGATATTTTAGTTTAATGTTTCCAAAGTTGCGAAGACAAGGCAGTTTTATTTCTTCGCAATCATCTTTTCCTTTAACGCCTTCTTCTTCAAGATATTCTCTGAATTGTTTCATATAATCTGCATGTATGCCGAATATATTCAGGGTTTCAACAATGTTAATATGGTTGGGTAAATGCGGAGGATTTGAATAATCACTGCGTTTAAGGCATTCGTTAAACCCTTTTAACCTCACTCCGCGACCGAAAAGCTGAATGATTTCAGAACCTTCTGATTTTCCAACATTCATCAGTCCCATTGTGGAAACGCGCCAGCTGTTCCACCCTTCAGTGAACTTTTTTGACCCGATAAGCATTTTTATAGGGGAATCCGATTTAGCCAGGGTTTTAAAAAGGGATTCTGAAAAGTCTTTATCTGAAACAATAAACCCGTTATCCGCGCAAAGATTAGCAAGCTCTCTGTCATCACCAACGTTAATAACTCCAAAATAATCTGCATCTCCAAGCTTTAAACCCAATTCACCCTGAACACCTTTAAGATTATCCACATGCATTTCAGCTCCGGACACATTGCTGTTGAATAGTTTTTTGAGAATATCATCATAAATTGCATCTGATGTAAGATGTTCTTCCAAAATAAAATTAAATCTCCCGGCAAAGAGGTCATTGCCATGCGTGTCATTAAGCTGACTTCCGCCGTTAAGAAGCCGGTCAATAAAATCAATGGACTCTCTGGGATTATTCACAAAATGCTTAATAAAAAGAAGGATATCAATAACGTCGGAAACTTTTGCGCCCCTTTCAGTGCGGACGGCGTTTACCTTGCTTCCCACAAATACCCAAAGTGGTTCCCCAACATTAAACGGAATAAGCTCTCGCTTTTTGACATCATAAACTTTTAATTGCTGATAAAAAGCCAGTAAACAGGCAGTTAAATAAAGCTGACGCTGTTGTTCATGCTGTTCTTCTGCTAAATTCAGAATGGAATACTCTTTGCCATACCCATCGCTGTAAAAGTATTTATATGAATAATCAAACAAAATACATTTTGCATATTGCTGAAGCATATTCTTTTTGCCGGAAGCTTTCATAGCTTGTCCAAAAGTCGCAGAATATTCAAATGAAAATCCGTTTTCACAAAGACGGTTTCTTTTATCCATCCACTCTTCACCACCGGCGCCACGGTGCCCTTCATCCACTAATACAAGGTTATTACTTTCAAATGAATCTACACTTACAGTTTTTTCCCTGCCTTGTTCTTTGAGTTTATGAATATCAATGATTTCAATGGATTTTCCGGCATAAAGATTTTGACCGTCTTTATTGAATATTTCCGCAGAAAGGCCGGAAATGTTGAATTCAATTTCATGCTGAGCTGAAAGCCCTTCATTTGGGGTTAGAAGAATAATCCTGTTTAAATCCGTTTGCTTTCCGGCTTTTTTAAGATAATGCCGGTACTGCAAAATATTAACATGCATGATAAGTGTTTTTCCGGAACCGGTGGCCTGCCAGAAAGCTATTTTATTCAAATCCTCCGGCTTATAAAGCTCTAATTTATCTGATTCCCCGCGTTCTGTGTTCAGTTTTTCAACTTGTGCATTCAGCCCGTTAATCAACCTTTGAAAATCATTAAAATATTTATCCAGGTAAATCTCCGTAAAAAGAAGAGCCGCATACTGGAAATACTTCCAGCGGAAAATTCCCCGGCGTCCGCATATTTCAAGTGTGTGGTGGGTTATATTCTGATCATATCGCAGTAACTGTTCATTGGTTATTTGGGGGAACTCGAAAAATTGAGAGGTTAAAAAATGATAATATCGGGAAATATTCTGCTCATCCCAGCCTTCATAATTTTCACCTTTCATTCCTTCACATAAAGAATCAAGCGATTCTTTGCCGAAAAGCGAAAGAATATATTGAAAAAGCGCCAGGGATTCATCAAAACGGAATTGTCTTGCGGGTTGTTTTTTTTGTTTACGGGGTTTTGGCATTGTTTATTCTCCCGCACTCTTTGCTAGCTGGTCACCCACATTCCAATAAAGCAGGGTTAATCCAGCATTTACATAATACGAAATACGCTGTTTTGCTTTCTCAATCAGCGAACATATATCAGAGAATAATTTATCATCAGACACAGGGACAAACGATTTTATTTTTTTATCAATTTGCTTTTTCATCTTACACCCCGCACATTTCAAACATACGTTTCTTGAATTCTTCCTCAATCATGCGGACTTTCCATTTGTCGTCTGCTAATTTAAGATTTTCCAGATTATTGTCCCCGTTAACAAAGATAAGGTCAAACTCAAAATCCAGAGTATTGTATTTCTGTTTTTTGAAAAACTCATCCAAATCTTCGTTGGATTTTTCTTTTGTATTGCGCCATATAATCAGTGTTTTTTCACCGGTACGTAATTTTCCCCGAACGACTTTAAAACCGCGTATAGTTTCAGTTTGCTCCACATACAGGCCAATCAGGTAATTGAAGCTTTCTACAATATCAATTGGCTGGTCTTTAAGCTCATTGTCTTTTCTGATTTTAAGTGTGTAATTGAAAGGATCACTGAAACGGTCAATGTTTAGAAGGGAATCACTTGCTTTGGATTCTATGTTTAGCATATATGAAAGCGTGTAATCTTCCTTTGTTTGTTTCCCCATTTTCTCAAAAGATTTTTGCTGCCCTTCACTGCGGCTCACAATAAGGTTGTCCAGCGTGTCGTCATAACTTTCAAGGCGCATATATGTGAACATATGCGAAATACCTTCACGAGATACCGGTTTTCCGTCTTTCCAGTCTTTGGAATAAACCACTTTCTGAATACGCGGTTTCAAAACTGTATCAAAATACTCACCCATTTCAACAAGGATGTACTTGCGCTTGCCACCGTCTTCACGGTTGAGATTGATAACAGCATGAGCCGTAGTGCCGGAGCCGGCGAAGTAGTCGAGAATTATTTGCTTTAATGTGTTGGAAATTAATAATACACCTCGTATAAGTTCTATAGGTTTGGGATTGCTAAAAGCGTTTTTAAATCCGAAAAGTGAAGTCATCAAATCATTTGCACCTTGATTGTGTCCGAATTGGTCATGTGCCCACCAATTTGTTGCACATTGACCCTCTTTTTCTCTTTCAAACTTGTAGTACTTTTTTCTTGGTGCTCCATCACCATTTTTTGGGAAGTAAATACGCCCTTCTTTCAAGAATTCATTATACGTGGATTCTTCGCCCATCCATTCTTCATCTAAGATTTTTCCTGTTAAAGTAGTTATCTTGTATCGTGAACCACTTTGATCTGATCCAACTTTCCAAGGTTTAGATGCCCATTCCCCTCTAGGATCATTATCTGGATTAGAAAAGTCACCTGTCAGATCTAATTTTCCGACTCCAGCTTTTTTGTATAAGATAGAGTTTTTAGCATAACTAAGAATATATTCTGCAACCATACCTATCATTTTGGTTTCATCATTAGGTTGATTGTGTCTACGTCTCCATGAAATTAATCCTTCAAAATTACTTTTCTGAAATATAGACTCGCATAAATATTTAAGAGAATTTATTTCGTTATGATCAATGCTTGAAAAGAACGTGCCATCGATTTTCATTAATGATAAAGCAACAAAAATTCGCTCACTCATTAATGCCAGCCAAGAAGAACTTTCAAAACTATCTTTATAAATAAATTTACCCTGTTGTCTATCTTGTTCAGTATTATACGGAGGATCAATATAAACGCACTTTACTTTTTCATTATACTTTTCCTGCAACAGATTCAACGCCTGAAAGTTTTCAGAATTAATAATTAATCCGTCGCAGGCTTCATCAAGATTTTCAAAACTCGCCAGAAGTTTGTTTTTGAATTTTTCGTCAAAATGTTTTGTATCCAGCACCAGATAGGGATTGGCTTTTAAAAATTCCACTTTAAGTGGATTCGTGTATCCTGGTCTTGCCAAATCTTTTTGTATTTCTTCAATGGCAAAAAGTTTTACCCATTCTTCACGCTGAGTATCATTTTTTGCAATTTCCGCATAAAGTGTTTCCGGCACCTTATCCAGTGTCACGCAATAGCCAGAGTCCACAATAAACTTTTTCTTAAGCCATAACTTTTTTTGAAAATCTTCAAGTTGAGCAAGAAAGGCAATAATCTTTTGCGCAATGTGTTTAATCACTTTAACTTTTGCCACAACACTTTTCAGTTTCTTTTCATCCTGTGCATCCAGATCATCAATAAACAAGACTTCATTCTTTACATAAAAGTCCATCTCGCGTCTTAGAAAACCACCCAAATCTTTATGAATGAAAAAATCAAAATTAAACCGCGCGGTGTATGAATAAAGATGTTTTTCCAGAAATGTGCGTTTTGGATTTTTTGCAGTCGGGGCAGGAGAAAACAGATCAGAAAAATCTTTTAATTTCTTGCCAAATTCTCCATTCAAAAATTCCAGAGTTTTCTTGTTGTGATTATCCTGTTTTTCTTTATCCGCCTGATAAACAAACTGAATGTAAACTTCTTTTCCGGCAATACGAATAGGTTCTTCTTCAAACAGTTTAAATTTACGTTCTTTTCCGGTATCGGTCTTGTTGTTATCTTTTTCCTGCGAGGCATCCACCAATTTGAAATGCGCTTTTTTTCCATCTGTTAATTTAAAAGTATAATCTCTCAGATATTCACTTGTTTTAATGTAATACTGATCTGCATTTGCCCAGTGGAGTTTTACTTCCTCACCTTCATAGGGAATGGCATAAGTGTCTTTCTTATATCTGCGCATGGAGAGAAAATCACCTTTGTCATAATACCGTCTGAAAAAAGTCGATAGATGCGAAAATACTTCATTTGCCAGGGATTCATCATCTCCGTATTTTGCCAGTTCTTCACGGATTCCCTTAATCTTGGGTGATTCATCAGGATTCATACCGCTGTCACGGATTGTTTTTTCTAAGTTTGTCAGCTCTTTTTTCTTTTCCTCAATTTCTGTTCCGCGGTATTTGCCAAATTCTTCTTTAACCTGCGGCAGAAGGTCTTTATCTAAAAAAGCTTCAATCTCATCCCGCTTGGCGTTCATAATGCGGTAAATTCCAAAATCCAGATCCGCCTGATCCATCTGGAACATTTCCCGCAAAATGTCTTTTAATTTTTCATATTGGCTAAGCATATTTAAATACTCCTGCTATTTGATTTCATCTATAAGTTTTGATATTTGTTCCGGGGCCGGAAGCTCTTTTTTAAGTGAAGCCGGAAGTTTTGTGACCATCTGGTATTTAGAAACACCAATAGGTTTTTTGCTCTGTCGCAGTGCATATTCTACAATAGTATGTGTTTTATCGCGGCAAAGGATTATACCTATGGAAGGATTTTCATTTTTTTCTTTTACTTTTTCATCCAAGGCCGTCAAATAAAACTGCATTTTACCGACATATTCCGGAAGAAACTTGCCTGTTTTTAGCTCTATTGCCACAAGACACTTAAGTCTGCGGTGGTATAAAAGAATATCAATATAAAACTCTGTTTTGTCTATTTCCAATCGAAATTGATTGCCGACAAAAGTAAAAGCCCCTCCCATTTCAATCAGAAAGCGATTCATTTTGTTCATGAGGGCCCGTTCCAGTTCAATTTCACTATGTTCATCGCCAAGCTCAAGAAAATCAAAGGTGTATTCATCTTTTACAGCAAGTTTTGCCTGATGTTGTATCTTTTCCGGTAAAGTTTTATTAAAATTTGTTTGATTAATCATGGTTTTTTCATAGGACTTATTATCAATCTGATGAATCAATACATTTTTAGTCCAACCAAATTTTCGTGTCATGCGCATGTAAAACTCGCGTTCCAACGAATCCTTACAACGGCTCATTATGATAACATTTTTAGACCAGCTTATTTCTCCAACCAATGGTTGGAGTTTTTTATTTCCATGATACTCTGAAAAGAATTGCCTCATATACCAAAGGTTTTGGACTGAATATCCCTGAACTCCGGGAAATTCTTTTTGCAAATCAGAGGAAAGGTTTTCAACAACAGACTTTCCCCAGCCTTCTTTTTCCTGCCGGTTTAAAATCATACTGCCAATATCCCAATAAAGAGCTATCATATCTTTATTAACGGCTTTTAAAGCATCATATTGCGCCCGCCGGATTCTATCTTTAATTGAATTAAGCAAAACCGCATATTCATTGCTTTTTGAGATATTCGTCATTCAACCCTCCAGCGAATTATAAATAAATTTTCATTTTCGGTTTTCTGCATAAGCCTTACTTTAAGCTGATCAATCAAAGTATCTCGTTTTAAATTTATTTCGTCTTCCACATCAAATATTCGTTGTCGTTGTTCTCTCTGTTTTTTACTGGATTCTTGTATTTTTAATTCTATATCCAAACGCTCATGCTGACTTGTTGCCAGACGAAGCAGGCGGTTAAGTTCACGGATGTGATTTTTTGTGTCTTTAAGTTCTTTTTCGGCAGATATCATAACATCATCCGCCCAGCGAAAGAGTCTTTCACATTCATCTTTATAAAAACTGTTATTCCTTTCCATTACTGCCGTTATGGTGGCATCGGCATGAATACGGCTGTCATTTATTAACTGATTACTTTGGTCTTTGGAAATCACGGCTGTTTTAACCACTGCATCACAATCAAAAAGTTTCTCGCATACTTCAGGGTGTATATTTTTACCTGAATCTTCAAAGGCATTGAAAAGCAGATATTCATCTTTTTCAAAACTTTTTATTGTGAGTTTTGAAAGGATAAGCCAGCCACTTTTGCCTTTTAGTTCTTCAACGACGGATATCTTTACAGGATGTTTTGAAACATCAAAAACAAGTTCGGCTAACGGAGTGTCTTTTTGCCTGGCAACATTGAGAACATATTCACCAAGTGGGTGAGACATGCGGTATAAATAATATCCTTCAATATTCTTTCGCTCTTTCTTCTTGGATATAAGACAATAATGCCCTTTTTGACATGAAGCTAATTCTGCTCTTAAATTAAAAGACAAAGCTGGATTATCAAAATCGGCAAAGGACAGAAGAACGTTGCCCGTTATAGCCCAGAAGCGTCGTTCCATTTTGTCTAAAAAATCTTTGGTTTGATTAAGGTGCAGTTTAAATCGTTCATGCACATCCTGATCAAAGTGTTCAACGAGAATTTCTTTGGTTTCTTTAAGCCGGCTTTTTATTTCTTCATCCATTTTTTTCTGCAAAGCAGAAAAGGCTTTCATTATTTCTTCGGGTTGCCGGCATTCCTGATATATTTTCAATACTTCCTTCTCGAAATCAACGCCGGATTCAAGGCTTCCCAGAACTTCATCTGAGGCACCAAAAACACCGTCAAATAATTTGAATTTATATTCCAGTAATTCATAAACCCGGCAATCTACCTCGTTGCGTTCATTAAGAAAATTGATAACCACTACATCATGCTCCTGCCCGTATCGGTGACATCGTCCAATTCTCTGTTCAATACGCTGAGGATTCCAGGGTAAATCATAATTGATCACCAGAGAGCAGAATTGCAGGTTGATGCCTTCAGCCGCTGATTCAGTGGCAATAAGAATCTCGGCTTTATCTTTGAAATATTCAATTACCGCATTTCTTCTATCCGAAGAAATAACCCCGCTTATGCGCCCGGAATCTTTATTTGCAATAAGCCATTCGTCATAAATTATTTTTGATTCCGAATCTGTATTTGTTCCGTTAAAAATAACGGTTTTACCCATATATCCATTTGCATCCAGGAAATCTTTTAAATATTGTTGCGTGCGTCTGGATTCGGTAAAAACAATTACTTTGCGCCGGGCTTTCATTTTCTGAGCTTCAGAAAAACCCTTTTCAATCGCTTCTTTTAAGCGGGTGGTTTTGGAATCAATTCTGATATTTTTAGCTTGTTCAATAAATCCTGCAATAGTATCAATTTCTTGTTGAATTTTTTCAATATCAAGTTGATTTTCAGAAGTAGCTTCCTGAGTCGCCTCACTCAAGGTATCAGCTTCTTCAAATTCTTCATCATCCAGTGATTCATCTTCCAATAAAGCTTGAACTAAATTTTCTGACTCAGTTTTTTTATCCCGTAATTGTTCAAGACGTTTTTTTACCGTTTCAAAAGTTGCAACCAGGGCAAATGTTGAGGAAGCAAGAATCTTTCGTATTACAAGTGTAATCAAAGTTCTTTGACTTGTGGGAATGGCATAGGTATCGGGTTTTTGAAGAAAATCGGTTATGTCTTTATATAACTGAAATTCTTTGTCTGCCTGTTTGAAATGAATAGTAATGGCTTTTCGATTCGTAAAAGGAATATATGCCAGAACCTGACTGCGCAGGGTTCTTTTACAAAATCCGCTGAGCCGGGCTTTTAATCCCTGAAGATCTTCGTCATTTACATATAATTGTCGAAAGCTTTTACTGTCACCAAATACATAATCATCAATAATTGAGCAAAGGCCGAATAATTCCATCAGAGAATTTTGAAGAGGGGTAGCTGTGAGAAGAAGCTTTTTTGCATCTTCCAGAGCCCATTTGATGGACTGTCCAAGAATGTTTGAGGTGCGATAAGCATTACGCAACTTATGAGCTTCATCTATGACGGCAAGATCCCATTTCACAAGCTTTGCCAAATCTTTTTGTTTATGAAGAAATTGGTAGGAACAAATTATCACTTTATCCAGTTCAAATGGGTTTGGATTACCATTCTCAAGAAAAGCATTAAAACTTTTCGCCTCCACAATGATTGAAGGAATATTGAATTTTTCAGCAAGTTCTAAATTCCATTGTTTTCTTAAAGCCGCAGGGCAGACCACCATTAAACGCCTTTTTCTTTCAGCCCAGTATTGACATAAAACAAGAGCCGCTTCAATGGTTTTGCCAAGTCCGACTTCATCTGCAAGAATTACCCCTTTTGAAAGCGGGGATTTAAGGGCAAACAATGCGGCATCAATCTGATGTGGATTTAAGTCCACCGCCGCATCAAATAGCGAACGTGATAATTTTCCAATTCCGTCCTCTGTAGATGACCTTAAAAGAGCATGTGCAAAATACTTAGCGTGATAATCTGTTAACATGCCTTCCCTTTATTGATGGTCAATTATTGTTTTTTTTAAGTAAAAATCTTTAGCAAAATTTTTTTTTAAAGTCCATTACATGATGAATGAAAATAATTCAATCTTTTGTTAATTAGGAATCCCTAATTTTGATAGTGAATAAATATCGATTGTCTGATGAAGTTTATAGATTTTTTCATATGTTAGTCGACCGATGGAAAATAAAATATTTTTTGATTTATTATCCTCGATTACACTAAAACAATTTATTAATAACATTTGCCCAAAATCCTTTTTATTCATTTTTGATGGAAAAGATACAAGGATTTCAAGGAAAATCTTCTCGGCAATATCTACTGAAACTGCATCATTCATTAACACTTTTAATAAAAACTCTCTCAAAACTTCAAATGCATTCTGGAATGTAACACCATACTCTTCTGATAGTGTCAGTGAAAAATTTAATTTCTTTATATTTTCAGGATTGACCGTTTTAATTTCCCCATCCCCAAACACAGCCTTTTCAATATCATCTGAATTTAAGGCTAAAAATCTAAATCGATAAGAAGATAAATAAACAAAATAATCCAAGTATTCATTAAAACTTATTTGTTTATTCTCATAAAGAACTCTTATTAAAGCTAAAGAAGAAAAATATTCTGGTATTTTTTTCTTTGTTTCCAATTGATTAATCGTTAAATATAAAAAATCGTCAGTCAAAATGGGTATGTTTTCATTTTGTGATAATATGCATGCATCGCATAATTCATCTGGAATTTCTTTTTCAGAGAAACAATCCATTTTATTTGCTAAAGAAATATTTCCAATATTTTCCGGATTTAATTCTAAAGCTTTAATACTTGCGATAAAGTTCGATTGAATTAATTCTCTTTTATTTTTTTCAACGGGTGAGTAAACTATCTTACCCTGTGCATATCCCATATAACCAGCTTGATTATATGTATATTTTAATTCATCCGCAATATCAGCTAATAGATTTATAACAGATTGTGGAACTTTCAAATTTGGTAAAAGATTAAAAATTTCTTTAAATAAGCCTTTTTCAGATAAAAATAGAGCAGATGTTCCATCAATATAGAATGGCATTTTATTCACTATAACTTTTTTGACAATTTCTTTTTGTTTTTCAAATTCTTCAATTGTTCCTGTGCAAAAATGAATAAATCCTTTATTTTCTCGTTGTATACGTCCAATTGCATTGAGGAGTCCACCTTCATTTACAGCTAGCATGGATACCGGAAAATTATTATTGCAATAGATCTTAAAAAACGGTTCTGTTTTCTTGTGTAAATCTTCTAAAAATTTTATTATGTTTTTTGAATCGATACTTTCTTCTTTTTTTGGAATTTCTATCAAATGAATGCCATCAATATCTCCATTCTTAGATAAATTTTGAAAATTTTGGACAGTCTGCCATAAGACATACTTCTTTATTGAAAATATTTTATCAACAACATCCTCATGATATTCTGAAGTATAACTATTTTCAAAAGAAATCATGTCATCAATTTTCTTTTCAATAAAAATTTGGTATTTTCCACTTGTTTTTAAAATTGGTATAGCATCCAATTCATTATCATCTCCGATATGATACCACTGATCTTTATTTCTCAATTTAACAAAAGTATTTTCTTTAACTCTGTCTAAAGAATCTAAATTTAGGTCTGTTTGATCTCCAATTTTTAGATTAAGTAAAAAATACAATTTTGCATATTCATGATTAGAAAGTACTTTTTTAATTTTTATTCCTTCAAGAACACAATTCAGTGCATTTTCTATTTCGTTATTATTTATGTATATTTCAGCCTCAATTCCTACTTTAAATTCAAAAGTTGGTTCTGTTAATGGATAATCTACAAGTATTTTCTTGGATTTTTTGAAAGCTGTTTTGTCGAACTTACCTCTTTCGAAGCAAGCAAGAATTGTATTAATAAGAAGAGCTTCTTTATTTTTTTCGTCAATATAATCACACTTTATACTTTCTTGAAGTAAAAGTTCCCCTAAAAAAATAATTTCTGCATATTTTTTCAGTTTTAGATAAGCATTAAATAATTGCAATTTTAAGTTAATTATATTTTTTTTATTTTGTTCTTTTTCCAAAAGTTTTTGTAAAATTATTATTTCAAAATCCCAAGCCTCTTTCTTATGAAGGATTTCCAAAATTGGGATACACTCTAGATAATGTAAATTGGATAAATCCATTTTTTTTAAGATCAGGAATGCCTCATCAAAATCTTTATTGTCATACTTGAATAATAATAATAACATGTTTTTTTGAATATTTTTGTCATCTGGTAAATTATCTATTATTTTTTTTCTCAAATCAGAGTGATTTTCAATTGTGAAGTTAGCAATGGATACTGCAAACAGAGTATCAGATTCTACAAATTTCAAAAATTTATCATAATTTTTATTTTCAATCTCATCGATAAATTCACTATATTTTATGTTCTTACTTTCATCATAAAATTTTTTACCAAGAGTGAATAGAGCATCCCTTATGTAAAATTGGACAAATATTTCTTTTAAAAGGTTATCAGAAATCAGCATTTTTGATTTTGTTAAATATTCCAATAGTTGATTAAAATCATTATCTGCTAGACGAACAAATTGCAATAATTCAGTAAGTATTTGTTCAATTTGAGTATCAAAGTAACAAGATAAGGATAGATTAAAAGTTTCTTGTGTTATTTTTTCAATTAGACGAATATTTTCCTGTAATTTAAGTGCATTCAATTTTTTAGAATTTAGAATAGCCTTATTTCTTGCACCTATTTCTCCATATTCAAAAAACATGTTTTCTACTTTTTCAATTTCTTTTAACAATTCATTAGATTTATTTAATTGTTCCGAACTATCTTGACTTGCAAGCATTCTATTTTTAACAAGTGATAGTTTAACAATGTAGTTACTTAATCGATCTGGATTCAAAGAAATGGCTTTTTCTATAAAACTATCTGCTTTTGTATGATCCCCATTCCACTCTAAATATAGTGCATACAAACGATAGAAGCTTGCATTAATTTTGGAGTCATATTTTAATGTGTTTTCATCTATATTTTTTGTATCAATTATTTCCCCAAGATATATATTTCTAAGCATTTGTTCTAATTTTAACAACCAGTAATTATTATCGATTTTTCCGGCTTTTTCTAATAGTTCACTATTTTTACAATAGTCTTTATCATTCAAACTGATTTCTGCTAAATACAAAAAAGATTCTGGGTCGTTTGGAAATTTTTTAGAAATATTCTCATATTTTTCTCTTGCTTTATCCACTTCCTCTAAACTTTTAAGACACCTGCATTCTAATATTTCATATTCAAGATACAAGTTTTCATCATTGAATGATAAAAGTATTTCTTTTAAATTTCTTAAATTATTTTGAGCAAATTTGACATTTTCCCTATCCAATTCTGTTTTTACTCTTTCTAAATATATATTTACATTAGAGATGGCTTGTCTTTTATCAATATTAAAATTTAAGTTTAAAATATCTGTTTCACTTAATTGGAAAAATACATTTTCCAAATCCTTTGCTAAAAAAAGATTAAAATTAATTTCTGGATTACTTTTCTTTAAGTTAGACATTGCTTCTTCAAGCAATAGAACAGATCCGCCAAATTTGTCATTAAAAACAAAGTTGTACTCTTTTATTGCTGATATTTTGGTCCATTTACTCTGAAGCTTTATAAAATCTTTTTGTAGTTTTTTTGCCGCATCTGACTCATTTATTTTTGGAGTTATAGGAGCATATATCTGATAATAAATACCTGATTTTTTTCTGTAACCATCGTTTCCACCATCGCCTTTATTTCCATAAGGTCTTATTTTTTGGTAATCCAAATATGCCTTTTCCATAATGTTTTCAAAAAAACTTTGAAATTCAGTTCCATTTTTTTCATAAATTTTAATTTTGAATTGAAGCAATAAGTAATTTTTATCAAGTGGATTCATTTACAATTATTACTTTCTGAAATATTAAAAAAAAATCATTTTTAAACAATGTCAATATTAACCGAAATTACTTAAAAGGTTTTTAACAATTAAAAATTTTGAATTCAATTTTTAAAATCAGCACTTTAAGTATAAAATTAAATATTTTTTTACCTAATTCTTTCTTTTCTGTGGATAACCGTTTCTGATAGTAAAATATGGTTGAGCGGGGGTGAAGCAAAACTGCGGGGTAGCCCCCGCAGTCAGAGTTTTATTCCTCCTTCTCCTCTTCCTTACTGTTCAATATATACTTAGCGGATTTTTCTGCGGCTTGGCTGGCGTGGATGATCATGTGTGGATCTGATTTGAGGGCTTTGAGCCAGCTCTGGAGATATCCGGCGGAGTTGTTGATTGTTTTATTCAAGATGTTTGACTCTGCACAGAGGAAGGCGGCGCCGAGTTCTGCAATAAGTTCTTCTTTGGAGTATTCCTCAGATCCGAATCTGTTTCTTTCTGTTATTCCCTTCCGGTTCAGGCGGGAAGAGTGCCCAGTGCTATGCACTCCTTCATGGTAGATGGTGTTAAAATAATCTTCCTGGTTTTTAAAGGATTCTTTTGCCGGTATTGAGATTAAATCTTGTGAGGGGCTGTAATATGCCCGGTCTTCGGTATGAAACCGGATTTCCGGTTTGTTTGGGAAATTCCTGATTATGGATTCCGCTTCTTCAATGGGGTTTTTGTGTTCGAATTGAAATTTTGGAATTTTATTCTCAGGGATTTCTTCGGTTTGTTCCAGATTAAAAACGCTATAGGTTTTTAAAAGGATTGAGCGTTTCATTTCTTCTGTTTCCCGGTCTTCCACCGACCCGGTTTTCCAGAATATGATAACTGTGGATTTTTCCCCGGATTTGATTTTTCCTCCCAGTTCCTTGCATTGCAGGAATGTCATCCAGTAGGGGGATTGGAAGTTCTGAAAGTTTAAGTTTAAGTAATTGAATCCTCTGTAAGGTTTGTCTGTTACGAGATTCCTTGCGCAAACTGCTTTCCAAGGCTTCTGCCAGGGCAGAATTTGTTCTGATTCTATCTTTTCAATTATTTCATTTGTAATTTTTTCATATGTATTCATTGCATTATTCCTTTATATAAATTTGTTTTATGTTTTGGGGTTGCCCTTAATGGGCAACCCCTGTTT
>AMFJ01011143.1_pt1 | contig 15394 bp, 13 predicted proteins | sample 427208 | NCBI WGS metagenome assembly AMFJ01 (sample SAMN02954298, study PRJNA114691) | groundwater metagenome | biome: aquatic; feature: subsurface aquifer; material: sediment; isolation source: subsurface aquifer sediment | place: USA: Rifle, CO | collected 2008-08
CGTGAGGTCATCCACGTAATGACGCGCAAAATCAACCAGATACTGGTGTCCCTGGTGCGGTGGCATGAATTTACCCAATACTAAGCCACGTGTCCGGGGACCGGAGCCTGTTTTTTGAAAGACGTTTTCCATTCAAGAAGTCCTTTGATCGCTAAAAAGAAAAACACAATGTACAGAATTGAGGTGGGGTACAGCTCCTTTGAAAAATAAACATAGACCGCCACCACATCCACGATGATCCAGAGCACCCAGCTTTCCAATATTTTTCGGGCCAAGAACCATTGCGCGATAAGACTCAGCACCACGATGAAGGCATCTGCATAAGGAAAACTGGCGTCGGTATTGTTGATCATGAAATAACCCCATCCTGCGGTTCCCACAACGGCAACCAGGCCCCATAGGCGCGATTGTTGATGACTTAGGCGAGAAACGGGCAAGCTTTTGCGCTCTTTATCGCCATAAACCCAATGGTACCAACCGTAGATTTGCATGAAAATATAAATCACCTGGAGCAACGCATCCGAATACAGTTTCGCGCCGTAAAAAATAAAAATATAAAGGAAAACCATCACCAAACCGGTCGGCCAACACCAAATATTCTGTTTTACCGTGAAGTACACACTGGCTAACCCAAAGATGGTGGCAACAATTTCAATAGGACTCATTAGGTATCACTTTATCCGCTGTTTCCGGGAAAATCAAATCAATCAACGCTTTAGGCAAAGGTCTTGATTTCCCGCTGCTGGGATGGGTGTGCAGGGACAGGCCGGGCGCAGGGTTGATTTCACAAAGGGTATAAGCGGTATTTTTATCGTAACGACTGATGTCTTCGGTGATCAAGTCAATGCCGCAATAGGGTAAACCGGGAATCGCGTTCAGAATTTTAAAGGCAAGTGCTTTATAGAAAGGATCGACAAGGTCGGTCACGTCGATACATTCCGCTCCGGTACACACGTTGGAATTGGCCCGAACATATTCCGATTGCCCTTTCCGGAGCACATGATCGAGTGAAAGGCCTTTTTTAGCCAGATACCGGTCGACTTCTCCGTCATCGGTCCAAATCATGCAGAGGCAATTTTTACGGGGATACATGCGGCGGTCATTTTCTTGCTCGATCAATTGACGAATGGTCTTTTTTCCATCGCCCACCACTCGGGGGCACGCACGATGAACGGCGGCGAAAAAGCCGTTTTGGGTTACCGTCAAACGAAATTCTCCTCCAAAAATATGTCGCTCCAGTAAAAAATCATACTCGTCGCCCCACTCTTGCGACAATCTGAAAAATTCGCGTTCCAGTTCTTCCACACTGTCGAGAAGGACACGCACCCCTTTTCCTTGGGAACCGTGCACCGGTTTAAGCACCACCGGAAGTCGGCTCTCCGCATATTTTTTGGCTTTTTTAATATCCACCCATCGAAAAATCTTCCCTTCTGCAATAGGGAATTTAAGGTGTTTGAGGAGTTTTTTCGTGGCCCATTTGTCATCCAAAATATACCGAACAGGCGCGGGCATTACGCTCAAATCCGTATCATCAATCCATTCTTGGTGTTGTTTGAATCGGGCCAGAAGGACACGGGTCCCTTTCAAGTGTTGAACCGAAATCCCGCGACGCTCCATTTCTTTAAAAAGGAGTTGGCTGTTGAAGTGAATGTCGGGAAGCTTTATTTTCATGGAAGGATACTAGCATGGATGGTAGCGGCGGAGAAGGAATGATTTAGGAGCTGTTCACAATGCCTCGAATCCAGACACCCATTATGAGATTTGCCATTACAAACTCCTTGTATGTGAGCAGCTCCTAGTTGCCACACGGGGTATCGGTCTCACGCAAGGTGCGACAGGCCTTACATATGCTCGCTTCGATCGGAGTTTTTTGATCCCCTATTCCCGGATTTCTTTTTTCCATTTCTTGCAGAAGCCCCCGAAGTCCCTTTTCTTCAACGAGGCGCAGGAGCTCATTTTTTTGAACCCGTTCAAGCAGTTCATGTAACGAATTGTGATGCACATTGCCCGCCGGAGTGGCCAAACCAAAGCAGGCACATGGATAAAGCACGCCATCAGAACGAATGAGAATGCGGGGCACGGGGGTGTCCATTTCTTTTTGACTAAAATTAAAACACACATAATCTTCGCTCAGCTGATTGATTTTGTCTCGAATGGAAATTTGTCCCAGGGGAATGAGTTTTTTCTCCGCCAGACGGGGAGTATGCTCCATGTAAAATTGATGAAGTCGAACCCTTTCGAAGGGGTAGGGTTCCCCGGTGATTTTTTTATAAAGGGTGGACAGTTCTTGCAATATTTTTTCTCCATCATCGCCGGGATAGGGCAATAGATTAAGGCCCAGTTGCGCGGAGTCTCCAAGGATATTTAAAAAAGCATGCGTTAAGAAAACAAGGCATTCCAGGGGCGCTCCCGCTTGGTTTTGCATGCCAAACGAACAGTTGATGGAAGGTTTTACATACTTATTTTTTACTCCAAATCCCGCCTTTTTAAGTTGGGTGAGCATTTGTTCGGCTATTTCCATGCTGGAGAATCTTGTGCCGTTGGTTTGAATTTTAAAGATATCCAGAGGGCTTTTTTCAACGATGGTGCACAGTTCGTTCAACAACAAAAAAGGTTCTCCTCCGGTGATGGAATAGGTGTAAATACTGGTTTCATTGCAGGCATTCAATAGGCCAAGGATTTCTTCGGGATTGAATCCTTTATTGGCTTTTTCAATGTCTTCAATGATGGCACATCCCGTGCATCGTAGGTTGCAAATGGTATTCATCTCAATCTCCACGGCAACCGGTTTAAACCACCAGGATTGAGGGAGTTTTTTTTCGAAATGCCGTGCCAATTTCGGAAAAGTATTCAGTGTGTTGTGAAGGATGGGCACTCGCTTGTATCTGCCATATTCCGAAATTTCAATTTCCGGAAAAAGAAAGGAAATGAAGGCATTGATGAGCTGTTCAAAAAGAGGTTCGCCGCAGTTTTGATGGAGTGCAAAATCGAGGGAGGGAATCGGCGTTCCCACCGCATAAGGAGCGGATTCTTGCGTGATATCCTCTGTCCACAGATCCATCGTCATGTAGGGAAATTCGGATTTTTTTAAAAGAGTGAACATCAACGTTTTAAAGAAGTCCGATGCAATGGGAGTGACCTCGATCGGTTGGGTGTGCCCAAGGGCATCATTCGGGGAATAAAGATAAACCACTTCGCCCGGTCCAGGGATCGTGTGTGGAGATAATCCTTTTTGTTTTAAATACTTATTTTTCTTGGCAGAATCCAAAGCCAATTTTTTAATCCGAATCAAGGCATCAATCGAATGTTTTCCATCGCCTTCGATTTGAGGAGGCGGGAAAAATAGAATGGAAAGAAAACCGTTTTGACAGGCTGTGATGCGAAAACGAATCAACGTATCGAGCGCAAGATTTTTTGCTTTATTTTTAATGCTCTTTGGGGAAATTTTTTGCAGGGTTTTTATTTTGATCCTGTGTTCCTCTCGGCCATTCGAAAATTGCAAATGAGAATTTTTCGAGGAGTGAAGCGTTTTTATCGCTCTCAATTCAAGTTCTTTGATCAGCACTTTTTTCATCAAAGGATCGAGGACGATATGCGGGATTTTTTCGTTGATCATGGGGCAACTATATAGTATGCGGCAAAAGATTTAAAAGTGAATGAGGAATCACAATGAGCATTAACTACGATCACCACGTTAAAGACGGAAGTTGTTAAGACTTCCGGATTTTTTATGCGATGGAATGATTATTGGATGGTCTAAGGAACTTTCCCGAGAAGATGAGTGGCTCAATTCCATCGACATCGAATCCATGATGGATGGATTTAAAAGAGTTGTTTCCGCACAGGAGGAAGTGTCGACGACTTTTTCCCTTTCACATGGAGATTTAAATTTTGCCAATATCATTACAGATTCAAAAGATAATTGTTGGGTAATCGATTGGACCCATGCGGGAGAACATCCGTTGGTGAAAGATTTTGTAAAGATGGAGAATGATATTAAGTTTGTGATGTCTAAAGAGTTTAGAGCAGAAGATTTCGAAAATCTTTTACGATTTGAAGAATTTATTCTTGGTAACATGCGGTTGCCCCACCCTTCAAGGCTTCCTGAAAAATTGGCATTTATTGCTCAAGATATAAGATTTTTGAAAATGTATGAATCCATAAAAGTTTTAAGAGATCAATATTTGCTGGTTAGTCCGATAAAGAATGAATTTAAAGTTTATAAAATGGCTTTGCTTAAGTACGCGGTTCATAATCTAAATTTTGATTCCAGGAGGAAGATGGGGAGAGTGTAGCATTGATCAGATTAAATATGCATTAGCTTCCAGTTCAATATTGATTAATGAATTGGATGAATAAAATGCGATATCATGTAAACTAGTGGTACTCATCACATAATGAGGGGTTTTCACTCTATGGCCAAACTTCGGCAAAAACTTACGATTCTAGCTCGAAAACTACGCAAAAACATCATTTCGGAAGAGGCGAATCTTTTTGTCCCGCAGTCTTCTCAAAATGACGTCGTTTTTTTAGAGGATAGGCATTACAAGCGCAAAAGAATCGTTTTATTGTCGCGAGGGTGCACGGTGGGATTTTGTAGTATGTGCCCGTTGCCCAACGAATCTCTGGATCCAACACGACGCATCACAGAAGAAGAACTCATTTCTCAGTTTGAATCTGCATTTTTAGGGGATTCCATTGATAATTATGAACTAATTACGATTTACAATAACGGGAATTTCTTTTTCGATAATGAAATCCCCGCAAAGGTTCGTCACCATATTTATGGACGGATGAAAAAAAGTAAGGCTTCTCTATTGGTGGTGGAGTCTCTTCCGCAATTCATTGATGATCAAAAAATAAAAGAGGCCAAGCAGACCATGGGGGATAAAAAACTTTCGGTACTCATTGGATTACAATCTTCCAATCAAATCATAAGAGAGGTCTTGATCAATAGTCCCTGTACGCAATTTCATTTTGAACGGGCGGTGGAGTTGTTGGTAAAAAATGATTACAATGCGTCGGTTTTTTTGATGATAAAACCTCCTTTTTTAAATGAAAGGGAGGCCATTGAAGATGCAATAAATTCCATTGAGTATGTGTATGGTTTGGGGATAAAGGATATTGTGCTCTGTCCCACACGTGTTGCACCGGGGACCGTCGCCTACCTTTTGGCTCAAACCGGGAAATTCTCTCCCCCTCGCTTGTGGTCCATCCTGGAAATCCTTAGACGAAGTCGGCAACTGGATCTCGGTCGCATTAATCTTCCAAGAGTGGCTCTGTCAGAATTAAAAAAAGAAAAAAACAAGGATTCATTCTGTGCAGAGAATTGTAATCTTTGTACCGAGAAAATCATCAAAGCCATAGAAAAATTTAACGAAAAAAGAGAGTTTAAAGCGCTCGATTCTATGGCCTGTGTTTGTCTTTCCGATTATCAGAAATTTTTACAGGAAGAGTCCACACTGTGGGAAAATAAAAATTTTGTGGAACGCGTTGAGTCATTTCTGGGTGCGGTTCCTGGCGGAGTCATGGAACGAGGCGAATCTGGTTTTAAAATGTTATGACGCCTTCGGTATTTTCCTCCAGGCGCTCGAGGTGCCATCGGCAGATCGAAGTCATGGGGGTGCTTTCTTTAAACCCGACATAGTTCATAAGAATTTGAAATCCGGTGTGCATTTGTCCGAGGGTGAGGGGGTAATCCAGGTTTTTAAATAATTCTTCATTGAGTTTCCATAATTGTATGGAGAAATGAGTCTCATGAGAGGCGGGTAATTTGGCTCGAGTGACGAGCGAAACATAGGGTTGAACATACGGGGCACGCGCGATTTTCCCATTGGGCAATATCACAAGCAGTCCCGATTCTCGGGATCCAAAAATAAAGTCGCGACAATCCACAATATCAAAAGGATTTTTTAGGGCATAAAATTGGGAAAGTAGCACTATATTTTCAATTTTGATGCGAGGAGGGAGAATCGATAAAAGTCCTTTTAGGGTTTGTCCCGAAGCAAGATCATCATCGATAAGCGTGTATTCCCCTTTGGGAATTTTTTTGAATTGTTTTTCGAGTGAATCTGAACCCGGACGACTGACAAGTTTTTCCATTTGATTCTGGAAATCGCTTACCGCAAATGCACGGCCAATGTCTAAATTGAAGTGATCTCGGATGCATACATCCATATTCAATAGGGGAATTTTTGATCGCAGCTTTTTAAGCGATTGAATCTGTTGACTCAAATGGAGTAAGTGCACGGAAAGAATTTTGGTTTGACTCGGAATTTTAGTGCATTGAAAGGTGCTTCTGAATAGGAGGGTTAACTGTGATAAGAAATGTTCTTTGGAATCAAATAGAATTTTTTTATCACAAAAAGACATCCAGGGATGTATCGCCCAATCTTCCTCGTCGCGGATAAAATAATGCACTTTTTGTGGAGGTGCGGATAAGTCTGATATGGCGGATAATTTATCGCCGATTGTACTTTGGCGAATCGAGCTGGAAGTAATTCCTGGCTTTGCCGTGCCAAATGAGCTAAAAATAATATTTTTTTTGTTTCTAAAAATGGGATCGTTAGCTATTTTTTTGAATGTTTTGATGTGCCCGGGGCGCTGAATGCAAATCGCATGACCTTTGCCGAGAAAAGCATAGGCAAAGGACGCATTATCGCTTCCAAATACATAAAAAACTTGAAGGGATCGACCGTTGGGGAGGACGATATGGCGTCGAAGATATTTTTTAAGTCGTTCAATCACCTCGGTAAAACGGATTTCAATTGAATTGTGGACTGACTCCCAGGGGTCGACCATGAGCCAATCATTCAAGGATAACATTTTTCGACAGGCGGTGATGCGGTCTGCACTATGAGGGTAATCTCGATGAGCATATTTTTTTGAAATATAGACATCATGCGAAGGGGAAACATACCCTCCAACAACAAGGAATCCACGTTTTTCCAGGTCCTCTTTCGCCAATTCCATCATTTCGATATGGCCTCGATGAAGCGGCGAAAATCCTCCGGTGGTGAGTAGGACAATGAATGGTTTTTTATCGTATTCAGTGGATTTTTTATCGGTATGAAGGTCTTGAATGCGTCGGCTGATTTTTTGGGTAGGCGTCACGAGCCAATGTGGGTTTTCTCTCTTTTGATTGTCATAGGAGGAATCTCTCCGGTCATCAAAAAAACCGGCATCATAGAGATGGGGGATGGATCCACGGTATTGATACAATCGGGAATAATAAGGGTCTCGTAAAATTTGCCATGCCAATCGAATGTCTGCGTCGTTACGGGCGACGGCAGGTAATTTTTTGTAAGCGGTATCGACAACCTGTCGTGTTGAGCCCGGTTTTATCTTTAAATTGTCCCAAAGATTTTTCACACTTTTTTTAGACATGAAGGTTGAAAATTAAACTCATGCACAGGAACCAAAGGGAGAGGGTGCAATGGGGACTTTTCTTGTATAAACATCCAAGTGAATCGCGGGCGATTCTCCCAGATATTTGTGGCGGTTGTAGTGATGGAGCCTATCCAGCCGAAGCGATAATTCGCGGAATTGATCTTTTGAGTCTCGGGTCCAATTTTTTTGTATATTTTGTTTTTTATTGTCATTTTCTGCACATAAATAGTGAAGGTATAGCTCTACAAAATCGTAGGGAGCTCCAAAGACTTCTTCGTCCGTTCGGCCATCAAACATATCTCCTGAAGGAATAGCCCGAATGATAGGCACGGGTATTTTAAGGACTTTTGCCATTTGATACACCTCACTTTTGTGCAGATCGGAAATGAGCTGAAGATCCACCATTCCATCGGACGCTTTTCCAAAAAATCCCAAATAAGCTCCTTCGTCTCGGTTGAGGGTCCCACATAAAAGAGGGGAGAGTCCGTCTTGATTCAGTAAGCTGGTGAGATAATAGAGGGCGGGAGTTCGAAGATACGAAACGAGTTGACCAGCGGCCCACGCTTCACCCGAAATATCCAACGCTCCGTCCACTGTTTTTTTCATCTGAGCAAACGACAATGAAAGGTCTATAATAACGGGTTTAATCCCGAAATGTTTTGCAACGGTTTTCCCATGGGATAAAGCCATTTTTTGGTTGGTCGCCCCCTCCGTCTTAAAAACGGGCAATAGGGCCGCAACGATCCGCTTAATGGGTGAATTTTGAATTTGGGCGGCTTTTGATATGATCCCCAATGTAACCGCGGAATCGATTCCGCCACTCACGGGGACAATGCAAGCGTTGAGTTTAAAAAAACGCATGTAATCAATCAGTAATTCGATTTTTTTTGTTAAATAAAAGTGAGGATCAAAGGCGCGTTTCAAACGAAATTGCATTAAGCTTTTAATTAAATCGCTTGTTAAAACGGTGTTGTGATTGGGGAGATGTATCTTCATGAAAGCAAATGGTGAGTGAGGGAAATGTGTTGAATTTTTGATGAAATACAGGGTATAAGAGAGCCATGAAAGCTCTTCAGGAAATCAATCTATTTTGGGGACAATACCATAAGAAGTTGGGACGAATTGAAAAAAAGAGGATTGAAGAGGAGTTGAACGCGTTGGCCGAGCGGCTGAAAAATAGAAAATATAAAATTGCTTACACAGCATACAACATTTTCAATATTCCCGATCGAACGGAAGATTTATATGAGCATTTGAAATTTTATTGTGATACGGGGAGAACATGGGCGGTGCTTTTAAGCGCAATCAATATTCATTCCTATGGAAAGGTGGTCGATTTATGTCCGGGCTTTGCCCCGAAGGTGGAGCTGGGTTTATTTTATCTTGATTATCAGGGGGAGGTTATCATTTTGGATAAAAGGATGGACTCCATGAAAAAGTTAGAAGAAATGTTAATGCTTTTTGGCCCCAAGTATAAAATAACTCCTAAAAAGATTGAATTGTTTAAACCCCATCCGCAATCCTATCCCGTGGTGATTGCCAACCATATTATTGATGATCTGGTGATGGATTATTTTGCTAAGAAATTCAATATTTCCTCACAGGAGATCTATGAAAAAGAGGGAAAATTGATCGAAATCTGGGGCAAAATATTGAGTGGAAAGCAGTCTCATGCGGAAGAAATTCTCCCGCATCTGGTACAGGGGGTTGGGTCTTTGATTCAAAAAGGAGGGTGGCTTTTGATGGCTCAATATCAAAGCTATATTGAAAAGTTATTCAATTTGAAAGAGGTGACCCGATTCAATAAAAATTTATTCAAAAAGCTTGTTGAGGAGCTTTCCAGGGAAGGTTTTTACAACGACCGCAACCTCGTTGAAAAAAGTTTTAAAAACTTCAAGGGAATATTTAAAAAAAGTGAGTGTTATATATTAAAAAAGCTTTAATCTAAAGGGAGGGATTTTACGGTAGATCGTTTCTATTATTTAAAATTGCATTCAATGGAAGGAAAAAATAATACAGCCATTCCTAAGAAGCTTCTCGACGATGGATTTATTGTTTTACGAAATAAAGTGAGTGAATCCCATTTGGAAAAAGCGAGGAAACTGACTCAGGCCATGGTGGCGCGTCAAACCCCCGAAGAAATCGAGGCCAATAAGTCTTTGGGCAGCCTAATCTCGTGCTGGAAGGAACCGGGGCTTACCGAATTGATCCTCGGCGCGGAAACATTGGATGCATTAAGAGAGATGGGTTTTGAAACCCCTCGATTTTCCAATGGCTATGTTTTTCATAAAAAAGCCGGAGCCGCTCAAGCCTTTTGGCATCAAGATTGGTGGTTGTGGAGCGATCCGCTCAGCCACACTCCGTTCATCCATCAGATTGGATTGATGTACTATTTGCAGGGTACACGCAAGGAGAACGGATGTTTAAAAGTTATCCCGGGATCTCATCGCCGTCGCCATCCTCTTCACTCCATCGTAGAGAAAAGTGACACAAAAGCCTTGAGAAGAATGGAAAATCCCGATGCGACTGAATTTCAGTCGGGTGAAGGCGAAGTGGCTGTGGAAGTGAACGCCGGGGATTTGCTCATAATGGATGCGCGTTTATTGCATTCGACCTATCCCAATAAGAGCAATTCGGAGCGCACCTTGATTAACTTTTGGTGTTTCCCGGCTTACGAAAAACTGCCCGAAAAAACAAAGGCCGCTATTGGGACAACCGAAATTCCAAAAGAATGGCCTGGGGACATTTCCAAAAAGCTCAAACCCCTTTTGCCGCATTACGAAGGAGAGGCCGCTCCTTTTCCGGTTCAACTTCATCCGAAATTTCTCTCATTGTAACTTATTTTTATGCAACAATACTTGGATCTCGTTCGGGAAGTGCTCGAAAAGGGAGAAAAAAAAGAAGACCGTACCGGAGTGGGCACGATTTCAATCTTTGGGGCACAGCGCAAGTATGATTTGAGAGAGGGTTTTCCGCTTCTCACCACAAAAAAAGTTCTTTTTAAGGGCATTTTGCGTGAGTTGCTCTGGTTTTTGAAGGGTTCCACCAATATCAACGACGACCTCACTCAGCACACGCCGATTTGGGATGCGTGGGCGGATAAAAAAGGAGAGCTCGGCCCCATTTACGGCTATCAGTGGCGCAATTGGCCTACGGCGGCCGGCGGGCATATCGATCAAATTCAACAAGTCATCGATACCATTAAGACCAACCCCGACTCTCGTCGGATTATTGTCAGCGCCTGGAATGTGGCGGATGTACCTCGCATGGCACTCCCGCCCTGTCACCTCCTCTTTCAATTTTATGTAATCAACGGACGCCTCGACTGCCAACTGTACCAACGCAGTGCGGATATCGCGCTCGGCGTGCCGTTCAACATCGCCAGCTACGCGGCAATCATGCACATGGTGGCTAAGGAATGTGAGCTAATTCCAGGGATTTTTACCCACACCCTTGGCGATGCACACATCTATCTCAACCATGTGGAAGGATTGAAAGAGCAGCTCAAACGAACTCCGAAGTCGCTTCCCACCTTAAAAATGGCAAAAAAACCATTTTGGGAGCTAAAATTTGAGGATTTTGAAATTGAAAATTATCAACACGACCCTTTCATCAAATTTGAAGTGGCGGTGTGAGGAACAATTAACAATTGACTGCTTTTAGGAAAAATCTTTTGAATCCAAAAACTAAATAACCTGTTCATATGTCAGATTCCATCCATTTCGAGTCCCCTGGAAAAAATCAATCGTCAAAAGTCAATCGTCAAATGTTCTCCATTGTGGTCGCGATGGATGAGGCTCGGGGTATTGGTAAGGATGGGGTACTTCCGTGGCATCTCCCCTCCGATTTAAAGCATTTTGCCCACATCACCAAAACGACCTCTTCGGTTCACAATGCCGTTAATGCGGTCATCATGGGCCGTAAAACCTGGGGATCGCTTCCAGAGCGTTTTAGGCCCCTTCCTGGACGTCTGAATATTGTGCTCAGTCGACAACAGAATCACGATTTGCCCCGCGGTGTTTTATTGGCCGATTCACTCGATGAGGCTATTCTGAAAGCGAAAAAAGCCAATGCGGAGCAGCTTTTCGTGATTGGGGGTGGGCGGGTTTTTGAAGAAGCGCTTCACGATCCTCATTGCGAAAAATTATACATCACCCGGATCAAGGGGGATTTTGAATGCGACACCTTTTTGCCGAGGTGGGACGAGAACACCTTTGAAAAAATCGAAGAAAGCGGCTTGCATCAAGAAAATGGAATTGATTTTCAGTTTCAAACCTATCGGCGAAAAGAGAGCCATAGCCTCACGTCAAGGGGTTGAGAATGGAAACAGGCGGATTTTTTTTCTATGAAAAAAGTTTATGAGTTCCGCTAGTGAGTTTTTTGTGTCGAATGGCATCTGTTTTTTTAAATTCGTCATAAACTTGAGGCGTAATTCCAATCAAGCTCCACATCAATTCCGGTGGAAAGTTGGAGATATTGGCAAAAGAATTGAAAGAATGAGCGGCGGCGATAAGATTTGCAAGGACGAGATTGAGCATTTCGCGGTCTTTTTGAGGATAGTCCGCAAAAAAAGAAAGGGATTGAGCGGCTAATTCGCTCCCGAGTCGAGTGTCTCCGCATCCGTTCCAATTGGCATGGTTCAAATGGTGCTGAAATTCTTTTTCCCCCCAGTAGCGACGCAGAACAGAAGCAAAAATAGGATGATCTCGAGGCAGAGGAGGGCAGGAGGTCATGTTCCCTTCGGCGTCCACGGCATAAACGCCTTCTTCTCCGGCGGTGATTCGCACATGTTGAACTCCAAGGGATTTGATTTTAGTGAGCAGCATCTCGGGAGAAACGTGCTTCTCTCCGAGTCGAGGATCAAGCTTTTCCAAGAGTTTACGTGCCTCTTCCATGTTGCAGCTCAAAAAGAAAATATGAGGCCAAATGTCTTCGGGAATGCCACTGGCCACTTGTTTGGAACCTGGAGCCAGGAAAAGTCGAATGTCCGGAGATTCACGGATTCTATCCCAAATATTGGGGCCGGAAGAGCTGAGAAATACATTGCCCTCCTTGGGAAGTTCGGGAGTTGTTATTTCCGATGGCGACACTTCAAAATAATCCGGTTCGGAACCGTTGGGCCCCGAAAAAACATAATTGATACGTTCTCGTTGTGCCTCAATCAATCCTGAGATCGGAAGCCAGTGCACGTCCGGAGGCACTCCGTTCAGAAGGTCGAAATCTTTTTCTTGTCCGTGAGTGGAACCCAATGTTTTTTTTAGCCAATCGGTTGGGGTGGCATAGAGGTAAGCCTTCTCTCTCTGGCCCCATAAGGTGGAGAGGGTTGAAAAAGCAGCAAAGGTATTGGCCGCATTGCCTCCTATCAATTTTTGATGACGGATATAGGGGACATAGAGAGGCGCTTGATTCTCTCGTTGGATGATGGCGACGCGTTCCAGATGATCTCGGAATGTAACGGATTCGGCCTTATTTTTATGTGATTCTCCATGAGAAAGAACGAGCTCGTTCAATTCTTGTTCCCCAATATCCACTCTTTCATCATGAACAATTCCCATAGGACCTCCCATGATCATGAGAGGGGTGCCCCTATCTGTTAATGCTTCTTCTACACTAGGGGTGTGACGTTGAAGCGGCAATGGTTCTCTCCACCGATCTTCCGTATCTAAAAATCCACCTCCTTCCATAATTCAAAGATGAAATGAATAAATGTTCCATAAGAATTTCCAGTACTTTAATTTTTTTGTCAATCTTTCTGTCGGGCGAAGTTTTTGTTATGCTCTCGCGAGTATGGGAAAAAAAGTTAAAAAATGGAGTGAGGGAATCAGGGCCCGATGGAAAAACGACCGTCAGGGATTCCTTGTGTGGGCACTGACTTTTTTAGTCATCGTACAGCTTTTGGGTAATTTTCGGTTGGCACAGACCGTTTCTTCTTCGGGGCAGTTGAATCAAAACGCCGCCGTTCAGTTGGCAGAGGTGGTGGGGACGGTCAGTGCTTTCGGAAACGATTTGAACGAAATTCGTCAGTTTTTACTTTTGCCGACAAAGGAATATGATTTTTCTTCTTCAAATGAAGCGGCGCAAGAATCGGTTGAGGAACAAGATCCTATCGTTTCCGTGTTTGCCGGCCTTGAAAAGTTGGCTCTTCAGAAAGAAAAGGAAGCCTTGTACGCGAAGAATAAAGAGCAGTTGGACGCCTATTTCAATGCGCAGGAAACGTTGGATTATTTTGCCGGGCATCAGCTCACGGTTCAAGATGGCGTGGTACACCATCTGGTGGACGAAAACGGGTTCCCGCTTATTACGGTTGAGCTTCAAGAAGACGGAATCATTCGGATGAGCACCTTCCAAGAGACGAAAACGCTTGATCGTCCCACTGATGTCGATGCCTTCAAGGTGCAGCTCAAGGATGTTGTGGAGAAAAAATTGAAGGACCTGAAGAAGGCGCTCGCCGCGTTGAATGCGCAGCGTGACAATCTTAAGCAGTGGTTGCTCAATGCCGATCTTCAGGCCGCCCTATCGGCGCATTCTTTGAGTGTTAGCCCCGAACAGATGAAAGAAGGGCATTATGAGTATCAGATTTTAAGCCGGGAAGGAGCGGCATTGGCTGGAATAAAGCTATATAAAAAGGAGCGAAAATTAACATGGGACGACGAAATGTTACCGTTTGATGAAGCCGGTTTTGTTCAAAAATCAATGCTTTTAATTCAAAATTACGATGGCCGTAACACCGCACTCAAAGAGATGGATGCGCTTCGTGCGCACATCCAAAGCTTGGAAGAAGACAAAGGATTTCAGGCTTTGCTTAAAAAGCATGGATTGACCTTTGTTTTTGCGCCAAATGAAACGGAAACGGACATTGAATACACGATTCAGTACACCGCGAGCCAAGAAATACTGGCCATTCTCTACATTCATAAAGAAACCGGCGAGTTGATGCTCAAAACCCCTACGACGGACGGCGTGCCCCTGAATACCTTCCTAGCGGGTCAAAAAAAAAATCTAGTGGCTTCTCTCCCTGAACAAGTTTCAGTCCACGATGGGGTCATTGAATCGGAAGACCAACTGAATATTCTCTTGGCCGGGAAGCATGGCTCCAACGTAGACACCATGATTTTTGCGCATATTGATATCTCAAAACAAATCATAAAACTGGTCAGCATTCCCCGGGATCTTTATCACGAAAATCGAAAAATCAATAGTGTCTACGCCGATTTCGGTATGGACGAGCTACTGCGTCGCATTTCCGATATTTCCGGCTACAAAGTAACAAAATATATTTTGGTCGACATGTACGTATTTAAAGATTTAATCGATCAGATTGGAGGAGTGGATGTGACCTTGGAAACGGACCTCATTGATCCGACCTATAAAACGGTCGAGAATGGAAAAATCGGCACGCTTTATTATGCCGCCGGCACCTATCATCTCAATGGCACGGAAGCCCTTCGTATTGCTCGTTCGCGTCACACCACCTCGGATTACGATCGCGCCGCTCGTCAGCAACTCATCTTAGAGGCACTCCAAGCCAAAGCCCGCAATTTGGGCTTTGGAGACGCTCAGACCGTGCTCAAACTCATCAAAACCGTGCTCGAAAAAACCGAAACGAATATCGCCTTTGATGATGCCATGCGGTCCTATTTTCGTTACCAGGGATTCAATGTGGATCGTGGCTATGTATTGAGCTCCGCCAATGTCTTACAGAGCGAAAAAGTGCCCGTCAATTATGTCACTTCGCTTCAAGTTCCACACTGTGACGCCTTGGGCCAAAACTGTACCAAGCAGTACGCCATTTACACCCTGGAGCCTCGGGATGGCAATTGGGATTACATCAAATGGTATTTCCGCCAAACCTTTGAGGCGGAGTAAGGAACCCATTTCGTTTTATTCGTTATGACCAAGAAAATCTCATCGTCGGTCCCCGCGCCTAAAAGATCAATATCAAAGGTGAAAAGCTTTGAGCTCCACACCGACGGCAGTTGCCTGGGCAATCCGGGGCCGGGCGGAT
>AMFJ01028949.1_pt1 | contig 15388 bp, 11 predicted proteins | sample 427208 | NCBI WGS metagenome assembly AMFJ01 (sample SAMN02954298, study PRJNA114691) | groundwater metagenome | biome: aquatic; feature: subsurface aquifer; material: sediment; isolation source: subsurface aquifer sediment | place: USA: Rifle, CO | collected 2008-08
AACTCAATCGCATCACCTATTTTTTCAATCCAGTTGGTTTCTACATCTATAATAGCAAATCCGAAATTTCCATATTCTCACTCAACTCTGAGTCATGACCTATCAAGACGAAGTATGGTATTGTAGTAGAGGCTCGCGTGATGAGTGGACCTGTTGGAAAAATCCCATGTGTCAACATTCCAGTGTCCGACAATTAGTCTTTCTTTTTGAATTCTATCAAGTTCCTCTCTCAAGGATTGAAGTGGTGTAATTTGATTATCAGTATTTCAGAAGGTCTTTTCGTATACTCAGTTATCAGACCAGGTTGGAACATAATACCGGAGAAATTCATAAGGAGTCTTTGATACGAGCTCTGGATCATGGATGAGCCCCCTTATTTTCATGTCATTGTACATTTTCTCTCCCATGGAGCTATCTCTCCCGGTGAGGAGCATTAGTGTATCAAATTCTACATTTTTGAATCCTTTACTCAGATGCTTTACATAATCCAATCCAGACACAAAATTATCCCCAACAGTACAGCCAACTACTGATCCATCGGGAAGTATCGGAATACCCCCGTGAATCACCAGATTACCAATAGGATCTTCGTAGTAAAGATTAAAATTCGTAAAGAAAAAGTCGACCACTTCGCTGGTTTTTTTCCAAGTATTTTTTATTCAAAATCAGGCATCAAAAGAATTGATTGTTGTATCGCCACTGTTTATTTTAAATTGTTCATTATATATATCCCAAAGTTCCCAGCGCTGATCTTCCGTAAGTGTTTTATCTGCAATACGAGAAATAATATTTTCTCCTCCTATGTATAGTCCATGTGTTAAAAGAAAGAAAAGATCATGATTTCCGAGTGCCATCTGAAATTTTCCTTCACCATGAAGATTTCGAATGATTTTGTATATCTCATAAGAACACCACCCTCTATCGAACAAATCCCCCATAGATACGAACATAGTTCTTCCGTTATCGTATTTTTCGATGAATGGCTTAAAGTATGGAGTACCATGCAGGTCGCCGAAATATACAATCCGGTCAAACTTTTTGGCAAATTCTTTTCGACTTACTTGAAGTTCTGTATGGATAATGTCTTTTTTTCTGATATTGTTCATAGGAGAAAATCAATAATTAAAAGTGGCTCACTTTTAATATAATAGAGATTCACGGAAGAAAATACAAAGTATTTTAATTGAGTGGATATAACTATGCTCATTATTTTTCTTTTGATATTTTTTTATTAAGCTTTCATTATTTTTCATTCTTTTGAGATTCTTGTTTTATTACAAGAAGTACATTTAGAAGTTCATAGAAATCAACCCGTGTTTCAAATACATACAGTACACTGGAACTTTCAACATTCCAAACATTTATAAATACTAACATTGTCTTGATTACAAGCACAATTTGTACACATTGCAAATGTTCGATCCATAGAGAATAAAATTATATATAAAATAACTAAACCATGTTTTTATTTTTTTCTAAAATACATTGACCTCTTATACTCCAACCAATTCTCCTTTTTTCTCCCTTCTCTCATGTGTTTGATACAAGTGCTTCTGAAATCGGAAGAAAGTACTTCGGATTCTATCAACTCCGCCGAATACTCTCTCTGCATCGGCAAATGCGTTGTATTTAAGAAGAATGAGATTTGCAAGTTTTGACTCATCAAGCGTATCTACACCGTTTTCCACGTATTTCGAGAGGACGAAATCCAAGAACTCTTTTTGTTTATCGGAAAGTTCCTGATAAATATCGGATTTTGCTTCTTCTACGCGCTTTGATCGGGTGATCGGTTTTAGGGAGAATGAAAAGTACGCAAGTACATCGAAGAGATCGCTCTTTTCGGCATCGATCATCTTCTGAAGAACCAAGAGTTTCTCTCGGTCGCATCCAGCATCAGAAATTTTATCGAGAAATGCTTTTCTCGTCAGGGGATCCGACCAGATTTCTCGGAGTTCGCTTTCGCTTTTGAAAAAGTCAGGAAGTACCGTATCAAAGAGGTTTCGGATAAATTCCTCGACAGATACGGGCTTTCCATCTGCTCACCAGAAGGACGTGGAAATCATGTGTTGGATTTCTCGTTCCTTTCCATCACGAAGTTTTATGACGATTTTTTTCTTTCTCTCGGGTGGCTCATTTGTAGTGCCCGGCCCATCAGAGATGACATCATCTTTTGGAGGCTTTGGATCAGTCGACTCTTTCGTAGTATCTATTGGTTCACCATCCCACTCAGGGTCAGCAAAGTGATGATAAGCATCCACGAAATCATAGATTGTGAAATAATCCTTTCCGTCAAAAGTACGGGTTCCACGCCCTACAATCTGTTTGAACTCAATCATGGAATTTACTGGTCGAAGCAGAACGATATTTCGAACATTTCGCGCATCCACTCAGGTCGAGAGCTTCTGGGAAGTTGTAAGAATGGTTGGAATAGTCTTTTCGTTGTCCTGAAACGCTCGGAGATATTCTTCTCCTCTCGCTCCGTCATTTGCAGTAACTCGCACGCAATAGTTTGGTTCCTTGCTTTTCTTGTACTGGTTTATAAGATCTCGTACCGCCAAGGCATGGTCTTGGGTCGCACAAAAGATAATAGTCTTCTCGTTCTGGTTGATTTCATCCATCATCACTTTTACTCGATGTTCTTCTCGAGCTTTAATCTCGATAATTTTATTGAAATCACTTTCCTCATAGATTTTCCCCTCTTCCACTTCTCCTTCAATAACTTCATCATCTGAAGTGTACATATAATCATCCATGGTGGTTTTTACTCGACGAACTTTAAATGGAGTAAGAAACCCGTCATTGATCCCTTCCTTGAGAGAGTAGATATACACAGGCTCTCCGAAATACTTGTAGGTATCCACATTGTCTTTCCTCTTTGGAGTCGCCGTGAGCCCGAGCTGGACGGCAGGGGAGAAATATTCGAGAATCCCTCGCCAGTTTCACTCGTCGTTTGCTCCTCCTCGGTGACACTCATCAATAATGATGAAATCAAAGAAATCAGAAGGATATTCTCCAAAATACGGAGTATTATCCTTTCCACTCATAAACGTCTGGAAGATAGTGAAGAAGATACTTCCATTCGTTGGAACAGCTCATTTCTTCCTGATATCCGCAGGATTGATACGAATAAGAGCATCTTCTGGGAAAGCTCCAAAGGAATTGAAAGCCTGATCGGCAAGGATATTTCTATCTGCAAGGAAGAGGATTCGTGGTCGACGTTTCCCATCTCTAAGGAGGTTCCATCGTGCATGAAACAGTTTCCAAGCAATCTGGAACGAGATAAAAGTTTTTCCGGTTCCGGTTGCGAGTGTCAGGAGAATGCGTGACTTTCCGTCCGAGACGGAATTCATAGTATTATTGACTGCATTTTCCTGATAGTATCGTGCTAGTCGAGTACCCCCGACGTCTTCGAACGGAACAGATCGAAATTTATCCCTCCATTCGCTCGATTCAAGGTCGATCCTCATAAAGAGCTCTTCTGGAGTTGGAAACGTCGCTACGAGCCGTTCCTCCCCTGTTTTCATCGATATTTCATAGATCTCTCGCCCATTCGTGGAGTAGGCATATTCGATTTGGAGTTTTTCGGCATAGGATTTCGCCTGTGCAACCCCTTCGGTCACAGGAAGGCTTTCTTGCTTTGCTTCTACAATCGCGATCTTTTGACCGTTATAAACGAGAACATAATCAGCAATCTCTGGCTTTCCGCGAGTTCCTCCGGTTTGGATCTTCCCGGGGGTAATACGAAACTCCCGAAGGATTTTTGATCCGTCGGTTTCACCCCATCCGGAAGCTTTGAGCTTCGGATCTATGTACTCTGCACGGGTTTCTGATTCGTTCATATGTGACATAGTTACTAAATATTATAATTCTCCATTAAAAGCTTTTTGTAACAGGGACTTCCGGAGTTCGTCCAAATGGGCGAGTTTTTGTTGATAGATGGATTCGAGGCGTTTGGTTTCGGTGGAGAGAGAGTTTAATTTACAAACAATATTTCTTTGTTCAGCTAGTTTTGGCAATGGAATTTTGAATTCTCTCATCGTTTTTAAAGATACATTCTTAATAGTAGCTCCAGTTGCTTCCTTATGAGCATATTTTGAAAAATGCTGACTTGAAAATATATATTTAATATAAAATTTATCGACAGTTTCACTTAGATTGAAATAACAAGCACTTTTGCCTAAAATAATCTTTTCATTATTATAAAAGGCCACATTTCCTAATGTTCCATTTATTGAAACCAAAATCGTGCTGTTAGTTAAATTTTTTTTATATTTATTGAATTCCTCAATTGAGACCCTCTTTGTTCATTCTTTGAATCGAATCACTCAATCATTTAAATTATTACCATTAATGAAATAATATTCACCATTTTCGGTATATTTTGGTGTTCCATGAAGTCCATCTCCTAAATGGGAAGTTATTTCTACAAGCATCTTTTCCTCCCAATCCTTTCATGGATTCGCAAAAACATTCTGTAAATACGATTCAAAAATATCTTTGGTATTTTGGAGATTTTTTTCGATATTTTTTCTAGCTTGATTGAGTTTTTCCAGTGCTTCGTCGAGGATGGAGACGATACGGAGTTGCTCATGGAGAGGTGGTACTATGATTTCTTCCTCGGAATAATCCTTGAAATATATATGAGGAATAGTACTTCCTTGTCTGTGTTTTAAAAAGTCGACACTCAGAAGAGAATAATACAAAAATTTTATATCAACTCCTTCTTGTGGAAGAATATACTGCAATGTTCCAATAATAGATGATTTTGCTGGCAACAGAGCAAGTCTCCCGATTCCTGCGCCATCTTTAACTATGCTGATATATTCTTTTTCTTGATGATAAAAATCTACATTCTTAATGAGTCCGCTCGCACCATAAATAGGAAACTCTCCATTATTATCAGATAGTTGATTTTGTGAAATATTTGACGATGCTTTTTTGCAGATTTCACCAAGTTTTTTTGTTTGTCAGTTAGTTTTCTTCATTTTTACATGTAAGTAGTATATAAATGAACGTCTCTATTTGTGTAACTAGTGCCCTAAAACGATCCCTATCATTACTGTATATTCCATATGTCGTATTTCTATGCCTAATTTCACATAATGTATCATAAAATGCTTTTTGCTGTGAAATTAAAGCATTTTTACTTCGATCTTCTTCGGATAAATTCAAATAATTGCCAAGTGCCTCAACAATCTTTAGTTTGGTCTTCTTTTCCGAGAGAATGATAGGTCATTCTATAAGTCTAAACGGAAGATTTTCAACAACTCTCGTAAGTGATTCTGATACCTGAGCAACAAGATCCTCACTCTGATTTGCAATCAGTGTTGTCATTGCACCCTTGAAACACTTGGCAAGTTCTGAATCTACTTTTTCTAACTCTTGTGCAACTTGTTTGGTAATATCTGTTAAGGATAGAGCATCCTTTTCTACACTCAATCTTTCTACTTTTTCTTCTAAAGAAACCACTTTATTATCAAGTTTATTAATTCTTTCCTTGTCCGTAATAACCGGAGATAAAAAGATAGATGACTGAAGTGCTCCAAGAGACATATTTCCGAGTATTCCAATGTTTGTAACCTGATTTGGTGTACTGAAATATAAGGAAATAGAAGTATCTCCGATGCTGAGCAAAGATGTATTTAATCTATCCTGACCAATTTTTATCGAATCCATAGTTGTGCTTAATGTTGCGCAAAGAGGATTATTTAAAAAGTCATAGGAAGGTTTTGTAGCTAATAGCTGTGTATCGATTGTTAATTTTCCAATATTAGCAAGTGTATCACTGAGACTCCGAACAGATTCAAGAATGGGAGATAATGAGGTATTTATGGCACTAATAGAGGCTTTTGTAGATGCTGACAAGCCGAAGTCTAACGCGGATATACTCGCTGATAAAGCGGATTGTGCAGAAAAAAGTGGTTCAAGCTTTGTTTGTAGTGTCGCAAATTCTGATGCAAATGATCAATTAAAATTCTTAGTAGTATGTGACCCACCTAAAATGACTGAATTCACACCCTTGTTATGTATCCCAATATCAAATCCCTCAGTACTTACGTTAATATAAGTACTGTTCATGCCTTCTTCAAGGATTCAAGTGGTTATTTGTCTTTCTTGTCAGTTTGTTTTCATGATTTTGTTAAATAGACATAAAATATACTCTCGCCTGTATTATTGTTTTTTATTATCCACGGTGTAATTAAAAATTAAATCTTCTCTGTTATGGAGAATTGTATCTTTTGTAAAGATATATTGGTCGTTCATATAAAGGATATGTTCATATTTATCCTCAATTTTTATGTACAGATTTTTATATTGTGAGTCCCTAAAATGACTGAATAAAAAGAATAGTATAAAGATTCATACAAATATTTTTAGTATAAAAATCATTCACTTATCTTTCATTTTTTCTGATCCTGTTGATATTCTAATATATATAAACATTGATGAAAAAATATTCATTATATATCCAGCAACAAGTGATTCATAAATTGAATAGGGAACCTTGATTCAGAACAACATCAAAAAAATAACCGCAAAAATCATAATGCTTATAATTAAACTAATCCAAAAGTTTTTATGAGTACCATTGGTTTCCACGGTGTTTCATATTAAAAATCATAAGATTCAAAATAATACCGGAAAAAATAAGGCGATAGTATCATTGATAACTTGAGACCACGAAAAAAAGATAAGTTTATCAATCAGTACTAAATTGGTAAACTGATACAATATTCAAATTATTAAAAAGAAAGGAAGAATCTCTAAAAATTTTGATCATTCTTCCGACTTAAACTTACCGAGAAGATTCATAATTATTGATGTCTTATTCTCAGAATTATTTTCTGTCATGCTTGGTAAAAATTAAAATCTAAACTTCCCCCTCCAATTCTCTCCATAATTCCACTCAATTACAAATAATCTTTTGCTTTTTGCGAACTTTTCTATACAATGGACCTCGTCTTTTGGTGGCTCATATCCACTGAAAGGGTACTAAATCCATAGGAAATAACCCTACGCTTGCGTGGGGTTATTTCATTGTCGGGACTGTAATTGGTCCCCATGTATTTCTGGAAACTCCACAAGATTATAGTACTGATCAGCTCCTGTCCGCAATTCTTGAGATATAGAATCCTCTGTTGAAAAAATATAAATTTTCTTTCACTCGTTCCGGAGATGGGTGATAAGCGGAAGAAAATCCGAGTCTCCAGTAAAAAATATCCCTATATCGAATCCCGAACGATATTCCATGGCATCCATTGTCAACTCGACATCAAAATTCCCTTTTTCCTTTGTGAGTGGTTTTCCTGTTCGTGGATCGTAGATAATTGTTCCTGCTTTATCTCGTAGTGTGATAGTTTTTAGCTCTTTCTTTCTGACTGTATATCCAAATCCTTTCTCCATCTTCACAAAAAATCTGTGAAGTCCGTCTATTGAATGACTTCGTGAACCATCAGATGGAAAAGCCTGATAATAAAACATATCCTGAACTTGTCATAAGAATTTTTGTTCAAAAAATGCCTGAAATTTTGAATAATCCAGCGTTTTCCCCATTTTTTTACAGGCAGACCAGATATTTGCCTGATCGATAAAGAGTGTTATTTTTTGCATATACTAAAATTTATAAAATACTCTGAATCCCTTTCAAAATCCCCTCACTCTCCTCATCTAACTTCCTCATCTCCTCCAAAATATCCTTCGGATCTCGGAGAGCCACTTCATCGGCTTTATTCGGATTCTTCGCCGACAAATCAAAAGTCGTCTGATTGATAGTGGAAACATCCAGTGACCATGAATTGAGCGAATCCGCCTTCGTTTTCTGAAGCTCGACAAACTCCGTAAGATCCTTTTCGGAAAGAGCATTCGTCTTCCCGAGATTGCGATCCAGATTGAGTTGGTAGTACCAAACTTTCTGAGTTGGAGAACCTTTCGTAAAGAAAAGCACCACGGTTTTTACTCCTGCTCCCGTAAATGTTCCGCCCGGCAAATCGAGGACGGTATGAAGATTCGCACTTTCAAGGAGGAGCTTTCGAAGCGAAACGGAGGCATTATCCGTATTCGAAAGGAACGTGTTTTTGATAACGATTCCCGCACTTCCGCCTGCCCTCAAAATCTTTATGAAGTGTTGTAAAAAGAGGGATGCGGTTTCTCCGGTTTTAATCGGAAAGTTTTGTTGTACTTCTGCTCGTTCTTTCCCACCAAACGGAGGATTCGCAAGGATGATATCGAAACGATCCTTTTCCTGAATGTCAGAAAGATTCTCCGCAAGTGTATTCGTGTGGGTGATATTTGGTGCCTCGATGCCATGGAGGATCATATTCATCGTAGCGATGATATACGCAAGAGACTTCTTTTCCTTTCCATAAAAAGTCTTCTTTTGGAGTCTTTCCCACTCTTCGGGCGAGAGCTTTTCTCGATCCCGAGAAAGATAGTCGAAAGCCTCGACCAAAAAGCCTGCCGAACCGACCGCTCCGTCATAAATTTTGTCCCCGATTTTTGGATTCACCACCTTTACGATTGTGCGGATGAGTGGACGTGGAGTGTAGTACTCCCCTCCGTTTCGTCCCGCATTTCCCATATTTTTAATCTTATCTTCATAGAGATGGGAAAGTTCGTGCTTTTCAGTTGCAGTCTGAAAGTGGAGCTCATCGACCTTATTGAGAATCTCTCGGAGATTATACCCGCTCTGTATCCGGTTTTTGAGCTCGCTGAAAATTTCTCCGATTTTGTATTCGATGGTATCAGGACTCTCGGCACTGTGCTTAAATTTCTTAAGGTACGGGAAAAGCTCATGATCGACAAAATCCCGAAGATCATCTCAGGAAAGAGCGATATTGTGGTCGATTTTTCCAGTCTCATTTTTCGGCACCGCCCAGTTCTCCCAGCGATACTTGGAGTCTATGATAGCTTTGTACTGTTTCCCCGATAAAAGAGCCTCGGTATTTTTGTCTTTTTCCAAATCGTCAAGGTATTTGAGAAAAAGAATCCAAGAAGTCTGCTCGACATAATCAAGTTCACTTCCGCACCCCGCGTCTTTATGGAGAATATCGTCAATATTTTTGAATGCTTGTTCGAACATGAGTTTTTTTTGAAGGAATTATCTGTTGCTTGCCAATCTTACAACAAAGATATAATAATCCGCTGGATTATATGAATTTTTTTGGTAAAAGCAAAAACAGGTTTTACAAGGAGTTACGAAGGAACCTGAGGATCAATCAAGAAAAGATTTCTGTTATTTAAAGAGGTGAATATACTCTTGGTATTTATAAACTTTAATATCACAAATTTTTATGGTCAAAAATACCATCCTTGAAGACTATGATAGTCTCTCATGAATATTTATATTTGTATTCTCATTAGTTATACTATGGGTAATTAATAATTTCTACTGAAGTTATGATATTATAAGTACCTTTTTTGATACATTAAACTCTTATGAGTTTTTGTATAATTTCATCAAGGAAAATGTGAAATATATTACGGGTATATTATTAATATACCTATTATTTTTATGACATATTAAAGAAAAAAAATGAATTATTTTCTGATCAATTTACGAAAGTACAACAAATTCAAAGTATTCACATTTACTATTTCTCATCATTCAGTCCATAAATTTTGTTCTGCCTGCCTACTTATATTACTTATGGGATAAAGGCTATATATCTCAGTTTGGAATAATTATTGTTTTACAGTTCGGTATTATACCACTCGTTGCTTATTTTTTGACGCAATTTTCCAAAATAAGAGAAGATTATGATTCATTGATAGAAATCAATAAATCTCATTTAGATAAAAATAAATTTATACTTTTAAAATTTTTCCTATCAAGATATAATCAATATCTTATCTGAGTTATATTCGCCTTCTCTTTTATTGCTATATTCTTATGATTAAAATTTAATTTTAATCTATTAACAATCGTTTATTTACATATATCGGCAATATCAGTTTATATATCGCTCAATCTTCTATCAAATAAATTTCCCCAAGAGGTTTATTTGAAATTTGATAATACAACTAAAAAATGATTTTTATTGGAGCTTACGAAAGAAAGGGTTTTATTTTGAACAAAAAAAGAAAATTATGTCTTAGAACCCAGTAAAGTTGAGTATATTAAAGTGGTTAAAAAAAGATATTAATACCTAATTTTCTCTATGACCTATACTCCCCAACTCAAAGAACGTGGATATTACGAGAATCGCTATGATAACCTCATAGTAACTCAATGTCGTATGATGGAAGATACGCATAACTTACTTCGAGAGAAAAGACTTAAGGAATGCAATTGATTAGTAGATCCAAATGAAATAGCATGAAGAATGCATGTATTGGAAGAATTGGAGATTTATTTTCGTAAATGAGCACTCGCAGAAAACAGAGACAAGCGTATCGCGGAATGGATGGAAGAAGACTTGGAGATAGATAACTTTTATGAGAAAACAACTATAAACACTCCTTATTGTATCTACTGCAATAATAAAATGGACCTCTTTTTTAAAGATTTGAATGTCTGATACTGAAAAAAGAAAAGTAGAATCCTATTCTACTTTATTTGTGAGCCATGTAAATACAAGCGTGGAGTATGGGATAATTGAGAGGAATACAAAATAGAGAAAAATATATGTGAACTGTGCAAAAGCGAGGATACAAAAACGAGATTTGAACCATGAAAAGAATCTGATGTGTATCGGACGATATGTAATTCTTGTTCTCACACAAAGGAAGAGAAATGGGAACATTATAAAGGTCAAACAAAAGAATCCGATCCAGATTATGAGAAAGATAGGGAAAGATTTGTCCTAACAGAAAAAGGTCTCTATGATTTTCAGGATAGCTGTCGTAGACTCAATAATTTCAATGAGCTTCATGTTAAGATAAATGCAGAAAATCTAGAAAAAGAGGAAGGTAAGGTTATTGATAAAAAAATCCTGGATATGAGTGATATAAAGGATCTAATACTGAAAGAACTGAAAAAATTCAAATATACAGACATATTATTATGAACCCCCTCCATCAAAAAGAAACGAGTATACATTGAACTCACTTTATTCGGAAAAAATCTTATTAAAGACGAATTTATCGTACAAATGCAATGAATACTCAAAAATACAAACTGGGGTATTGATGAGAAAAGTGTACAAATTCAACTAGGCATTCTCAAGTGTCATCTTGAATGAGAGTAAAATCAAAGAAAATATTGAACATACTCAATTTCAAAAATATTCGCTCTATTAAAAGGTAAAGTTACGATAGCATCATCTTCTCAATCTCATCCAAGATAGCACCCTCATCTATTGGACCCCAGCGATTATTGGCATGCTTCTGAATGATAGACAGAATCCCATATTTGGTACGAAGCCATGTATTGAAGGAATGATCTATCAAAGTTATCATAATGTCCGAAAAGATAAATGAATATTCTCAAAATTCTTCTCTAAGAATACTACCATCTTCCCGTACTCTCCCGTTTGGAATTGTTTCACGGGAGAATAGAATGATATCATTATGTATCTTTGTAAACAGTTCTACAAACTCCGACTTGTTTTTAACCAGATACAGTCTCCGAAAAAGATTATTTATCTTTATGAAAAATGTCATAAGAATACACTTATTCTCTCCGATAGTGATTGGGTCATATATGTCTTCATTCAGAAAATATTCCTTTATGAAATACAACATATGTGGTTGTTGTTTGAGAGTCTCCATAAGTGGACTGGATGGATAGTCTGAGAAAATCCCGGTCATATCATTCATGTGACTAGTTGGATCTCAATAAGGGTAAAATCGGTCGTAGAGCGAAGCAACGATTTCAGGATGATTTCATATGGAATTATTGCCAGATCCAGCGAGGATGCACTTATGGAGTACGTATGAATCTTTCATGAGAGTATTGGTTTAATTTTAAAGCAGAGAATATCCATATATAGAGATTATTCCTGAAGTACTCCTCTATCGATAAGCATTTGTCGACTTGGTATAAAAATACTATCTGCCTGTTCTTGTGTTACCTCAAATTTTGGATAACCACAATTTTTACTTTTAAAACTATCGGATCAATAATAAAAGACCTGAAGCACATATTGTAAAACACAAAAGACAAGAAGACCTGAAAGAAAAGAAGATAATTTTTTCATATAAAGAAAAGTTAAAGGCTAGTACTTTTATAATAGAAATACAATCCCGTTTATACAAAGTTTTTAACTTTTTCTTTAAAAAAAGATACGAAAAACCCTATATGATATAGGGTTTTTCGTCGGTTATAATCGTACTTAAGATAGGAAGGGTAGAGAATTTAATTCTACAAAATTAGATGCACATAGTACCCTCTATATATTTTCTTAATTTTTATTTTTATATAAATCAATATTTAAACTCTTCCGAAAGTATTGTCTCAATTTCATGTCTGATATTATCTCTATTTATTAATTCTCAGTTATCAATAATATTTTTGAGAATTATAGAAAAAATGGCATCTTTAATGCAAATTGATCTATTAAAACAATATTGATCGAGACACATCATGAGATAATAAAATACTAATAACTCACTCAATGGTCATTTTGGTAGGCCATCGACAAATTTTTTAGAAAGAGTACTATTATTAAATAGTTTATCTCATGGTATTACTTTCTGTGCAAACCCGTACATCGTATCATGTATTTTTTTATATAATTCCTTTTCTTCTGAGTCACTATTTATCAGATATCTTCTTCTGAAGAGATTGTTTATTTTTATGAAGAATGTCATCAATAAAGTTTTGTTGCTTTCTACTTCAGATTCACTGTAGATATCTTCACTTAGGAAATATTCTTGTATGAAATATTGCATATCTATATTTTGCTTTAACATTTCAATAAACGGACTCGACGGAAAATCTGAAAAGTTTCAAAAAATATCCCTTACTTTTACAGTCCAATCCCCATAGCAGTAAAACTCATCATAAAGCGAAGCGAGGATTATAGGATGATTACTTAAAGATCCACTATAATCATTATCTGGAAAATATTTTTCCAATATAAACAAATCATTCATGCAAAAAAATTTAAATAATAAAATAATGCAAATTACAAAATTATTTTATGGCTCAATAAAGAGAAACGATTAAGTTTATCATTCCAATGATAGTGGAGGAATCTTTTTATATTAGTATGTCACTGCTCATCTTATAAAAAGTCACTAGAAATCAATCCTGCAAGAGATTTTAAATTTCTATTACATGTCACTTAATCAAAAAGGGATTATTTAAGTTCCCTGTGAATAACAAATATTTTCTATCTCTATTTCAATCCAAAGATGAATTTAATAATTCACTACTAAATAATAAAAATTTTTATATTAAAAAAAATAAAATACTCATGATATTTTTAAATCGTTCTATTTAAAAATATAATTCATCAAAAAGCCTCATATTATGGGGGACTTTTTTGGTCTAAAAATAATATCCTACACGATTCATATTCTTAACTTCTTATATCCGAGAGTACCTAATATTAATTTCGGATAGTATGCTAACAAGCAAGGATATAGAACAAGTAAAACAATTTCTAAGAGAGGATTGAATGAATGAAACTCAAATGCCTTTCGTCATTGAGCAAATTATATCTTTTGTTTCTTCTGGTTACGAAAGTTTTCTTGAAAATCAAATAAAGAAAAATTGTAATAATCACTAATTATTTCTATTATATAGATTTAACATAACTATGCTTTTTATTTAAAACAATCAAATAATTTATGGAACCAATCTATGCTATAGGACTTACAAGAGTATCTTCTCAGAAACAGGGGAAGTTTTGAGATAGCCCAGAAGTTCAAGAACAGGCAATAAAAAGAACAGTAGAATGAAAGGGAGAGATACTACTCATGACATTCAAAGAGAATTATACTGGAACAAAATTAGATAGACCAGCTATAAAACAAGCCATTGAATTCATAAAAGCTTCAAAGGTGAAAATTTCAAAGTGCTATTTTTATAGTATCGATAGAAGTTCAAGGTGATGACACGATGTACATCATTGAATAAAGGAAATGTTTAAAAATGTTGGAGTATCCTATTTGGATATTGCTTGAGTGATTCAAGAAAAAACAAAAGCCATACACATTGAATGAGTAAATACAGATGGATATAGTTGGGCTTATGACAATCCGAGCAAGTACACCGAAGAGATACTTGTTATGATGGCGGAAGGCGAGAAGGATAAAATGTTACAAAGAACTATTTCTCAAGAGATACGGAATACGCAAAGCGGGTACCACCAGAGAGAATCGCACTTCTGACTGAAAAATATCAAAATACAAAATGCAGAAGGAAAAAAGAAAGTTATTGAAGTGCCCGACGAAATTGAGGGAAAATGGATGAAGCAAATATATGAGTTAAGAGCCATTGGTATTCCCGATAGCGAAATAGTAACAGAAATGAATTTAATCGGATTCAGAACGAGAATTAAGAGACGTTTAAATGAACAAAAAGGTTGAATACCATTAACTATAAAATACCTCCAGAGTCTTATCAAAAATCCTGTCTATGCTGGTGTAAAAATGGAGAAATGGACTGGATATAAACCAATTAGAGTGGCAAATATTGAGTGATATCATAATCTTGTTGATATAAGTACCTGGAATAGAGCAAATAAGTGAAAAGTTCAAATAATTGAGGGGACAGATTGAGAAGTAGATATTATATATTCAAAAAAATGAAAAGAGAGTTTTGAACCAATAATAGAAAGAAGAAAGACCTATGATTCAGACTATCCATTCTCCCAAGTATTACGTTGCCCAGTATGTGCTGGGCATTTGACTCCAAATAAGTCAAAATCAGGCGCTTGAACACATCATTATTATTACCAGTGTAATGGAAAGAAGAATGAAAACTGAATTGAGAAGCATTTAAACTACTCTCTTAAGAGAAATGAGGTAAATACTCAGGTAATTACTCTTTTGAACGAAATTAAACCGTTAAATGGTGTTATTAAGGCTATTGATTATATATCATCCCTGTATTTTGACTCAAAGAATAAATCTAATAAACATCTATCTATAGAAAATGATAAAAGACTCAAAGAATTCGAGGATCAGAAGAAAAAGGTTGAAGAAAGCCTACATCTATACATACATCTTCCAAAAACCATGGAGGCTATAGAAAAGCAACTACAAAAGATCGATGAGGATATTTTTAGTACAAAGGCAGAGTTCATGAACTTTTCTTATATTCAAAATATCGATAAATCCGAATTTAGGAAGTTTATGAATTATTGCATCTCACACATGGGAGAGTTGGCTTCTGATAGCGAAAATCCCGAGAAGATAGAGCTCATATTTCGGTTTATTTTTCAAGAAAAACCCACCTATGAAGAAATCAAATCTCACACTCCCAATATATACCCAGTCT
>AMFJ01007062.1_pt1 | contig 15387 bp, 15 predicted proteins | sample 427208 | NCBI WGS metagenome assembly AMFJ01 (sample SAMN02954298, study PRJNA114691) | groundwater metagenome | biome: aquatic; feature: subsurface aquifer; material: sediment; isolation source: subsurface aquifer sediment | place: USA: Rifle, CO | collected 2008-08
AATAATAAGGAAGAAAGAATAATTATAAACTTGGATTCGCAACTTGTGGAAAGACAAATGAATGGCATATATAAAATTAAGAGTGAAAAGTTAAAAGTAATATTTAATCAGATAAAATTCTTAATTCTTAATTATTCATTATTAATTGACTTCGTTTGGAACTATAGAACAGATAATGAATTAGCTGACGAACTTGTTAATGAGATACTAAACAGTATCGCTAAGTAACAGCCCTACGCACTATAGCCCACATGATGAATGCTATGGCAAGAGTGAGACACTCTTCAACGGGAAAATAGAAATTAATTTTTAAAAAACAATTTGGATTGTTGCGGGAATTACAATACAATATAAGCATGCAAGACTTTGATGCAAAATTAGGAATATATTCTTTTCCTGATATTTTTATTGAAAAACTTTCAGCCAAATTTACTGAGAAGTATTTGGATGTTATTGTATTTAATAATTCTGATAACGTAGTCTTTTCTGATTTTAACTATTTAATTGTTAATCTATTAAATAATGAAATAGATCTTAACAAAGTTAAAGAAATTGTTAGTAAACTTGAGTGTAAGATAATTGTTTTATATCCATTATTTGTCAAGACAGAGGAAAAATATGTAGCCGAGTCAAACAGTCAAAGCTTATTGGAATTGAATAAAAATATTGGAATAATATTAGTTCCAGAAATTCTTGGCAACGAGGTGAAATTTAACCCACGTTATCTTTCACACGATTTAATTATGCAATCCATCTTAAGTGAAAGAGTAAAAATAGATAATTCAGGACAATTAATTAATGCCATTTCTATAGGAAAATTGATCGAGGTTGTTGTAAAGGAAATCTTTTCGTTTGGTGTTTCTGGTCAGCAAGTTGCTTTAATCGGTCCAAGAAGGAGTCCGAAAAGTTTTATAAACAACTATTTAAACATTAGCGAACAGAATATAGTTACTGTTAATGAAAAATTTAATCGCACTGAGGTTTCACATACTTCACTTTGTAAAGTAGATTTTTCTCTAAGGTTGGCTGTCAAAGCAACCAAGACAGCGTTTTCTGATGAATTAAACAAAAAAGAACTAAACATAGATATTAAAAAGCCTACTAAAAAGTCAACTAACAAAAAACTTTTCAATAATTTTTATAAATTATTGTTATTTTTTTTGTTTTTTTTAAGTTTACCCGTTATTACTCTGTTATTTTCCTTGTCGTTTTTGTTTATATCCATTAAATTTGCATCGTCCGATATAAGACAATCTGAAAAATTTGTCTTCTATTCATTGCAAGCAATTAATGCCACAAAAAATGTTAGTTTTGGAATACCTTTTTATTATAATTATTCTAACATTATCTATAAATCAGCCTTTATTTTTCAAGAAGCTTTAGAACTGTCTAAAATCGGAAATGAATTTGCAACCAAAATTATGGGAGATAATACCTATGATTTAGAATTATACTCGGATGGTGTCTCGGCTATTCTTGATAGAATACACACCGATATTGATTTTTTGCAAAGCGACATAAACGAATTAGATGATTACTTTGGAAAAAATCTAAAAGTTTACATTTCAAATAAAAAAATTGACGTAAATAATATTAAAAATGATATTTACGCTTTTAAAAGTTTTACCTCACGATTGTCGGTACTTTTAGGAATGAATAAACCGATGAAATATTTGGTGTTATTTCAAAACAACATGGAATTAAGACCAACCGGAGGATTTATTGGTTCGTTTGCAATAGTAACTTTTGACAAAGGCAGGATGTCAGAAATAGTGGTAAGCGATATCTATTCTGCTGATGGTCAATTAAAAGGTCATGTAGATCCACCAGAGCCTATTAGAATACACTTAGGCGAAGGAGGTTGGTATATGCGTGATGCGAATTGGGATCCAGATTTTTCTAATTCGGCAAAAAAGATTGAATGGTTTTTGGATAAAGAAACAAGTAACCAAGTAGATGGAGTAATTGCGATAGATTTATCTTTTGTGGAAAGCATCTTAAAAATTATAGGATCTATAAAAATTATTGATTATGACAAGACAATTAGTGCTGAAAATTTATATTTAACAACTCAAGAAGAAGTGGAATCCAAATTCTTTCCAGGATCTATTAAAAAAGCAAGTTTTATGACCTCGCTCGCAAAATCACTCATAGCAGAATTAGAAGTATTGAAAAGTGACAAATATTTTACTTTAATTAAAGAAGTTTACTCATCACTCGAAGAAAGACATGTCCAGTTATTTTTCCACGATTTGAACGCGCAAGAATCTATCAAAAATCTTGGATATTCAGGAAACATAAACACAAATACCGATTGTGGTATTCGATGTTTCAATGATAACTATTCATTAATTGATGCAAACTTGGGTGTTAACAAATCAAACTTGTTTGTAAGAAGATTACAAGAAATTAATTTGAATGTATCAAAACAAAATATTTCTCATGAGTTATTTATTACCCATGAAAATATTGCGAGCCAAGCCGTTGGAAATTCAGGAAACTACAAGAGTTATACCAGATTGATAATCCCAGAACAGTCGAAGGTAATTGGAGTAAGATCATATGATACTTATGGAAACAGTGAAGATCTTAAATATGATATTTATGACGAGGAAGGAAGAAAAGAAATTGGTTTTTTGGTTAATTTACTCCCAAGTAGCTCTAAAAAAATTCAGATTGTTTGGGATATCGGGTCAGAAAACCTAACCAATGGAGGAGAATTCAGGTTGTTTGTAAGAAAACAGGCGGGGACAGATAACGATGCGTTACTTGTACAAGTACAAAAATCAGATTTAACCTTGACCGGAAGCTTACCTTCAAGTTATAATACAAACTTAGAGCGAGATTTTAACGCTAAGTTGTTTTTTAAACCTTGAGGAATACCTAAATATTTTAATATAAATGAAAATTACGCTTAAATCAGAAAAAAGAGATTTATTTGGAAGAAAAGTATCACAGCTTAGAAAAGCTGGATTAATTCCAGCTAATATTTTTGGTAAAAAAATAAAATCCGAAGCTATTACTGTTAATGAAAAAGAATTCTCAGATGTTTTTAAAAAAGCCGGAGAAACTCAAATAATTGATCTTGGAGGAAAATCTGTTCTTGTTTCAAATCTTCAAACAGATCCTGTTTCAGGAAACGTAATCCATGTTGATTTTAGACAAGTTGACTTAAAAGAAAAGATTGAAGCTAAAGTTCCAGTAGAAGTAGAAGGAGAATCTCCAGCAGAAAAGCAAAATCTTGGAACAGTGGTTCAACAAATTCATGAAATTGAGGTTGAGGCTCTTCCCGCTGATCTTCCCGAAAAGATTGTTATTGATGCTACACTTTTATTGGAGGTTGATCAGGCCATTTATGTTAAGGATTTGAAAGTTGATAAAAATGTAGAGGTAAAAACTGACTTAGAGCTAATTGTAGTTAAAGTAGAACCACCAACCAAAGAGGAAGTAGTTGAAGCTCCAGTTGTTGCAGAGGGAGAAGTTGCGCCAGTCGAAGGAGAAGTTCCAACTGAAGAAGTGAAAACAGAAACTAATAATTCGGGTCAATCTGCTTAACTTTATCCATTATTCCTAGTTCTATCCAGGCGTCTCTATAAGTTGGGTGTTTAATTACCATTTCTTCCCAATAAGTATTGTCAGTTGCCACACCAAGAACTTTTACTTCGGTTTTGGGTTTAATCGTTAAGTTAAATATAGATAACAACAAAACTAGGACCGCCAAATTAACAAACAGAAGAAATTCTAAATTTTTAGCGAAGTCTCTTTTTTTGGCCATTATCCATGTTAGGCCAAGAAGTAGTTATGAGTAAAGTGCCATTTCCTAGTTCCTTCCAACAAGCTTCAGTTACAAACGGCATAAAAGGATGTAGAAGCTTAAGCAAGGTGTTTAGAGCATTTTTTAGTTGTTTTGAACTAACCTCATTTTTCTTTGCCTTTTCAATTTCTACATCACAAAATTTATGCCAGAAACTGTCATATAGCACTTCAGCAGCTAGCCCAATCTTAAATTTGTCAAGTAAATTTGTTATTTTTTTGGGTAATTCTTGTTGATAATATTTGTTAAATTCTAAATTATCTTCTGCTTCATTGTTAAAATCTTTTACAAACCTTGTTGCATTCCAAATTTTATTAGAAAAATTTCTCATTCCTTTAAATGTAGATTCTCCAACATTTTTATCTGTTGCGGGCGTAGAACTCATAACTAATGCAAAACGAAGCGCATCTGTTCCATATCTCTCTATAATTTCCAACGGATTTATGACGTTTCCTATAGATTTACTCATTTTACGGCCTTGTTCGTCTCGAACTAATCCATGTAAATTCCCAAAAGCATCATTCTCATTACCCAAAAAGGAAGTATGTCGTAACCTGTTTCCATGACTGTTGTTGGATAATATTTATCAAATATTTCCTTGCCATTTGTCTTAAGTGTTACAACTGGCCACTGCCCTGATGAAAACCATGTATCAAAAGTATCAGTTTCTTGTGTCCAATCACCCTTAGGTTTATCTAAGCTAACTACAAATTTTCCGTCTGGTGCATACCAGACAGGTATTTGAATTCCCCAAACAATATTTCTTGATATGTTCCAGTCTTTTAAGTTTCTAAGCCAATGCCTTAATATTTTGTCTTGTCCAGCTCCTAATACAACCGTTTCTTTACTATCAAGTGCATTGATTGCTTTTTCTGCAAGAGGTTTTACTTTAATGAAAAATTGTTTCATGGGTAATGGTTCTAAAATAGTTTTACATTTATAACAAACTCCTATGTTGTTTGTGTAGTTTTCAGTCGGTTTATCGAGAAGCCCTTTCTCTTCCAAATCTTTTTCTATTTGTTCTCTCGCGACCTTAACTTTTAAACCAGCATACTTTCCTGCAACCTCTGTCAATCTTCCTGTTTTGTCGATTACCTGCCTTGGCCCAGGTATTTCATCTTTGTGCCGTTGCCAAACCTCAAAATCATTGAAGTCGTGATATGGTGTAATTTTTACAACTCCTGTTCCGAACTTTGGATCTACATAATTATCGCTAATTATTTTAATTTTAAATTTACCAAGAAGTCCATCGCACTCAATTTCTAGACCAATATATTTTTTATATCTTTTATCTTTTGGGTGTACAGCGAGGGCAGTATCTGCAAATTTTGTTTCAGGACGTGTTGTGGCAAGTACAAAAGGACCATATTTAATATAATAAAGTTTGGCCTCCTGGTCGACATGTTCAACTTCGAGATCTGAATAGCCTGTTCCACATTTGGTACAGTAATTAACAAGTCTTTCTCCTCTGTAGATTAATTCATCGTTGTTTAATTTTATAAATGTTTCTTTAACTAATTTAACAATATCTGGGTCAAGTGTAAATTTATATTTACTCCAATCAGCGCTTGCTCCTAATTTTTTCATTTGATTAATTGCAACATCTGAATTTTCCTGTACATAATCCCAAATCATTTTATATAAAGTATCTCTATCAAAATCAAATCGAGACTCTCCCTTTTTTGTAAGTTTTTTTTCAAAAACAAATTGTGTTTCAATTCCAGCATGGTCTGTTCCAGGAAGCCATAAAGTAGAAACACCTGTCATTCTGTGAAATCTTATTAAAATATCTTCAATTGTAATAAACATAGCATGACCAATATGAAGTGGATCATTGGCATTTGGCGGTGGCATAATTACAGTAAATGGAGTACCTTTGCCTGTAGGTTTAAAGGCACCAGACTTTTCCCATTCTTCATAAATTTTATCTTCAAAGAGTTTATGATTATAATTGGTGTCCATGCCTATCATTGTATCACGAAGTTAAAGTTTTAGTCTTGGATTGCGGTCGATTGAATCATAATTAAAAAATTCCTTCAAATTACTATCTTTGTATTTTAAATAAGCACAAACGCCAATCATGCCAGCGTTGTCTCCGTTGAGTTTTTTTGTATAGGGAACAAGCAACTTTATTCCATATTTTTTACAAAGTTTTCTAAGTCTTTTCTTAATTTCTATATTGTTAGCGACTCCACCACCGAATAACAAATTATGAATTAAGAATTTAGAATTAAGAATTTGGAACTCCAGAACACGAAGAATATGGTCGAAGGAAATGGATTGGAAACTGGCTGCAAGGTCCGCAACATCTTGCTTTGTAGGATTTTTAATGGAATCAAACAATCTTACAAATGCAGTTTTTAAACCAGAATAACTGAATCTGTTTTTAATTCTATCATTTTGAAGGGGGAGGGGTAATTTATATTTTTTAGGATCACCAGATTTTGCAAATTTTTCAAGTATTGCGCCTCCGGGGTAGCCTAAACCTAATAACCTTGCTCCTTTATCAAGAGCCTCCCCGAGTGCATCGTCAGAAGTTTCTGCAAGAATCTCATAATCTCCAATTGCTTTCATTAAACATAAAACCGTTGTACCACCGGAAAGTACCAATCCTAAGGCTGGGAAGTTGATGCTATATGCTTTATGTTTTATGCTATATGGCTCTGCAAACGAAGATAACAAATGACTTTCGGTGTGGCTTATTGGTATAAGTGGTTTATTATATTTAATTGCTAGTTCTTTAGCTTTGTTTATGCCTACTCCTAGTGCAATTCCCAAACCCGGTCCAATTGTAACTGCAATTGCGTCTATATCTTTAGCTAATGACAAATGGCTAATAGCTAAAGACTGTTCTGTAACCCATCCTATGCGCTCCTGGTGTTGTCGTTGTGCGAGGCTAGGCATTACTCCGCCGAAGCTAGCATGGAGTGAGGCCTGCGACCAAATAGAGTTCGAAACCATCTCGGTATTGTGCGTAACCGCAACAGCAGTTTCATCACAACTTGTATCAATGGCTAGTATGTTCATATATTCCCCCAACTAATTAGTCGATCGTTTTCTTGTCCTGAGCTTGTCGAAGGATAGTTTATTTTCACCCAAATTATTATTGCATCGTCTGAATATTTTTTGATTTCTTCTATTGCTCTATCTGCCCATTCAATTGCAATTATTTTATTATTTTTAAGTAAACTTTTTAGATCTAGTTCGGCAAGCTCACTATTAGGATCAATCATTCTCCAAACATCAATATGTGTAAGTTTTTCATATGTGTTTAATAAGTCGTATGAGGGGGAAGTAACTTTTTCGTCAATTTGCATTGCCTTTGCGAGTCCTTTTACAAACTGAGTTTTGCCTGCCCCCATTTGGCCTTCTAGTGCAAAGATTATTGGTCTTTCATTATTATAACTTTCATATTTTTGCCAAAGTTCTTTGGCAACGTTTTGTGTATTCTCCTCACTTCTTGAAAACACTTCATTTGTGTCTTTTAGTTTTACTTCTCCTTGCCTTAAAATTACTGGGGTATCATCAAGTGTTGTATCAATTACAGTTGAAGGTTCATTGTGTGGGAGTTCTCCTGCATCAATCATTAAATCAATTAACTTTTTTTGTTTCTCTGAAATGTTATCTAAAATATCACTTAACTTGTATGGCCTTCTTTGATAACTAGCATTGGCAGAAGTTGCAACAATCGGCCTTCCAAATTCTTCTATAAGTTTAATTAGGTCAGGATAATCAGGAATTCTAACCCCCAAAGTTCCAATTTCAGATTCTATTCCTTTTGCCACTTTATTTAATCCTTTAGAAATAACAGTAACTGGCCCAGGTAAAAACCTTTTATATAAATTTTTAGCAGTAGTATTTAAAACAACAAATTCCTCTACCATTTTTTGATTTGAGCACATAATCGCAAATGGTTTACCCAGAAGTCTTTGTTTATATTTATTTAATTTTTCGACGGCTTTGGTATTTGAAGAATCAACAGCTACTCCGTACACAGTTTCGCATGGAAAAATAACAAGTCCTTCTTTTTCTAAAATAGAGATTATTTTTTGGTTATCAAAATTTTCAATTATTTGCATAATGAAGCTATTTTACCACGAAGTATAAATAGAGTATAATTTAGTAATGATTACAAAAAATGAAAGAGAAAAAATTGAAAAGTATTTAGCAAGCCTTGATGGTATTGACGTAGCTTACCTTTTTGGTTCACAATCAAATGGAAAGTCGAATTTATTAAGTGATATTGATATTGCCGTGTTATTCAAAGATAAATTTTCTTTGGAAGAAAGATTTGATAGAAAATTAAAGATAATGGGAGATTTGGGAATTTTATTAAAAACTAATAATATTGATGTAGTTGATTTAAAATCAGCAGATGTTGCATTACAATTTTCAGCTATTGAAAATAGAGATCTATTGCTTGTTAAAAATGATTTAGCCAGATCATTGTTTGAAGCGGAAACAATGACAAAATATCAAGATTACAAATATTATATTTCTTTAAACACAAAGGATAGCTTGGATTCTTTTTCTAGAATAGCGATATAAATATGAGTATTAATGACAGAATAAATTTAAGACTTAAAAAGTTATTACAATATGTAAACAAACTAAAAAAGTACCAAGGAATTACTTCAGATGAGCTGATTAAGGATTCAGATAAGCGAGATATTATAGAGAGAAATCTACACTTAGCTTGTGAAATTGTCATTGATACTGCAAATAGTTTAAATTCTGAGTTTCGCTTACCTCCACCAACTGATAATAAATTTGCCATTATGACTTTAGGTGAAGCAGGAATTTTAGAAAAGAAGTTTGCAGATGAACTTTCAGGTCTTGCTCCATTCAGAAATGTTTTGGTTCATGATTACTTAGAATTAGATTTTCAAATAGTTGCAGACGTATTAAATAATAAACTTGATGATTTTGTAATGTTTTCAAAAATAATTGCCGAATTTCTTCAAAAAAATTCTTCTTTAGATTAATTAATTTTCTCTTCTATTGGTTCGTCATCTTTAAAATGCCTGTACTCATGCTTTATTGCCCTATATATAACAATTGCAGCTATAAGTAAAAAGACCCATGCAAGTATGCCTAGGTTTCTAACAAGTATTCTAAGATTTTCTTTTTCAAATCCGGCAAAGTATCCCAAGAATACAATCATCGATACCCAACTTAAAGATGCAATAAATGCATAAATATTAAATTTTAATAAACTATATTTTTCTACACCAGCGATGTAAGATATCCAAAATCTTGTTAAGTTTGCCATCATTGAGGTTGTTAAAATTGCTGCACCATTATTTCTCAATACTCTTTTTGCAAATGCTGCATTTTTTTGTTGGTGGAGTTTATTGACAAGCCACATACCTGTCTTGTTACCTAAAAAGTATGCACTTAAAAAAGCAATCCATGTACCCAAGGTTCCCCAAACGATTGTTGAAGCAAGCGGTATATTAGGATTTCCGTTTGAAAGATATCCAGCAATAAGCAAGATGGCTCCTCCAGGAACTGCCCAACCAAGTGGAGTAATTTCAATCAAACTACCAAGAAAAATTACTGGATAACCCCATTGTTCAAATAGTGTTGCAAGTAAATCAAGTATTTGAAGTAAATCCATATAGGGTATTATAACTTATGATTGAATCTATTGCATCTTTTTTAAATGATTTAAAAATACCTAAAGATTTTGATGGAACAGCTAAATTATATGAATATTATAGATTGCCGACACTTTCTATTTTTAAAAAGAAATCAGAATTAAATAAAGAACAAGATAATTTAATTATTGAGCCGTTCCACGTAGATATACCGCCTGCCAAGGACGATAGTTAGATATAAATTTTTGATTAATTAATTCTTCTCCGTTCCTCGTAACTTTATAATCAAAAATTACCTTTGCTCCATATGCTCTATGCTCTATTTGCTTTATCTGCCCTACGGGCAAGGTTGGGTCATCTACGTATAAATCCTCAGCAGGAGCCGTAGATGAAGTAATTATTGGTTTAGATGTTGTTGCGACTCGACCATCGTCAGTGCCGTATATTTCAAAAGTTAGAGATAAATTATTTAAGTCAATTTCTGTTTGTATTAAAATATGTGCAGAAGTGTCATTCTTAAATTTAAAATCAGTGGTAGGTGAATAGACTGTAGCGTCTAGCCCAGGCCCAAAACCTTGTTCGTAATATCCAACCCTATAAGCATGTGCCCTTCTTTCTACAACAGGAAGTCCTGCCGAAAGAACAGCTCTAAAAAGAGTCGTTGAAACTTGGCAAACTCCACCGCCATCTCCAAGCACTGTTTTACCATCCTTTATAACATAAGCTGCTTTGTATCCAGTTAAATTTGAAACATCACCCAAGATATCATTAAAAGAAACTGTTTCGTTTGGAGGAACAAGTATCCCTCTAAATTTTGATTGAGCTAAATTTACATTATAAATTCTGTTTGGTATTGAACCTTTAAAATTAGAGAAACCTTTTCCCAAAAGAGTTTTTATGCCTAAATTATTTACATCCTCATTTTTAATTTTTGGTGAAGTTTTAATAACTGGAATGTTAATTTCTGACGGAACATCTTTAATCATTATTAATAATTGATTTTCATCGACAATTATGCCATCCTTTGACGGAGTAAATTCAATAACTGTTCCATTTTCGACCATAAAAACTGAGTCTTGAGGGCTTCTATTTAGTTTTTTGGAAATTTCTAGAATTTTTTCCTTAATTAATTCATCTGAAAATCCAGTTGGGGTTAAAAACGAAATTAATTCACTGTCACTAATTATAATTGTATCGTAATCTAATTTAAGTTCTATTTTTTTACCCAAAAGTTTGTCTGCATTAGCTTGGAATTTTTCTGTTTCAAATCCAGATAATTTAGTTTTTATTTCTTTTAAACTAATTTGAATTTCGCCGTTTAAGTTACTAGCTAAGTAGGATCCAACATCCTGCCGAGCCTTTTTAATATCCACTTCTACTCCATCCTTCCCCTCATTGATGACTACAGCACCATTAACTTTACTAGCACTTGGATAAACTGGTTTAGTTCCAGCTTTATCGGAAATTATTAGGAGCGTTTCAAGAAGTTTATCTTCATTGAATGAAATAATGGGTAATAAATCAACAGGTTTAATTGTTAAACTTACTCTAGTCACAAAGTCAACAAAAATATTTCCAGATGATGCATAATTAAATGCTCTATCAATGGTCGCTTGATAATTAATACTAGTTACAATTTCAGATGTTAAAACTTGGTTTTTTGATTCGTCAGTTACTAATGTAATTTTTTCAGGTAGTATGAATTTATTCTTAAAATATATTTCTGCCTGCTCATCATTTTTGTTGCCCAAATATATTCCTGATATATAGATATTAGGAAAGATTTTACCCAGAAAAGGAATATAAATAATACTTACTAATAATAATATCCCAACAAAAACAACTACACCTTTGAGATATATTTTTTTGTTTCGTTTCTTAGTCATTTGTTATATGATATCATTTATGTATGGAATCAAACCAGGCCACAACACCAATTCAATCTGAAATTCCTACTGAAAGTAAAAAGAGTTTTCCCAAAAAGCTGACATTAATAATTTTAGGAGGAGTTTTGCTGTTTGTTACAGGATTTTTTGTGATTAAGTCTTTACTTTCAAGAAATTCAACTATTACTACAGCAAACGAAATCGTTTGGTGGGGTTTATGGGAAGATGAAACAGTTTTAAAGACTGTAATTACAGATTATGAATTAAAGAACCCTGGAATAAAAATTAAATATGTAAAACAGTCAAAAGAGGATTATAGAGAAAGATTAACAAATGCACTGGCTAAGGGAACCGGCCCTGATATTTTTAGAATTCATAATACTTGGGTACCAATGTTTAAGTCAGAATTAGATAAAGTACCGGCCTCAATTTACTCAGCCTCAGAATTTTCTACAACTTTTTATCCTGTAGCCACCTCTGACCTTACAGCTGGCGCAAATTTAGTTGGAATTCCACTTGAATATGACGGTTTGTCACTTTATATAAATGAAGAAATTTTTGAAAAAGCAGGTAAGAACGTTCCCAATACTTGGAATGAGTTAAGACAAACAGCAAGAGAACTTACGATAAAAGATGAAAACGGAACAATAACTCAGGCGGGGGTTGCAATTGGAAGAACTGAAAATGTAGATCACTGGCCTGAAATATTAGGTTTGATGATGCTTCAAAACGGAGTAGATTTAACAAAGCCAACAAGTAAACTTGCTGAAGATGCATTAGATTTTTATACTATTTTTTCACAATCAGATGGCGTTTGGGATGCAACATTGCCATCCTCGACTGTTGCCTTTGCAGGAGGAAAATTAGCAATGTATTTCGGTCCGTCTTGGAGATCGTTTGAAATACGTTTACAAAATCCCAATTTAAAATTTAGAACAGTCTCAGTCCCACAACTACCTAAGACTGAAGCAAATGAGCCAGATGTTACATATGCTTCTTATTGGGCGGAAGGGGTGTGGGCAAGGAGTAAAAATAAAACAGAGGCATGGAAATTTTTAAGATTTTTATCTGAAAGCGATAATCTTCAAAAATTATATAACGATACTTCAAAAACTAGAATGTTTGGAGAACCATACCCAAGACAGTATATGGAGAGTTTGTTAAAAGACCATCCAATAATTGGATCGACAATTTCAGGAGCAAAAACTGCACAAACATGGTTTTTACAGTCAAAGACTTGGGATGGTCCAACCGGCATAAACTCACAAATAAACAAGTATTTTGAAGATGCAATTAATCTTGTAAATTCTGGTAAAGAATCAAAAATTGCATTAGAACCTGTTGCTCAAGGAGTAATTCAGGTATTATCTCAGTATGGAATCAAAGTCCAATAGTCCCTCAATCGATTATCATAAAATTTTTGACTATAAATTAACAAGAGAAGAGTTAATTAAATGGAGATACAAAAACTTTAAAGAAGTTACAAAAGGGACTAAAAATAAAGGTAGACTTCAAAGGGAGATGTATTCTAGAAAGAAATTAATAATTGCAAAAAACGCTGCTAAATTAATTTCTAAAATACCAACCGTGAAATTTGTTGGCATTACTGGGGCATTAGCAATGAATAACGCTGGAAAAGATGGTGATATAGATTTGATGATAGTTACTAAATCAAATAGACTTTGGACAACTCGTCTATTTGTCTATTTGCTTATTTGTCTATTTGGAATTCAGACACGAAAACCCAGAAGTAATACAGAAAAAGATAGATTGTGTCTTAACATGTGGATGGACGAGAATGATTTAATTTGGGACAAGAAAGATAGGAATTTATATACTGCTCATGAAATAGCTCAAATTATGCCTCTAGTAAATAGAAACAAAACTTATGAAAGATTTTTGTATTTAAATAAGTGGATACTAAATTTTTGGCCTAACGCAGTGAGGATTTATGATACAGGATCTAGGATCAAAGAAAAAAACAAAAATCTTACATCTTACATCTTATATCTTATATCTTTGCCTTCAGAATATTTAGCTTTTAGACTCCAGTATTTTTACATGAAATCTAAAATTACTCGCGAAATAGTCACTCCAACTCGTGCCATCTTCCATCCAAATGATTGGTCAAAAGTGGTAATTGAGAAATTTTCCTCTTGACACGAGATTAGACTTGTGCCAAAATAGCACTCATACTAATCAAATGCTAAATCTAAAACCAGTGGCAGGATATTTACTAATTGAACCTTTAGAAAAAGAGGTCAAAACTGCATCAGGTATTTATCTTCCAGATAACGCAGGTGAAAAACCACAAAAAGGAAAAGTAATAGCAGTTGGTGGAAAAACATACCAGAATGACCACGAAATAGTGTCTCCAGCAAAAGTTGGAGAAACAGTTTTATACAAAAAATGGGGTGGTAATGAAGTTAAAATAGAGAATATTGAATATATGTTTGTTAAGTTTGAGGATATTTTGGCAATCGAAGAAAAATAAAAATGAGCAAGCAATTAAAATTTGGAAAAAGTGCAAGAAAAGCCTTACTTATAGGTATTGATTTAGTTGCAAAAGCGGTTGTAACTACACTTGGTCCCAAAGGAAGAAACATTGCCTTAGATAAAAAGTGGGGAGCACCAAATATTGTTCATGATGGAGTATCAGTAGCAAAAGAGATTGATCTTCCAGATCCATTTGAAAATATGGGAGCACAACTTGTAAAAGAGGCTGCAAGTAAAACTAATGACAACGCAGGGGATGGAACAACAACTTCAACTTTACTTGCTCAGGTTATGACTCAAAACGGGATGAAGAAAATCAATGCTGGTGCCAACCCAATGATATTAAAGAAAGGAATTGAAAAAGCAGTTGATGCCGTTGTAGAAGAACTTAAAAAACAAGCAAAACCAATTAAAAATCACGAAGAAATAACTCAAGTAGCAACAATTTCAGCAGGGGATGTTGAAATTGGTAATAAAATAGCTGAAGCTTTGGATAAAGTAGGACACGATGGTGTTGTGACAGTTGAAGAAGGAAAGGGGTTCACTATAGATATTGAATATAAAGAGGGAATGGAATTTGATAGAGGTTATGCTTCTCCATATTTTGTTTCGGATCCTGCCAAAATGGAAGCTGAAATTGAAAATCCATATATATTATTAACTGATAAAAAAATAAGTTCCATTCAAGAATTGTTACCATTTTTAGAAAAGTTTGTAAAAGTTAGCAAAAATTTAGTGATTATTGCTGATGAAATAGAGGGCGAAGCATTAACAACTTTAGTTGTAAATAAATTAAGAGGCACTTTTAATGTCTTAGCTATTAAAGCTCCTGGGTTTGGAGACAGAAGGAAGGAAGTTTTGGAAGACATTGCCGTATTAACTGGCGGAACAGTCATTTCAGAAGATACAGGGAAAACTTTTGAGTCAATTGAAGTGACAGACTTAGGTCAAGCTGAAAAAGTTTGGGCAGATAAAGATAATGCAAGGATAATCGGAGGAAAAGGAAAAGAAGGAGAAATTAAAAAAAGAGTAGAATTTTTAAAGAATCAAATTAAAACTACAGATTCTGATTTTGATAAAGAAAAATTACAAGAAAGACTAGCTAAATTATCTGGTGGAGTAGCAGTTATTAATGTCGGTGCCGCAACTGAAATAGAATTAAATGAAAAGAAGGAAAGAGTAAAAGATGCAGTTGGAGCTACAAAAGCTGCAGTTGAGGAAGGAATAGTTCCGGGAGGAGAAACGGCATTCTTAAGAGCAAGAAAAGTAATAAAGAATTTAAAATTAGTAGGAGATGAAAAATTAGGAGGAGATATCGTATATGATGCTTTGGAAGAACCTATCAAATGGCTTGCAAAAAATGCAGGTGATGATGAGACCGCTGTCGTAAAAAAAATAGAAGCTTCAAAAGATAATGATTTTGGATATAATGCTTTGACTTCTGAATTTGGATCGATGACTAAAATGGGAATTGTTGATCCTGTAAAAGTCACTCGTTCAGCTTTACAAAATGCTGCAAGTGTGGCCATGATGGTATTAACCACAGAAGGATTAGTCACCGATATTCCAGAACCAAAAAACCCGCCAGCTG
>AMFJ01005436.1_pt1 | contig 15383 bp, 15 predicted proteins | sample 427208 | NCBI WGS metagenome assembly AMFJ01 (sample SAMN02954298, study PRJNA114691) | groundwater metagenome | biome: aquatic; feature: subsurface aquifer; material: sediment; isolation source: subsurface aquifer sediment | place: USA: Rifle, CO | collected 2008-08
CCGGCAAAAATTCCGGATAAAGCAGCCAAAAAACCTTGTTCGGCAACTTCGAGTTTGGCAAGCGGGCTTGGAACCGTCCTTGATTTATCTAAATAGGACTTAAGGGCGGCGTCTTGAGTTTGGTTTTCTGAAAGGTCACCGGCGGTGGTTTCGTCCTGAAAAAACTTCGGGGTTTCGGTTGTCCTTTTCCATCTAAAAATTGTCGGTGAGTAAATTGCTTTGAAAAATGCCAAAATCCACCTCTCCAGCGGCCTTTCCTCAAGCGGAACAAAGGCCATGGCAGCGCCTAAAATTACGGATAAAATGGCAAACGGCCACTTGATGATGCCAATTAGAGGGGAGGAGTAGAAAATTAAACCGACCAAAAAACCTCCGGCAAGCTGAAAAAATTGCTTTAAGGTCATGTCGCCTACCAGCCTAAACTGGTATGAAGAAATATTTTGCGGAATTGGATGTTGTTCCATGCTCTTACGGCAGGGCAAAAGAGCACCAAAAGCAGAGCTTCTTGAGTCTTACCCTATACTTAGAGTACTTCGTGAAGGTATTGTTTCAAGCGGTATGCTTTTTCACAAGAATTTAAGAATCAGAAAATAACAATATAAACCAAACCATTTTTGCCTCTTCTTTTACCTTTTGCTTGGGCTGTTATATAATTGCACTATGCCCGACGGTCGTATGACACCAGAAAACCCAAAAATACTTATCGCCAGCAAAAACGCTACCGTTGAAGAGATGAAACGGGGGGGTGGTTCGTTGCCTGAAAGGGATGCTCCGTCGTCTAACTTTTGGGAAATTCAAGGAGAGCTTGTAAAATTTAAAGATCACCCAGACGCAAAGAAAGAGAACGATCTCAAGCTCCAGAGAGCCAGGCTTATAAGCGATGCAAAAAACATTGGGGTTTTTGACACAATTAAGCCGCTTTTGAGTGAAATTCAGACAAAATTTGAGTTTGATAAGGCTTACAAAGAGATCGTGGGGATTGATATAAACGCCCTAGAGATCCAAGCGAAAGGACTCCATGGTTGGAAAGATCAGTATTCTGGAATGATTGAGTATTATCGCGACGGTGCGCTTAGAAACATGGAGATTGCTCGTTTTGAGGCAACCGGCAACACTAATGATCCAAGAGCGATCGAACTTAAGAGGGAAAAAGAACTTCTTGGTTGGGGAGTTCCGCCTCAGGGGTTGGATCTCTTAGTAAAAAGGGATATTCCACAAAAAGAGCCTGCAGAAAAAGCAAGTGTTGGCATAGATACTTACGATTTGGCTCAGAGAATTGCAGAGGCTCAAGGAATCCCAGACTGGACAACGGAAATGTCTAACTATGTGGACGCAGAAGACTATCTAACTGCACCTTTCAAGATTGAACCCGGAAAGGAGCCTAGGTTTTGGATTCATTTAAGTGATAAAGAGAAACTTAATTGGTATGTTAGATCCCAAGTTGAAATATCCGCATACCTTAAAAACATAGCCGCGAGTACGGAAGATCTTTATATGGATAAAATGAAAGATTTTGCAGTGGGCTTAAATAAAAGATATCTGAAAATATTGTTTGGCTCGCGTGAAAAAGATGGCAAAATTGAATATGAGGGAATGGAGGGGGTTTTGCCTGCGGTGGGAATATATACAACCATAATTGGCGGCAAGAAGTTTATTGGTTATAAAGACTCTGAAGATCTCAGTCTGAAAGAGGTCTTTTGTAAAACGCTAGACGACAAAAAGACAAGAGAAAACCTTGAAAAGGATTATGGTTTAAAAAATTTAGAAAAACTGGAAAAAGAAGAGTTGGAGCTGTATGAAAGTTGTGCGGACTCAATGTATCCACACCGCAACAAGGGTAGGGAAAAAGACCCCCTTACTGGAGGCACCCCAATAAGTCAGGAGTCGTTCAGAAAATTAAGAGAAAGTATTCGTTTTTGGTTAACCACGAAAGGTAGGGATTTTCTTTTGACAGACAAAGAGATGCAAAGAAGATCGGATTTTTTTGAGGGAAAGATGTTAGAAAATAAAGACAGGTCGCTTCTTTTAACACCCGAGGAAAAAGCGTTGTGGGGTAGTATGACGGATGCGCAGAGGGAAGCCAAAGACAAAGAATTGGCTTACCAACTGATTCGTCGCCGCGCAAGGGATGCGGAGCAAATAGCCTGGAATTTTATATACTCAACAAGTTTATTAGAATCTTTTGACTCGCGAGATTACCGACCACCTGAGACAAAAAGACATGGCCCATCCAGCTACTGGCAGCTTTTTCAATGGACACCCATGCACCTGCAAGAAAGGTGGGAGCAAAAAATTGTTAGAAAAGATAATGAAACCAATGTCCAAGCAAAGGAGGAGTGGGCAGGCAACCTAGGAACTTGGGCGGTTAACAACCTGAGGGGTTGGGGTGTGAAGGTTGACAGCGCGGGAAACGCTATTGGTATGCCTCGAATTTTACCAGGTACACTGATAAGAAGTGCCTTGTTTGGCCAGGTTTTTGTACATGGCCGAGACATCAATACAGGTAAACCTGTAGAGAAAGATGAAGGTACTTTTTTTGATGTTTTCAATAAAATAGGCGATGAAGTTATTTTTCAGACAGATAAAGTTACCAGAAGAGATATCGAAAGTAGAATTAATTGGAAGGGCCTGGGGGATAGCCCTTTTGTTCCGTATATTTTCGATGAAATGAGATGGGTGGACGTTATCCAACAATTTTTCAAAAAGGGCCAAGAAGCAAAGATGAGTTTTCAAGACTTTGCAGAAGCAGTAAGAAATTTAAGAATCCCAATGAAAGACAGAGAGAAGTTGTTAATGGTTTATGAAGGAATCGATGTCAATTCTTCGTACCTTAAACCTAAGATGTCTAGTTTCAGTTGGACACTGAGAAAGAATTCGTTGAAGGAATATTTCCCCAACTTTTTCTTAGAAAAATAAACTACTTCTTTATGACACCAAGCGTTCTAAGGGTTTGGGTAATTGGTTTCGGTTCGTAAGGCGTTCTTGCATTTTGAGCATCTTTCATTCTTAATTCTTCATATTTCCCAAATCCATATCCAAGCGCGCCCTGGCCAACCATTTTGGGTATTGCCATAGCTTCACCAATGGCGCTGCCATATGCAAACGGCCTGCCTGATATTGCTCCTTTAATTATTTCTGCCACTTTAGGAATTAGTGTCAAAACCATAACACTTGCACCTGCAAAAATCAACCCAAGCATGGCTTCCGAGCTTCCCAAAAGCGGAGGCCAGCCGGTGTTTGATCTGATGCTGTTGGCCAAACCTCCCACCCCCGGGAAAAGATACAGAAGTTTCCACCACTCAAAACTAAAACCCGCAGGAATAGAGTACTGAGTTGATATCATCAAAAACACAAAAGACAATATTAAGAAAAGACCTGTGACAGGGAATATAGCGAGGTTTGCGGCCATTGATTTTAACCAGGAGCTAAAACCCATCCCCGGAATTATTGCTCCAATTGCAATTTGGAATGGCGCTGCGATAGTCAGAAGAAGTACTTGGGCGAAAGCTTTAATAAGCATCCACCAGATTTTGAATGTGTTAAAAATAATAATAATGAGCATGATTACAAAAGCCAAAATCGACATGATTCCTGTAACGCCACCCATAATTCCCAAAGTGCCCAGGTTTCCGAAAATTCCACCCCCTGCTGCAAACAGTGCCAAAAACAAAACTATAGTAAAAACCAAAAGATAAAAAAGAAGCACTCCAAAAATGCCCACGGATGCCCCAACGCTTGCGTTTATGCCTATATAACCGGTAGTCATAAATCTAAATACAACCATAGGGTCATTAATAAACATCCCTCCGCCGGCACTGGCAACAACCAGGCTAATTAATCCTGTGGCAATATACATCAAATCAACCAGTAGGCCGGCAATTGCATAGGAAAAAGTAACCAAAATTAGGGCAATAATAATTTTGGGAATTGCAGACTGAGCAGTAATCACCACCTGCGGAGAAATTTTCATTCTGAACATAACCATAAAAGCCAAAACGATGGCAATTATAACTATCAGTCCATAAACAATATTTCTTGCTGCCACCCAAAGCTCCTTTATCACTTCCAAAGCTTCAAATCCAAAACCGGGACTTTGTGCGTGTACGGTGGGAACGAGTGTAATTTTATTACTTAATTGATCGATGTAGGTTACAAAAGAAAGTGGTCTGCCGGGTGAAAAAATAGCTGAAGCCAAACTTTCTTGTTTTGCTGATACGCCAGGACTAATAGTTGCGTCCGTAAGACCAAATATATCGCCAATTTCGCCCAGGCAGCTGCCGATGTCACCGGAGAGTATACACTGAACAGTGGATTTTTCGGGGATAACAAATGAAAAAAGACTGTAAATTATCCATTGAACCTGAGCAGCCGTATATCTTTCACCAAAGATTTCGGTTGGATTGGAATTGTCATAAACTTTATTAAACCATTCCTGAAAAGACTGATCATACCAGTTTGTCTCTGCTTTTGCCGGAAAGTAAGGGGCGAAAGATAGAAAAAGCGTGGTGGCAATTAAAAAGGACGCGAGCAGTTTTTTTAACATATTTGTGCCTCTTTTGATTATATAGAATAGCATTAATTTGGATAATTCGGTAGGGCTATTCCGGGAGCAATGACCGAATAAATGAATTCCAGATCGTTCATGTAGATAGTGATTTTGTCTGCTTGATCAAGGTTTACAGGTGTGCATTCCCCAAACCAAAACATTGAAATAAAAGTTTCCATATCTCGCTTGCCGCAGGCGGCTGCGTAGGAGTCCGGCAGGTTTAGAAAGAAGTCTAACTGTTTAGAAAAATTATTTGGGGGAACATCTGTTTTTCCGTGAATTCCAAAATCTTCGACCGGTGTTTTAGCTTCATAATTGCTCGCGTCAGATTCGTGTATCCAAATTGCCAGAGCAAAAAGCGGATCAACACCTCTTGCTTGAGCCCTTTTAATAACATCGTTGTTGCACTCTTTAAAATATGGACGCCCCGGTCCTTCTGCATACCACATTTTAGTTACGTTATCCGCAGCCTCTTTGTTTAATCCGTTGATGTTTATTTCAGGAACGGATTGGTCACAATTTATTTCGCCGCTCACCTCGTCATCGCTTGATTGATTAGCTCCAAACGAAAGCGGTTCACCCATGCCTTTTGGTCTGAGGGCCGTTTGAATTCCTTTTAGAAAATATTCGGAAACACCCCCTATGTGGGGGATTTTCAAATCAGTGTCTGCTGAGGATACTCCCAAACCCGAATAGCTAATGTTGGTTGACCCTGGAATGTCCAGAATCTGCCCCACACTTCCCTCGGTGTTTGTTTTTGGAAAAATCCTTTTAAATACAGACATGGGGCCCGCAACAAGACGCGACCAAACATCGTCAGCGAGCGGGGCGCTCATTTTTGTTGAGAGATTAATATAGACATCTTTTTTGCATTCGTTTGTGGCTTCCGGAGGAGAACAGTTTGAGCCGCATTGGTATTCTGTTCCGCAATCCACACTTCCAAATGAAGTGCCACACGTCCAGTTTTTATCTACACAACGAGCACCACCAATGCCGTTACATACAGGGGTGGCAAACGGTGCTTTTGTGCTTTCTGCATCGAAAGAGCAAGTAAAGCTGGCAGTATAAGAAAGATTTCCGGTTATTTGGGTGGCAAAAAGATCATCTCCATCATTGGAGCGCACTTCCACAGAGTTGCAAGATGTGCCGGCGGCTACGTTGGTCGGATCTCCCAGTTTGTCTCCGTCTTTTGGAGTATATGTACTTTGTATTAAGTCTCCCAATTCATTTGCTTCCAGCATATGAGGGATAAATATCTGAGCCGCCTGTCCCGAAAATCTGACATTGCTTACACCAACCCCACCCAGAACCTTGTTTGTCGCTGAGGAGACGCTGTCTACTTTTATTTCACCTTCGACATCTTCGGTTGAAGATAGCGGCACGTAGGCAAAAAGATCGGCATATTTATTCGGAACAAGTACATTTTCAAAACAGGCCAGATATTGAATTACCGGAACAATTACACAAGTTTTTCCTTTCCACTCGTTATAGTATTTGCGATATTCAAGTCCGGTCATGCGGCGTGTGGGGGTGGCAAATGGATCATCTTCCCAGGGAAGAGGGGGCACTCTCTTGTTCCAGTGATTCGCAATAGAACTTCTTATGGAGTCCTGGATATTGGCGACGTCCGGCACTAAAGCAGTTATGGCCTCAATAAGCTTGTTGCTTCCCGCGTTCCAAAAAGACAAGTCTCCTTTCCAAGAATCAAGGCGGTAAACGTCGTTTTGAGCATTGGTACCGTTCCCTTGATAACAATTGACAGGAGTGCTTTTCCCTAAGCCTAAAATATCCTGCGCCGTTCCTAAAAACCCTCCCGAACCTTGTTTTGCACAAACCGCAACTTGATCGTGTCTTTCTTTTTTCGCATTTTCTATTGACCCGATTCTTTGAGCATCAACGATAACACCTGGAAGGAGTTTTTGGATCGGACCTGAAAAATTGACGGTGTCATAATCCGTATTGTTGCTTTCTCCGTACTCCGCACGGTTATTTACACCATTAAGATACCAGCTGACGTAAGCATTAACTTTATTGGCATTTGTGAGTTCGTCAACTGAATTTTGGGAATTGAGAACATCTTCGGTGTTGCCCATGATTGGTAACTCCGCACCACTTAAATCAATGGTTATCGGGTGATTGATAAAAACGCTATATGTACAATTTACTTTGTTTCCAATTTTGCTACAGTTTCCGCCGCTCCCGGGATATGTTTGAGTGATTGTTTCCTTGATTGTTAAATTGTTGCCACAGAAACTGGCCTCACTGGCCGTTTGAGAAGTACATTGAGTATTTGCCTGATACGGTCTTAGTGAATTAAATTCCGGATCACCGACGTTATCACAACTAATTGCAGTATTACTAGGTACCTGTGCCGACACCTTAACGTTTGAAGATAGGAAAAATAACGAAACAAACAGAAAAAAAATAATAAAAAACAGCAAACTATTTGTCCTTTTCATGACACTTTTATTATACAGTAAGGCTCGCTAGGGGATAATGACGCTGAATCTGGTTACATCAACACCCGTAATTGTATATATCAAAACCAGAACTAAATAAGAGACTAGTATTACAACAAGACCGATAATGGCAGAAGTCAGCGTCTTTTTTGCCCCCTCAACAGCTTTGGGATCGCCGCCTGAAGTAATATATTTGAATCCTGCAACGAGTAGAAGTATAAAAAGAACTATTCCGGCAAAACCCAGGGCATATCCGACAACGTTATCAAAAAGAACACTTAAGTCTGAAATCTGGGCTACTTCATCCATAACACAATCTATTTTAGAGGATTTAGAGCAAATAACAAGGTAGAGAAGGGTAAAATTAAACCGAAGGGATGGCTAAAGAGAAGATATCTACGCCGAAGAAGACTTTAATCAAAGCTACAATTGCCCAGGCAGCAAAGACTATTACTAAGCCTACCAAAGCCGCTGTAATTTGATTTCTGGCCGCTTCTGTTTGGGCTTTGTCTCCGCCTGAAGCGATCCACCTGATTCCACCGATAACCAAAATAAAGAAGAAGATGACGGCTGCGACAACAACTACTCCCTTAATCAAAGCGGCAATAATTTGGGGAATGGTTAACTGACCTAAACCGTAAAACTGGCTGCCTTTTTCCGGTTGAAGCTGAATCGTGTCGCTTGCGGCTAAGAATTTTTGCATTATGTATATTATTTAATTTTTAGGCTGCCAATGTCAATAGTCAATATCGAAATGCCGCCAAGGAAGTATTCCAAAAGTCTGACAATCGCGAAAACAGCAAAAAGAATAATTATTCCCACCAACGCGCTGGTAATTTTTCCCCGTGCGTTTTGAACAGCTTGTTTATCACCCCCCGAAGACATCCACTGAATAGCTCCCGTTATAAGCATGAAGAAAAAGACTAATGCGCCGCCAATTAACAAAAAGGTTATAAGTGCCGGAATAAATTTAGCAAAAAAACTTTCTCCGCTATTTGAATTAAGGTTTCCGGTAATTGGATTTTCTATCATATGCCGAGTATTTGTCCAAACAGTGAGTTTATATCCAGGAAATCAATTCCGAATATTGACCCGGTTAGATCAAGAATAAATGTGGCAACAATTACTATCACCAAACCAACAATCCCCGTTGTTATCTTTTTCTTTGCGGATTCCAGTGCTTGCTTGTCTCCGCCTGACCCGATAATCCCCAAGGCACCGGTCATGAGAACGAAAAGAAACCAAATTATAGCGACCACTGTCATTACGCCGATTGCCATGGAAATAATTTTTGAAAATGTAGAAACTCCGGAGCCGCTCACATCGCTCAGGATTCCATCCCCAAGTCCTTTGAAACCGCCCTCGGGTGCAATTGAAATGTCTGCCAAAAAGTTGTTCATTTTATAAAGTTGGAATTTTTGGATTTAAAATAAAGTCCCACTGCCCAAATATCAATTCTCCGAATATCGCAGCCAGGACAAATGCGCCGGCAGCAACCAGTAAACCCAAAGCCGTCTGCCAGATTTTTGCCCAGGCCCCTGCAACTTTCTTGGGGTCGTCTCCGGCAGAGAGAAAACCATACCCGGCAAGAATAAAATTAAAAAGTGCATAAATCCCCGCACCGACTATCAAAACCCAAATGACAGTTTGAATTAAATTTCCAATATTTTGTCCCGCATCACCGTCGGAGATTCCCGCGGGGGGTTTAATCGACCCGAATGGGTTTGAGTCAGTTAATAATTTATTCATTTTAGATTATATTTGGCAAACCTATTAGCTGGCCGATTAATTTTACTATCCAATAGGATGCAAATACAATAACAAAGCCGATAACCGCGGAGGTAATTGTCTTTTTTGACTGTTCTGCTTTTTGAGGATTGTCTTGTCCCGCCGAACTTATCATCCCAATTCCTCCCATGATGAAAAAGAAAAGGAGAATCAAGCCCGCAAGGATAAATGCTATGTTTAAAAACAAAGTGACCACGGAGCCAACCTCCCCAACGTTTTTAAAAGCATTTGTAGCCGAATTCCCGAAGAAAGTGTTGCCAATATCCATTTGTAGTGCAATTTTATTATAGTCGGGGCGTTGAAGCAAGTTGATTACCCCTATTTTCCTCCGAAGATTTGGCTGAACATGGTTCCTTCAAGGCCCAAAAGCTGGGCGATCAGCTGAACGATTGTAAAAGCCAAAAAGACGATTACAAATCCGATTATGGCATTAGTAACTTTGGCCTGTGCAGTCTGCATGGCTTTCGGGTCACCGCGGGATGTCATCATCTGTAAACCTCCCAAAACTAAGTAAATTAAAAGGGCTATACCGGCAGCGGCAAATATATAAGGAAGAACCAAATTGATAATATCCCCAACTTTTGAGGTGCTTCCGAACTTTGCATCGGGAAATGCCCCTTTTTGTATTTGATCAAAATCTAATTGAGTCAGCATATTAATTTCCGAACCCAAAAGCATCTAATCCAAGTATATCAACTCCTATAAACCTAAGTATAAAGACCGCAAATATCAAAAGAATAAGTCCTGCTATGGCCGAAGTCAAAAGTTCCTGCCCGGCCTTTATTCTTTCAGGGTTTCCTGTTGCAGTCATAATCATAAAACCGGCATAAAGCATGAGTAAAAATGCAATTCCGCTACCCACCCCAACAGCCCAGCTTAGAATGGAAGAAAGAAATTCATTCGTTGACCCTAATACCGGTATGCAGCCAATGGCCGTTTTGATCCCGTTTGTCCCACAGGTAATTCCATCCAATTTGGGGTCTGATGGGCTGGTCGGTATGGGCAAAGCAAACGGATCAGTACCGTTTTTAAAACAAGTTCTGGTTGGAGAATAAAGGTATGACCCCGCACAACATGAAGATATATTGGAGGGAAGAACCCCCTCTTCAATGCAGTTTGATCCCGGTTTTGACTCAATACAGTCGCAACTAAGATTAAAACTACTCATCGACGTTCCCGTGACCTTGCAAGTAGCAACGGAGTCAGATGAACAGGAGTTTGAGCTTACAAAATAATTACGATTAGATCCCGCTGTGCAGGTACAGGAACCGGACGCCTTGGCTGTTTTTGTGCTAACGAAAAATAACGAAGCACTTACAATAAGCAAGGCCAATAATATTTTTATCTTCACACGTTTATTTTAAGTCAATTAGGGTAAAAGTGAAAGAAGTGAACTGGTATAATAATCATGTATGCCAAAATTGAATTTCGGATTTCAAATTACCAACCGCAAAAGAATCATTGGTGCACTTTTCACCTTTATTTTTGTATTTTCTTTTATCTATTACCTTTTGCCATCCGCCCTTGTTAAGGCTCAGGATTGCGGTACCAACCTTGATTGTCAGATATCCCAGATCCAAAGGGAAATAGATGCTCTTTCTCCGGCTCAGGAAAAAAACAAACAAGATTTAGCAGCACTTAATAAACAAATTACGGATCTAAATGCCAAAATTTCAAAATTAACCCTACAGCTTAAAACCCTGGAGACACAAATCTCGGGCAGGGAAAAAGACCTTGCTTACACAAAAGCTATTTTTGATGAAAAAGCCAAAAGCCAATACACTTTCCTTAGGCTTTACGATCCTATTACCCCCTTCCTCTTTTCGGATAATGCCTCACAGGCTTTTCAGGAGATTGCTTTAAGACAAAAAGCTACGGATGCAAATAGGGAAACATTGGAGAAATACGCAGGGGATTTGGCAGCACTAAAGAGTGACAAGGAAACATTGGAGAAAAGTAAGACCAGTCTTTCGTCTTTCCAATCCCAAGTTGCCGAAAAGCAAAAGTTTTTGGCCGGAGAAGTTGCGAAGGTTGACAGCTATTTGACATCGCTTTCAGCTAAACAGCAGGAACTTTTGGCCGCAAAAAGCGGAAGTTTTATAGCCAGTGTTGGAGATAGTGAATTGGCCGATGACTACAAAGCATCCATCAAGGGTTTTAGAGAATCTGCTCCGTCTGGATCGTTTGCTGTTTTTTCTTTTGGGGCATATACCCATAGAAAAGGAATGAGCCAATATGGCGCGAGGGGTAGGGCACAAAGTGGTCAAAATTATAAACAAATATTAAGCGCCTATTACGGTAAAGAGCCGGTAAGCAAAGACACCGGGGGAACCATTAATGTGGCAGGGGTCGGAAATATTAATTTTGAAGATTATTATTTAATGGGTATCGCGGAAATGCCTTCAAGTTGGCACCCCGAAGCATTAAAAGCTCAAGCTATCGCTGCCAGAACCTATGCATATAGATACAAAATTGAAGGCAAGCAAATTTGCACAACTGAGGCCTGTCAGGTTTTTAGAAAATCGAAGGCTGACAATCCTCCTGCAGAGTGGAAGAATGCAGTCCAGGCGACTCGCGGCCAGGTTTTAGAAGATGTGGTAACTTATTATTCTTCAACTTCGGGAGGTTTTTCGACAACTTCAGGCTGGGATACCACAGACGGTTCGGGCGGAGCCAACTTTTTTGATAAAAGCTACGAAAAAATTGGAGGCTCTCCGTGGGCGTATAAAGCCTGGTATAGACAAGGTTACACAGCTAGCGGGGCGACCTGCGGACAAGATGACCCCTGGCTGAACAATGAAGAATTTACAGATATAGTTAATGCAGCTATTGTTCTTAAAAACGGTTCAGATGAAAGAATTTATCCTCTCACCACGTCTTGCTGGACAAACGGCAATCCCTATAGTTACGCTGAACTAAGATCAAAAGGCGGAGTCAGCGCCGTGACCAGTGTTTCAGTCATTCAAGGCAACGGCACGACAAATGAAGTTATAATTAACGGTTCAATTCATTTAACAGGTGCAGAATTTAAGCAGGCATTTAACTTAAGAGCTCCCGGTTATATTATGATTCCTCAAAAGGCCTTTGCGTTTTTTAATATCGAGAAGAAATAGTATAATCGGTTTAGAATGCCTGATATCTTTGTATCACCGGAAAACAAAACTTCGGTAGAAGAAAACAAGCAAGAGAAGAAATCCAAAGTTTCGGAAGAGCTGCACGCAGCAGACAAAAACTCTTTATCTGCTTTTAATTTTAACCCCAAGAATATTAGTTTTGAGAATAGGGAAAAAGAGGAAAAAATTATCTTAATGCTCAGACAGCACCCGATTGTGAACCTTAAATGGTTTTTTATCGGTTTGATTTTGTTTGTTGCGCCCATATTTATAAAAATGACCGGTGTTCTGTCGCTTCTTCCTGCCGGTTATCAGCTGGTGATAATAATGACTTGGTATCTGGTTTCTTTTGCGTACGTGATTGAAGGATTTTTCGGTTGGTATTTTAATGTTTTCTTTATAACTACAAGAAGAGTAATCGATGTAGATTTCTACAATTTGATTGACAGGAGAGTATCCGATGCCGAAATCGATAAAATTCAGGATGTCAGTTACACAACCAGCGGCCCAATAGGTACGGCACTAAATTTTGGTGATATTTCAATTCAAACCTCGGGGGAAGCCCGAGAACTGTCTTTTGCAAGAGTTCCGCGACCAGAAAAAGTTACAGAGATATTGGACGGTCTTAGAGCAAAATACAACTAATTTATGGAAAACTTAGAATTTTTAAATTTTGACATTTGGGTAATAGTAAAAATCTTTACCCTGATTATTTTGGGAATGTATATTTTCTTTGCGTTTGTTATTAGAAGACAGGTTAAGGTTATGACGGATACGCTGCAGCTGGGTTTTGAATCTCTTGCAAGGTTTCTATCTTTTGTCCACTTAGTGTTTGCGATATTGGTGTTTGTTACCGCTTTAATAGTTCTCTAAATGTTAAGAATTACAAGTGCAAAAGTGACAGCTTCTCCCGGAGCATCCGGCTGGGTGCAGGTTCACGCATTTTCTCCGGCAAAATCAGAAGAAGCAAAATCAAAAGGCCAGCTTTTTGTTGTTGTGGCTTCCAAAAATGGCAAAGAAGGTATTGAAGCAATTTCCTTTGAACGAGAAATAGTGAGCCGCTTCCGCGAAGGGTACTACAGCTCGCCTCAAGAAAAGACATTTGACATTTTAGATGGTGTTACCCGAAAAGTTGTTAGCGAATTTGGATCGGAGGGGTCTGAAATTGAAATTGTTTGTTTGGCCTATACGGACGGGGTTGTTTACACATCGGCCTATGGCGGGGGCAGAGTTTTGATTAATAGAGAAGGGGCGCTGGCGTCAATTTTGGAAAGCGGGCAAGATGTGGTCACGGCATCGGGATTTCCCAAAGCCGAGGATGTAATAGTTTTGGGTACAAAAGCTTTTTTTGAAAAAGTGAGCACAAGCGATTTAAAGGAAAGATTAGTTGAAAGAAATCCGGAAACAGCCGTCGAAAGTTTGGCACCACTTGTTTACGGAGGAAATGAGATAGGAACGGCAGGGGCAATAATAATGAAATTCGAGGCAGATATAGATTTCCGGCCGATTATTAAGCCGGAACCGGTGCAAAAACCAGTGGTTAAAAGTGAAATTCGTCCTTCAATATCGATCGGAAAATTTTTGGGGGATTTGACCAAAAAACTGCCCAGGAGAAATATCTACATAAAACCGGGAATGCAGGACGAGGCAATATCACAAAACCGCAAACTTACCCTTTCTGTGGGGGTGATACTTCTTGTCATATTAACAATAAGCATTGGTTTTGGTATCAGACAAAAACGGGTAAACGACCAAAAGAAGGAGTACCAGGGGATTCTGGCTCAGGCAACAAGCGAGGTTGATAAAGCAATTAGTCTGGCCAGTTCAGATCCTGAGGCGTCAAGACAATTGTTTTTGGACAGCGAACAAAAACTTGCTCAGATACAGGGGCTGAAGGTGAGAGATGAAAAAATTGATGAACTGCAGAAAAAAATTGAGGACAGCCGCGCTGCAGTTTTGGGAGAATATACCGTAGAACCGGCACTCTTTTTGGATCTCGGACTTTTGTCATCCGGATTCACGGGGGACACCGTATCTTCTTCGGGGGGTAACATTTATATTCTTGATAAAGCAGGAGCCAGGGTGGTAAGTATTACTACCTCGACAAAGAAAAGTGAGGTGGTTTCCGGCCCGACCGTTATTGAGAACCCCCAAGACCTGGCTTCCTATGAAGACAGAGTTTTTGTTTTGCTTTCGGACGGAATATATAGTCTTGATAAAGGCAAAACCAAAGTTGTTGAAAAAACCTGGAGTGGGGATGCTTTCATCTATTCATTTGCCGGAAATTTGTACATTATGGACAAAAGCGGGGGGGCAATCTATCGTTACTCAGGGCTTTCCGCCAACACTTTTGGGACGCAACAGAGTTGGTTGTCCTCTTCTACCAAAGCTGATTTTACAAACGCTTTAGGGTGGGGGATGAACGGAGCAGTCTATGTGCTTTATCCGAATTCCAGAATTTTGAAATACAGCTTAGGTTCCCCTCAGAGTTTTTCTGTTTCGGGAGTTAGTCCGGAAATTGGCAATGTGGACGCATTGAATGCCGACCCGGATAACCAGTATGTTTATCTTTTGGACCGTGCCGGCAAACGGGTGGTGGTGGTTGATAAAAACGGTAAATATAAAGCCCAATACATACATGAACGGATATCGGAAGCGGTTAAAATTGTAGTTTCTGAAGAGGATTCAAAAATAATCCTTCTTACAGGAGAAAAACTCCTTTCAATAGATTTAAGACACCTCTAAAATGTGGAGACGGCGGGAATCGCCATGCAAAGACAGTTCCTTAATTCGCATCAATTACCGACGCGAAACGAATGAAATGAGTGGAGACGGCGGGAATCGAACCCGCGTCCGAAAATACTACCTACAGTACCTCTACAAGCTTAGTAAATTTTTGTAATTTTCGTCCGGCTTAAGCAAATTTACAGCTACCGGACGTAAGACTAATTTAGTTTCATCTAATAGCTATCAGTCATTAGCTATTGGTTATATCCCGGATTGGTTTACACCCTTTTGATTCAACCGAGAATCGAATCTAAGGACGCAACTTAAGCGTACGCGACTGCGTAGTTAGGTTGGGCTTGGAATAAATTCCTAGCTTTATTTTTTTGACCCCTTTTAACAAGTGTGAATCAAACTTGGCTTGCTGTATTGTAAAGAGCTTTCCGTCGAGACCGATCGTCCCCTGGTTTGGGCTATATTTTGCCCTTAAATTCTCTTTCTACTTCACGATCTATGTCGTGACGCTTGATGGCTTCCTTCTTTTGGAACTTGCGCTTGGCTCGGCCAAGCTCAAGATAAAGCTTGATCAGGCGGCCCTTATTGTATACCCTCAAGGGTACAATTTGCAATTTTCTTTGCTTCATTTTGGTGATAAGTGAAAGTATTTCTGCCCTGTGCAAAAGCAGCTTTCGGGCCCGAGTGGAGTTGTATTTCTGTAAACCCGGGGCCGGAATATTGGCATTTATAAGGTAA
>AMFJ01008295.1_pt1 | contig 15352 bp, 12 predicted proteins | sample 427208 | NCBI WGS metagenome assembly AMFJ01 (sample SAMN02954298, study PRJNA114691) | groundwater metagenome | biome: aquatic; feature: subsurface aquifer; material: sediment; isolation source: subsurface aquifer sediment | place: USA: Rifle, CO | collected 2008-08
AAAAGAAACCGAGGGCTTTTAGCCCTCGTGAGCTTCATTTATAGGTCATTTTATAGAAATTTTAAACAACTTGTTTCCTACTTTACTTACTCTTATCTTGTGGTCAATCAGGTGAGCATTTTTCATGCTGTCAAGCAGTGTCTTTATACTGTCTTTATCTAGTCCCTTGAGCTTGTTTTCTACAAGGGGGTTGTTCTTGCTCATTCCCAATTCTCGATACATGTAGTATGCTATTCTTCTCAAATGGTTTGTTAGTTTATTAAGGCTACATTTTGTGTGTTTGAAGTTTTTGTGTTGCGAGTTTATCAGTTCTGCTACCTTTGTTACTATTATTTCTGTTGAGTCTACTGAGAATGAAAAATATGATTCAATGGTTTCGTTTTTCTTTTCTGTGTTGAGCTCTTTGTATTTCTGGGTTTCAATATATTTAACTAAAGATTTTTCTTCGGTAAATAGTTTACTTATTTCAACTGGTAAAAAACAACATGTGTCTTCGTTGTAATTTGTCATAAAAGAAATTGGCTTCTTCCCCAACATGTAAGACTCTATACCTGTTGTACAATCTGCATGAATTACTGTATCTGCACCAAGTATCCACGGTACAACTGACCCTTCGTAAATAGTATGTACTTTTGGGTAATTAGCTAGCTCCTTGTTATATATTTCTGAGTTTTCTTCTGGATGGGGGCGGATGATAATTTTGCCGTCATATATTTCCGATATTTTTTTTACAAGAGATACTATGTCAGCAAGTCGTTTTTGCTGATCCTGGACGAACTTCTCAAGATACCTTACCCTGCCTTGGTAGTTTTTCATTATAAATTCCTCACCCCGAATATTGTTTCCAAAACCTGCGTTACTACATATTAGGATATATTTATCGTATTTATTCTTTATGTTATTTAAAGGATATTCGTATAAAAAACGGTATTTTTTCTTTAGCAACTCAAACCTTGGGTGTCCTGATATAATTACCTTTTTTTGATCGAAGTATGGCTTTGAATGTTTAAGAAAGTTATATTGAGGAGTTCCCCATATAAAGATTAAATCACAGTAGTCAAAGACCTCCTTTTGGAAACGAATATCTATTGTTGTAAACTCGCGTGTATCTACGCCACCCTCTTCGTCTAAACTGATCGTAATCCCGTTTAATTGTTTTACTAGCTCAAACAATTGTTCCGAAGTCCCTTTAAGATACCCTTTATCGAAATATACAAATGTGTTTATGGTAGGAAGTAGTTCGTTAACGTCCCTTTTTGATCCGATATAACAGTCGTATCCTAACTCACAAAATTTAGTGGATAGAACCAGTTTATACACTAGTTCTCTAGCAGTCGTTTCTATTGGGAAAACTACTTTATAGTTTGGCATATGTGTTATATACTAACGAGCTTTTCCTTAAGGAGATATTCACAATAATTCCAGTCTGCAATCGAGTCAATTTCTGTAGAATAAAGATCTTCCATTTCGTATTTCTTAATTTTTTTGAATTGAGAGAAGGAAGTGTTCGCCAGCAAGGATTTGACATTTATGATATACACCGCCCCATTTTGTTCCCAGACCTTAGGACATTCTTGCCTTCTAGTATAATATGTGTCGATTACTTTGTGCATAAACCCATCGCTATTTTCAATATATGTTTGATAAAACGGATTAGTCCTAGCTTCTCTCATTGATACTACCATGTCGTATTTTCCCGAATACAGTTTTAGTGCGTCTTGAACATTTTGCTTTGTTCTGAAGGGGGAGGTTGGTTGAAGTAACACCACACAGTCGTAATACGTACCTTTGCTCTGGTAATATTTAACTGCATGTACAATAACTTCGTAGCTGCCTGCGGCGTCTGTTGCTAGGTATTTTGGTCTCACGAACGGTATCTTTATTCCGTAGTCTTCGACCTTCTTGATGATCTCTTGAGAGTCTGTGGTTACACAGATGTCTGTGTCTTTCGCAAGTTTCTTTGCCACGTCGAGGCTATAGTATATCAGTGGTTTTCCGTACAATTCTTTAATATTTTTACCTGGTACACCCTTAGAACCCCCTCTTGCAGTTATTAAATATAGCTTGTTCACCTACATGTCCTCCGAATCTATAAATGCCTTCTGTAATGGTGTGTCCCAGATTTTCTTGTTCGAGATAGCTTTATAAAAATTACTGGCACTATTTCCATCGCCAAAGAGGCTTAGTTTTCTTTTCTTGTTTTTATTTATTGAGTTTATTGCAGTCAAGATAGCTTCTTTATTTGGATCTATGTTTATTATCATATTTTTGGATTTTTTACTCTTTATTCTGTTGTTTTGTCTGGACCCAATATTTATACTCTTTGTTCCATAGATCATTGCCTCTCGTATTCCTGAGCTACTGTTACCGATAATGAATTCTGCATTTTTAAGCATCGTTAGGAAATATTCGAAACGTATTGAAGGATATATTCTAAAGTTTTTGTTGCCTCTAAGTTTCTTCAACTCTTTTAGGATTGTTTCCGATCCTTCGTCATTGTTTGGGTAAATGACAACGTACTTTTTATTTGAGGATATTAACGCTGAAATGATCTCAGATATATCGTGTTTTAAACCCTCTAATTCCGTTGTTACTGGATGAAAGATGAATATTGAGAATTTATTAGATTCGATTCCGTATTTTTGTTTGACATCCTTAAAAGAAGGTAACTTTTTTGAAAGCATAGTATCAATGTCCGGTGACCCGATTTCAAAGATGGTTTCGGTTTTTTCACCCATGCGTATCAATCTATTTTTGCATTCGCCATTGGCAACAAAATGCAGATGAGATAGTTTAGTAATTGCATGCCTTATGCTTTCATCAATTGTCCCCGATGTTTCCCCTCCCTCTATATGGGCCACTAGCGTGTTATTGAATGCTCCTACAATAGCTCCTGCTAGAGCTTCAAGTCTATCACCGTGAATCACCACCATATCAGGCTTGGTTTCACTTAGGTAAGCTGAGAACCCAATAATCGTGTTAGATAGGGTGATGTCCATTTTTGTTTGGTTTGATTGGTTTATATATTTATATATTCTACTAAAGCCGTCCTTTTCGATCTCAAGCCAAGTTCCACCATATTTAGATAGTGTATGCATACCTGTTACAAAAACATACACCAAATATTTGTTATTCTTGTGAGCCACTTTCATCAGGGGTTTCATTTTACCGTAATCCGCTCTTGTGCTGGTTAAAAAAACAATTTTTTTCCTCATATTTTTTGTATTATGTGGATTATGCTTTCAACACGAACATAACTTTCCTGTGTCCGTGACCTCCTAGTTTGAAGTTCACAAATTGTTCTTTGGCGTTGTAATCGTTTCTTATTTTTCTATTTTCTGGGGTATCAGTCTTTATTACCAATACTCTTTGTAGATCGAATCCTGCCTTGGAAAAGCAATTCTTCCACTCTGAAAATCTGTACTCATGCTCTCCGTTTTCTTTTCTAGTTAGAACTGTGTTCTCTTCTCTAAAGTTTTCTTTCAAGAATTCTTTGCTGTATACAATGTTAAGCATACGCTTAATTTCTGAATTTGGTGTCGCATCGTTGTGTGCTCTATCGACTATTACAAATAATGAGCCCGGTTTTAATACCCTCCTAACTTCTTTTAGAGTTTGTAGTAGGTTTTCTGAGTGGTGCATGGAGTCCCAGGAAAGGGCAAAGTCTAGAGAGTTATCCTCGAGCTCTAAGAAGTCAAAGTTACCTAAAACGGATATAACTTTGCCCTGGTTGTTTTTTAGAATTCTTTTCTTCACTAGCGGTTGGCATAGTTCTACGGTTTCTTTAACGATTTCTACACAATAAATAGAATTCACCAATTGTTTTTTTGCAAGTGTTGAGGCGACACAGCCCACACCTCCCCCTAAATCAATGCCTACCCCCCCGATAGCGCTCCATACTTCCGGAACTAATTTGAATATTTTAGTAATATTTGAAGGATACACATATATATATTTTTCAACGATGGCTTTATATCCCAATTTTGCCAGACCAGTAGCGAGTATAGTGTTGTTTATGTGTTGGGAGGATTGCAATGCCGAAAGGCCTCTTTCCCATACGGTGTATTTATGGTCACTGTTAGTGGTCTCTTTTTGACTATTTTCCGCTATCATTTTCCAGCTGATTTGTGTGTTCGCTGGAATATCCACGTTTGTTCTTTTATTTAATATTTTAGAATAGTCTTTTGCTTTAATTTCACCGGTGCCTGGTCTTTTCACCCAAATGTTTTTCTTAGTAAAGACGGCTCCTTTTTTGATTGGTTCTGTGGAGACAACGCATGCGTAGGCAAAGTCAATTGTCGGTTTCTCGTCCTTTAAAATACATTTATTTCCCCCCAAGGCTTGGTGTATAGCTGCGGTTCCTTCTATTAATTCTCTTAATTCACTAGGACCTATGGATATTGGGATGTCGGACCCTTTCCACCTCTTGTTGGAGGTAAAGTGCTTCTCCAAAATCGATGCCCCGTACACCACTGCGCCGTAACAGGTATAGTTCCCAAGTGAATGATCACTCAAACCAAGAACTGCCTCCGGGAAAGCATTTTTTAGTTCTTGTAGTGCCCCTAACCTAACTCTATCGTATGGAGTTGGGTACATGGATGTACAATGCAGAAGTGCAAAGGGTACCTTATAATTCTGTAGTATTTTCACACTAACTTTTATGCTATCTATATTGTTCATACCAGTACTGAGTATTATTGGTTTCTTAAATTTTGCTATGTGTTCTACAAGGGGGTAGTTGTTGCATTCTCCGGAACCTATCTTAAAAGCTTTTACTCCCATTCTGTGTAGCCTGTCGGCTGAAGCTCTTGAAAAAGGTGTGCACAAATAAAGCATTCCTTTACTTTCCACGTATTCTTTTACTTGAATTTCTTCTTTTTCAGAAAGTTGACATCTAGTCATCATGTCCCATATGGTTTCTGTAGCGTTTCCGGGTACAACTTTATTCGGAATCATCTCATCGTCTACGATATGAGATTGGAATTTTACACATTCAGCTCCTGATTTGTACGCATCGTCAATCATTCGAAGAGCCTTTTTGATATTTCCCTCGTGATTTATTCCGACCTCTGCAATAACAAAAGGTTTATGTTTTTCTCCAATTTTCCTATTTGCGATTCTTATTTCAGCCATAGTAGTATGTAAAATTTTAGGCAATAATACAGTAGTCAGTGATCTACGTAAAGACACTCTACTGCTTTAAGGGAAGTAAGAATAAAATACTCTGCTGGATGAGTTTGATCAATAGTTTGTACAGCACTTAGTATGGTAATTGTTATGTGTAAATCAGGTATAATCTTTTAGTATGAAAATATATATAAACTATAAATATACTAATGAACCGTGGGGTGGGGCAAACAGTTTTATTAGAACTCTAAGCTTGGGTCTATCCAATTTCTCAGATGTTGTTTTAGTCGATTCACTTGATCGAGGGGTGGATATACTGCTTATGAATCAACTACATTCTGGGCCACTTGGAGATACAAATTTAAATACATTTAATAAGGTTAAGAAATTTCTAATAGATTCCAAAGACTCTGCTGGGGGGAAGGTGTGCAAGCTTGTTGTTAGAGCAGTCAATCTAAAAGTGCACAGTGGGATTCATAGTAAGAATCCTAAAAATATCCTTCGGTCCCTTTGGCAAGATATTCAGGTGATAATGCTTGCAAATATCGCCGATTATGTGATTTTTCAAAGTGAGTATCAAAGAAACATTTTTAAGAAATTTGGTTACAATGGATACAAAAACAGAATAATTTTTAACGGTGCTTCCTCCGAATATTCACACGTTCCTGCTAGTAGTAGGGTAATTGGAGATAGGTTGACTTTAGTTTCAGTAACGGCCTCTCCCCGGTCACAAAAACGCCACGATCTTATAGCTAGAGTGTCTCTAGATCCACGAGTAGATGTTCTGCACTTTGGTAGGTGGCCGGATAAAGTTAAACCTTTAAATGTTAAACTGATGGGGGTACAGGGTAGAGACGCCATGATAAAGGCTTTCAAAGACGCTCATTATTTAATTTTCCCTGCTGAAAAAGAACCATGTTCTAATGCTGTTTGTGAAGCTTTATCGTGTGGATTGCCGGTAATATATAATCCCGCACCTGGTGGATGTTCCGAGCTGGTGTTGGGTAACGGATTTGGATTAAACGTAGCTGATATAAAAGAATCTATTGATAAAGCGTTTTCTGATTACGCTGGTTATGTAGCTAAGCTTAAAGAAAAAAGGGACTTCTACACGTCAGAGCGTGCTGTTAGTGATTACTACAATGTTTTTAAAGAAGTGTGCTGTGAGAATTAAACAGTCTTATAGCCTCAAAAACACCTTAAGAGTGTTCTTTAGGAAGTCAGTTACACCTTCACCGATTTGTGTTCCACACGGCTTTAATATGCCGGTTTCTTTAATTTTATTTGTCCATAGTTCAGGGTGCTTGGATGCTATGAAGAACAAATATATTCCGGAATTCCAATTTTTATTAGAGGATTCGTATAAGATATGCATTTTGTTTTTTGCAAATAGTTCTCTTATTAAGCTTGGGGTAAATCTCCAGTAATCTTTAAAGGATTCTGTTTCATGCTGTGTTTGGGAAAATGGAATGACCAAAATTACGATATCCTTAGTCATCTCACACAGATTTTCAAAAGACTTAATTACATCAAAAATGTGTTCTAAGGTAGTGTGGTTAAAAACAACATCAAAAGCATCCTTGAGATTTGTAGGGAGGTCTTTAGTTAAGTCGAGGCTTACTTCGTTACTGTCACTTTGCCCCCTGATTCCACCAAAATTTGTGATAGTGTACGTGGAGGCGTTACTAAAATATTTTTTATAAAAGGAACCCTCTTTATCTTCATCTTTCCAGGCCGATATGTTTACAACATGTCCACCAAAAAGATCCGAGAATTTTTTTAATTCTCTGTTGGACCACACTCTTGGTAATCTGAATCTTCTATCCATTTGTTATAATAATGACAGCAAACTTATTACTCTTTTACCTTCAATAATACAATCAATTGAGATGTTATTATTATTTTCATTTATTCTAGGATGCAGATCACAGCGAGTTTCTCCTGCGAAGTTTCTAGGGCTAAAACATTTTAATAAAACCTCAGCAGAATTGTTTTCTGCACTGTATTTTAGCAAATACTGCTGTCCGCCTAAATTTGGGTAAGTGTCTGTAATAATGTGCTGAGAGTTATTCATAAAGCTTGGGTGTCCATCTTCTAGCAGGACACGTTTTCCTACCTGTCGAACCTCCCCAGACATATCTTTATATAAATAGTACCCGTATTTGGACTGTATTGATGAGTAGACTAAGATATGTTGATTGTTTTTCCAGCAATAGTGAGAAGCTTTGTTTTCTTTGGTCACTATGTTCAAATTTCTGCCTTCAAGGTCGGAAGTGATTATGCGACTATATCTCTTGGTTCCTTCTAGCCATAGATGCATGAATAAAAATCTTTTTCCATCCGGTCTAAACAAAAGATGATTGAAGTAGTGCTCGGCATTAGTCATTGAAGGCGATGGGTTGAGTTTTGTTACATCTTTAACCGTAATAATTGTCTTTGACTCGCCGGTGTTTAGGTTTACTAACCCTATCCCTTCACTTGCTGGGGACTTTTCGGTAATAGTATTATCTGGTAGGTTAACATAACCGTAACCAGGTCTTAGTCTTTGCAATCGAGAAAAATTTAAAGTTAGGCCATTTGTCCCGTCTCTACTGATAGAATATATCGGTTTATGGAAGGTTTTTATGATTTTTTTGTTCTTTATGTCTTGAACAATCGCCCCATATTTACCTCCAACAATCTTATTAAATAGTATAGCATCACCTGTCGGGAACCACTGGAGTCTGCACCCTTGTTGCCAACACCATGTAGTAGTTTCTCCTATTTGGTAAGCTTTATTAGGGTTGTCTATCTCAAAATAACCTACTGCTAGAATATCGTCTGGTTTAGGGGTTCTTAGGGGAGTTTTGGTAGATGAAAAAAGTATTTTTGTGCTAGTACTGTCGAATGGGGAGATATCGTAATAGCCAAAAAATGTATGTTGGCCTGTTACTTGAAATATTTTCTTTGCATATTTTATCTTTGATGCTTTATATCTAGGAAAAATACAATTGTATACCGGAAACATTATTCTTTTAATATAACTTGATACTTTCATAGCTATTGTATGTTATCCAGAATTGATTTTACTCTGCATTCCCAGGAATAGCGTTTTACCTTTTCTGCAGATTTATTTGCCTTAAGGTTTGCAATATCCGGGTTATTGTTTATCCAGATAAGCTTTTTTTCCAAGTCATGAGGATTATTTGCATCAAAAAAGGTGACCTCCTCCTCAGATACAATATCTCTTATTCTAGGAAGGTCAGCGATTAGTATAGGTGTTACTGACGCCATGTATTCCATTAATTTCAACGGACTCATGTGCTTGGCTGTTGAAATTTCATTCGAATAGGGTGCTAACAGAATATCCGAACAAATAAGATATCTTAACAACTCTTCCTTGGGTTTGTACCCTAAAAACCCCATGTTGCTTATTTTATTATATTTGTTTAGGCACATTTCAACATTTCCAATTAGGTAAAATTGTATCTCTGGATTTTTCTGAGCAATGAATGCAATTTCCTCTATTCCCCTGTGTTTTCCAATCTTTCCTGCGTAGGTTACTACCCTCTTGGTTTCTTCAATTCCTAATTCCCTGCGTAAGTCTACCCTACTGCCCGTAATATTATTAAATGCATTTATATTTACACCACTTGGTATCACAAGAACTTTTTCAGAACTAACTCCATTTTTTACCCACCCATCCTTTGTATATTCTGATATTGTTATTGCCAGCAAACTGCCATTGAGTATTTTCTTTTGGATACTGTCTAATAAAGGCTTTTTCTTTCCAAACTCATAGTTATGTAGCTCGACAATGTATCGAATCTTTCCAAAGGATAGTGATTTCATGAGTAGTACACAGACTGCCGCTTTATCTCCTCTGACAAATATTAGATCGTTTTCTAGATGTTTTATGGATATGAGCCAAAGTAGTATTTGAAGGTATGTAGTTATGGTGTTAAGCTTTTTTTTCACCCAACCAGTCTGCTCCTTAAGAATCTTTATTCTTTTTATAACTTTATTATTCAAAACGCTGTTTATTTGTGATAGGTGTTTGTTGGTTGTGAGGCCATATAATGTAACCGAGCAGTTTTCATTTGTGAATGCGTTTACCATTTCCACAATCGCATTTGAGTGTGCTTGTGTGAGATCTAATATGGCACTTGTGAAGTAATAGATTTGCATGCTCTTACTTATATAGTCTTTCGTTATCCATCATATCCATCCACATAGCAAAGAATAGTGACTGAAGACTACTGATTGTTAAAAAGACAAAGGAAATAAATGTTCTAGTAGAGATCGGGTGACCGAAGTAAGACCTTACAATATGAATAGCAGAGGGAATATTAAGAATTATTAAGGTAAAGGATAGGTGATAAAGAAGAAAAAGGGGATGGAAGTCTCTGAATAGGTATTTTACATACAGGCGTCTGAAAAAGGATTTCAAAAGTAACAGACTTATACTTGGGACAACGGTTAGTTCCTTCATCTTGGATTTTTCCCCTACATTGTAAACTGGTTTTGATGGTATTTCTTTTATTGTACAAAATGCGATGTTAAGTTTCACAAGTATATCGTTTGGGCAGCCGTATGAGGGATAGATACTATAAATTCTAATTGCTTGAAGTGCTTTTAGTCCTATAGCAGTGTATCCGGTTTGGGTATCCGATATTCTCCAGTATCCACTAGCAATTTTTGTGAACAACGAAAGTATTGAGTTTCCAAAAAATCTTACTCTTGGGATGACAAATAAGGCGGATCTATGGGAAAGTCGGTTTGCTTTAACGTAGTCGACTTCATTGTTTACAACTGGTAAACAAATGTTTTCAAGTTCGGAGGGATCCATTTGTCCGTCTCCTGCCATGACTGCAGTACAATCAATGTGGTGGTCTTTGCACCACTTGTAGCCATTAGCTATTGCTCCTCCGACATTGTATTTGGTCTTACCGGGCTCTAAGTGGTTTATTAGTACTATTCTACTGCTCTCAGGATTTTTGTTAACAATCTCACTTTTTATAAAAAGCTCGGTTTCTTTTTCGTTTAACTTTTCAACTAGTATTTCTGCTTGGTTATATTTTGTAGGTTTGACTTTGTTTTTGTGGTTTAGTGGGGTGACTTTTGACCTATCCTCTTTGATAAGCTTTTTAACTATTTGTTCGGTTCTATCTGTAGATAAATCGTTGATAACAATAATTCTATCTACAAAATCAGGCATAGTTTCAATAACGGTTTGTATTTGGGTTTCTTCGTTTCTAGTGGGCACAACCACTGCAATTGTTTTGCCGTTTAACATGCTTTAAATTATAGCACTGGTGATCTGTTTCAAGGTAAGAGTATATCCACAATTTTTTCGGCGGCTGTACCGTCACCATAGATATCCGGAACATACTCGTATGTTTTCTCAAGATTTATTTGTTCGTACAGGTTATTCTCATTGCATAAAACATTTAACCCCAAATCCAACAACTCTGTCCAACCTGTGTCAGGCATCACCACAAATGATCGCTTTTTAGCAAAGTAAGCTTCTTTTTGAAACCCACCGCTATCTGTAATAACGAACGCACAATCTTGCAACAATCCCATTAAATCAAAATAACCTATTGGCTCCAAAATTAGCAGTTCCGAAAGTAACTGACTTAGCCCAAAATCCTCGACCCGCTTCTTTGTTCGCGGATGCATTGGTAAAACAACTCTTTCCTCTTTGTTAATTTTCGTTAGTTGTTTCAGGATTTTTTCTAGTATTTCTTTGTTATCGACGTTGTAATCGCGATGGATGGTGCATAAAACATATTCATTATTTGATAAACCTAAACTGTCTTTTAGCTTTAAGTTAAAAAAGTTTTTGGAGTGAAGAAACAAATCATAAGTAATATCACCTGTTAGATACGCACCCTTTGTAATATTTTCCTTTTTTAAATTATTCATACAGACCTGGCTGGGTACAAAAAGTAAATTTGCAATTCTATCTGTTACAACTCTGTTAATCTCCTCAGGCATATCCGAAGGTAACATTCGTAATCCTGCCTCAACATGTCCTAAAGAAATCTTACATTTTCTTGTAACCAAAGCTCCTGCCAGAGTAGTGTTAATATCTCCAAAAACAATTACCATATCCGGCTTTTCTTTTTCCACCACTTTCTCAAACTCCGTCATAATTTTTCCGGTCATCTCGCCATGTTTACCTGAACCTACGTTTAAATTGTAATCTGGTTGCTTAATGTTTAGGTGTTTAAAAAAGATATCGGACATATTGTAGTCGTAGTGTTGACCAGAATTTACCAACACCTCTTGAATATCAGTTTTGGCCAATGCTTTATTTAGCATCGCTTCTTTAATATATTGAGGTCTTGCTCCTACAAGGGTGATTATTTTTTTCATATCTTTATTGATACTTTTCTAAATCTACTATACTAGAAATTCCTGTTAAGTATAATATTGGTACACATGAAAAACTTCCTCCTAATAACACTAATCTCGTTCATAATTCTTTTTACCCCTTGGGTTTTTGTATATAAAAGCGGAATAAATACACTTGCAGTTCAATCTGAAGACACTCTCCCCGCCATGTTTTTACCGGTCACGATATTAAAAGAAGGTACTTTTTACATCGATACCTACTACCCAATGCTTCTGCAAAAATATCCCCATCCCGATGATAAAAGTTATACCAAAGGTTTGACGCCCTTTTATCTTCGTAAAGCAGGAAGTCATTATATTTCAGCATTTCCTGTGGCGTCGGGTTTGTTGGCTTTACCTGTATATGCTGCGCCTGTTTTATTAAATATGCCAATTACTTGGAATAACCTAATACTTTTGTCCCATGTATCCTCCGCACTGATCATGTCTTTTTCGGGTGGTTTTTTGTACTTGCTGTTAAAAAAGCACTTTTCTCTTTCCAATAAGTTGATTTTTACGCTAACTGCCATATACCTTTTTGGTAGTGTCAATTTTGCCATGGTGTCGCAGGCTTTGTGGCAGCATGGCCCAGTGCAATTATTTACTATCTTGGGCGTGTATTTTTTATTGAATGTTTATCGCCCGAAAACCTCTTCCGGTGTATTTAAGGATTTATTTTTTTCAGGATTATTTTTAGGTCTTGCAATATTATCTCGTCCAACCGCGGGTATAAGCCTTGCTTTTTTGTGGCTACTAATACTTATTCCAAACCTCAAAAATATCAGGGAGTTATTTAAACAATCTTTTTTCTACGGGTTAGGAGTTATTCCGGTTGCAGCGTTTTTTCTTTGGTATAACCAAACTTTTTACCTAAATATTGCAAACCAGGGTTACTCAAATCAACTTCAAAACAATTGGTTAGGTCGTTTTCCGGAAGGTTTCCTGGGCATTTGGTTATCTCCAAGTAAAGGTATATTAATTTATTCACCAATAATCATTTTTTCGTTAGTTGGTTTTGGTCTGATACTCAAACAAGTAATTAAACAAAAAACTTGGCAGAAAAACCTCCACTATTTGACCTTTGCCCTAATAGTTTTAGTACATGTTTTGGTTATGGGCAAATGGAAACATTGGTACGGGGGTTATTCTTTTGGATATAGAATGGCAAGCGACATCATTCCGTATCTCATTTTACTAATCGTGCCATACATCACTTCAAACCTTTTTGCAAAAACAAAGAAGCTATTTTACATCCTTTTTGGGTTGTCCGTGTGTGTCGAACTATTTGGCATTGTCTTTTTTGATGGCGTATGGCATGCGGCCTACGACAAAGGTTTTGTAGACACTCGCTGGCTTTGGTCTCTAAAAGATAGTGAGTTTGTGTTTAATATTCGAAGAATCCTGGTAAAATTAGGTATATTAGTTAAAGCTTGCCCCAATTGTTTACCAAAAAGTTAAGGAAACATAAATTTATGATTAACTCTGATCAAAAATTAAATATCATTTGCCTTTCTAATCAGTTATGGGATTTTCCAAGCTGGACCAATAAGCGCCACGTAATGAGTAGACTTGCAAAGCTTGGTCACAATGTATTGTATGTTGACCCGCCTATTAACACCGGAAATGTTTTTTTAGCACAGATAAAGCGTAAGCTCTGGGATGCTTCTAGACTTTTTACCCAGGTTAAAAAAGACAGCTCCGGAGCCTTTGTCTACACACCTTTAAATATCGTGCCTTTTTCTCAAATAACATCGCAGCTACATATCAAGCATATTAACTCTCTTGCTAAAAAACACTTTGATCCGCAGTGTAAAACTGTGTTATGGGTATATCACGTTCAGTTGCTCCAACTGGCCAGCTATCTAAAAAAAGTAAAATATGACTTTTTGGTATACGACTGCGTAGACAATTACGAGGGATTTCCTTCTAACAGTGCTTTTTATGCAACCTCTATTGGTAAGGAAAATATCGTAGCTCAAGAAAAAATGTTAGCAGAAAAAGCTAATGTGGTATTTGCAACTGCTCCGGGTTTAGTTGAAAAGCTAAAAACATATAACGCAAATACTTTGTTTATGCCAAATGTTGGTGATTATGAAAAGTTTTCAAAAGTTGATGAACTTAAAAACTTAATACCTGAGGATTTAGCAAATATTAAACGCCCTCGTGTGGGTTTTGCAGGAGCTTTGGATGAATACAAGTTTGATGCCAAGTTAATGAAAAAAGTTGCGGAAGAAAACCCCTCCATTTCTTTTGTATTGATTGGTCAAATGGGGCTAAAAGATGCCAACGCCAGTCTTGATACAATCGGATTGGGAGGTTTGCAAAATATTCACTTTTTAGGATTTAGACCTTACGAAATTCTACAAAACTATTACGCCGGATTTGATGCCTATATTATTCCTTATCAACTTAACGATTACACAGTTGGCGGTTGTTTTCCTGTAAAGTTTCACGATGCCCTTGCCGCAGGTTTTCCAACAATTGTCACCGACCTTCCCGCGTATTATCCTTTTGCCGACGTATGCTATTTATCAAAATCCTACGATGAGTTTTCGGCTAATGTTAAAAAGGCCTTGGATGAGGATAGCACCAGTAGAATTTTAGCAAGAAGAGCGGTTGCTAAGGAGAATAATTGGGATGGGAAGACACAGAAGATGCTTGGAGCTATTTTGGAAAGACAGAAGTTATAGTAAATTTATTACATCGAGCAAAGCGAGATATAATAACCCTAAATGAAAATTCTATACACACTAAACTCAGGTAACCCCGGCGGCATGGAGCAACATTGTGTCGATCTCGCAAAAGGCATGGTGTTGCGCGGGCATAAGGTCTTTGTCTGGTGTGTGGACGGCCCCGTTGTAGATTGGTTTAAACAAGCCGGAGCTCAGGTTAGGGTAAAAAGAATCCTTTTTGAAATGGATCCTGTTTATATTTTCGAGCTGGTTTCTTTTTTGCGCAAAGAAAAAATTGACCTTATTCACGGACATGAGTTAAAAGCAGCAGCTAATTCCATATTTGCCGGCTTTTTAGCACGAACAAAAGTGCGCGTGTCCCATATCCATACCCCGATTTCAGAATGGCTTATGCCCACTTTTATTAAAAAGGTTTATACGTATTTTGCAGTTTTTGGTTATGCCTGCGAGGTTAACTTATTTGGTTCATGTGAGATTTGTTTAACCGAATCACGCAAAAGAATTAAATCTACAGAAGGTATTAGCAGGTCCAAGCTGGCTGTAATTCCAAACGGGTTAGACACTACAAAATTTACGGTCTCCCCAGCTCAAAAGGTTGTTTACAGAAATGAGATTTTAACCAGATACAATATCCCAGAAAATGCTTTTGTTTTTGGGATCAGCAGTAGGTTAACAGAAGAAAAAGGTCACGATATTTTAATTAGAGGTTTTAAAAAGTTTTTGGAATTTTCCATTTTAGACAAGGATAACGTCTATTTATTAATTGCTGGCGGTGGAAGGTTGGAAGAGCAGTACAAGACTTTAGTAAAAGAATTAGGTATTCAGGATAGAGTTATCATTACCGGAATATTTATTGCCAAAGATTTGATTAAGTTTTATAACACATGGGACGCTTTTGTCTTTCCAACAAGAGCGGAGGGTTTTGGCATTGTGTTAATTGAGGCCATGTACAGTATGATTCCCACCATTTGTTCAAATCTTGAGGTGTTGGAGGAGGTTGGTGGATCAACTGTATTATTTTTTAATGTTGATGATCCGGATGATCTTGCTCAAAAAATGCTAAGCTTGTATCAGAGAAAAGATAATTTGGCGGAGCTTACGCAAGCTGCAAAAAAGCGTGTGGAGGACTTATTTACAATGGAAAAATTTGATGA
>AMFJ01002400.1_pt1 | contig 15332 bp, 12 predicted proteins | sample 427208 | NCBI WGS metagenome assembly AMFJ01 (sample SAMN02954298, study PRJNA114691) | groundwater metagenome | biome: aquatic; feature: subsurface aquifer; material: sediment; isolation source: subsurface aquifer sediment | place: USA: Rifle, CO | collected 2008-08
AAGGCCAAGGGAATTTCGCAGAGTAAGGAGCGTCAGTGATGTTGGAAAAATTGAGACGAGAGAAACTAGCTAAAGTTGATCAAGACGCAGTTTCAAATTAAACAGTAGATCCCTCTTTAATGTCGCTTTGACCGAATCTTTTTGTGCATCATCTAACACCTCGCCAAGGCCGTCTAGCATATTTTTTTGCGTAATATTTTTCTCAACATATTTTATCAAAAAAATCAAATATTCCTTTAAGTTTTTACCCGTTCTTTCTGCTATAATCTCTTCGTTAATATCCCATAAATTTTTGAGGAAAAAATTTATATCATAAAAATCTCGATGTGCAGTTTTTTTTCTCTCCGTCGCCGCCACCAATTTATTGGCGAACATATCTTCCTTTGTCATAGACAATACAGAAAATCCATACAATCTCTTTATTTCAAAGTTATTATTCTTATTTCTAAGTGAAATTTCAATCTTTATTTTTTGTTTTCCTTGTTGATATTTTAATAAATAAAATAAAGTATTTCTTTTTCTTTGAGATATTTCCAACTCTCCATATTTATCGATTACTTTTTTCATAGTTTCAAAAACCTCGTCAGCTCGCTTCGTATCAAGTAAATCAAAATCCAAATCAACTGAAAATCTTGGCAATTGGTGAAAAAAATAACAAGCCGTGCCACCCTTAAAACCTAAAACAACCGCCAATAATCTATGACTATAAATATCTTTCAATAAATTTTTCATCACCACTTCGTGATTATTTTTGTCCAACATAATCTTTATAATAATCTTTTAAACGCCCAACTAAACTTTTATTTTTATAAATCTCTGCTAATTTAAAACACCCTTCCCAATCAAGACCATCCAAATTATCAAAATAATAATTTTTATTCAAGTATATCATATCAAGAAATGCCCTTTCTTTGCTAGCGATAGTATAATTATTTTTCATTTCCAAGCCTGCGCTATTATAGAGCACTTCGTCTTTAATTTTATGGTATTTGTATTTTATTCCTCCCGCAGTATATTCTTTGTTTATTCTGCTAATTGAGGTTATCTCGCTGCTGTACTGAAATATTATATTATTTTCACGAAGAATCGTTTCGAGACTTATATAGGAAGGGTTATTTAATCTTCCTGCCAATTCGTATTTATCGTATTTCATATTCACCGAAAAAATTCCGTGATGCAATCGGAGTAAATCTCCACTTTGAACAAGTCGATATATTTTTGACTTGAGATAGTTGTTATTTTCTATCTTCCACAAAATAGCCAAATCAGAAACACTAAAAATAGTCTTTTCGCTAGATAATAATATTACAATAGAATTTGACATATATGCTCTAGTAGTGATTAATAATGATTACTTATAGTATACATTATATATAATTTTTGTCAAGACGGACTGCTTGATTATCCCAGCTAAGCCTTGAAATTATTTTTCAATAGCTTATCCCCTCCTTTAATTTTGGGTCTTCATTTAATCAGACTAATCTTAATTCAGACAATTAGTCACGCTGGGGTTTTATAATACACTTTTATTCAACATCCAATAAAAATTGACTTAGGGAAATAATTTTTATCTTCTTGCCATCAATTTCTTCATTACCTTCCTCCTCCATCGTTACGATGCATAAATTATCACACGTAAGTTGTTCGCTAGCAATCAATAGAGACGCTAACTCTCGCTCTTTGGTTTTTATTTGTGCCAAAGAATACGCCACTTGGATTAGTTTCGCAACTTTTTTTCCATTTTTTACAACAAAATCAACTTCCCGACCGGCATGATCTTGGAAATAAAAAATTGTTTTCTTTTCTCCATCACGCGCTTCGCGTCGCATCAATTCCAAAAAAACGATGTTTTCAATCTTCTTTCCGATATTATCCGAAAACTCAGCCGACGTTTTGCCCAAAAGGGCGTTATCAATCGCATAGATTTTTTTCGGTGCAATGATTTGCTGTTTAAGCTTGTAAGAAAATCTTTCTAAAATAAATATCAAATAGCTTTCCCTGAGATACTCGATATAATTTTTGAGCGTCTGCACGTTCTTTATATCAAAAACATTTTTGAGCTTGCTATAGGTAAATTCTTGGCTATAATTTGCCAGTAAATATGCGGCTATTTTTTTAAACTCTGCTTTGTATTTGATTTGTTTTCTGATTAAAACATCTTTATTGATAATATCATCAAAAATATTCTCAGCCATCACGTCACCAAATTTATAAACCTCCGGAAAGCCGCCCAATTTAATATATTGATTCAAGTGTTGATTTATCTGAGCCTTTTTTTTAGTTACAAATATATCATTGGGTTTATAATTTACCCCTTGATACCTTAAATATTCAGCAAAAGAAAAAGGCATCAGATAATAATCAATATGCCTGCCCGTCAGATGCGTCGACAGTTCCATGGATAATAAATTAGCGTTGCTTCCGGTAATAATTACTTTTTTCGTCCGCCTCAGTTTGGCGGCAAACAATTCCCAGCCGGGGATATTTTGAATTTCATCAAAAATAAAATATTCCACGTCACTCCCGTAAATTTCATAGAAAGCTTGCATTAACTTATTGAAGTCCTGATCTTTAAAATTTAAGAGCTCATTATCGTCAAAATTAATATGCGCAAAATTTTCTCCTTCCAGTGCCATGGCCGCCAAAGTTGATTTTCCACATCTTCTTACGCCACTGATTATTAGAATGTTAGGGTGACTTAGATATTTTTTAATTTTCACCAAATCAACATCTCTCTTAATGGATGTTTTTAGTTGCAGCTCTATCTCTTCCCGTTGATCTAAAATCACTGTTTTTAGTTGATTAATTTCCATATATTTAACTATATTACTTTTATTAAATGTCATATTATGTAATATATGACATTTATATGATACCTTTAACCCGTTTTTGTGTCAACATCTGGCAAATTTGAATTTTTCCACGCCGGGGATTTTACAATACCCTCAAGCCACTGGGATAATTGGGAACAGTCATATACCTATCCTATTTCTTTCTTCTTTCTTTTTGGCGCTAAATAATTCTCACCGCTAACAACTTTCTTTCCTGTCTGCAGTTCAAAATCTTCTCTTGCTCGTCCAGCAACAGCTCCGCCTTTTTTAGCAGAAATGGCATTTTTATTAAAACCAATCGCTTTTTCTTTTTCAGCAATATTGCGCGTGGTTAATTCTGCCAAAGCCGTGAAAACCAATTCAGCATCACTCATATGATCTCTAAGATTTTGAGCTTTAAGTCCTTTTAGATTTTTATGTCCTTTAACTGTTAGGTTGCTCCACTCTTGATGTATAATATTGGTTAAAATAGCGTATTCATTTTGCTCTTTAACTTCGTTATCTTTCCAATAGTCTGTCAATTTATTTCTGACTTCCTGCCCCATCATTCTTTGTTGAATCCATTTTTTGCTCCGTCCATGCTTTTCCCAATTTTCTCTGGCGCGATTCACTGATCTTTCCGGATCAGCCATTTCTTGGATTCTCTCATAACCGACTTTTGCCAGCCAAAGCTTGATTGGCTCGGCTTTCGGTGACGGCACAGATTGAATTAAGCGGAAAATTGTTTCTGGGTTTGCCGCGTCTGTTTCGCGCATTTTTCCATCCTCTGCTTTCATTTTCAACCGGTTACAATTTGTAACCACTTCACTTCCTTCAGCTTTTAAGCGATTTTTCAGTACTTTCCAATAATTCCTAGCAGCCTGAAAATCTGACTGTTGTAAAAGCGCAGCTATTATATCTACAACCGAAAAAAACCAGGTTTCAGTTTTTTCGTCATAATGTCGACGGATTTTAAAGTTTTCGAAAATCGCTAATTCTTTTTTGTTGGTCATATTTCTAATAATTATTTTTTAATATTTTTTGTTGCTCATAAATTTTATTATTATTTTTAAAAATTAGACAAGCCTTGAAATTATTTTTCATTAGCGCGTAACCCCTCTTTTAATTTTTATAAATCCGACAAAAAAAACATATCAAAACTACCTAAAATTCACCGCCCCACCGCTATAATTCTATTTAATTCACTCACACCAACTCGTCCCATTCATACTTAGTCCTAAAGAATATCGGAGAATCAAAAGTGCATCAGTCGAATTAGAAACTTCATCACAATTCACATCCCCAGTCGTCGCTGAATTTATCCACGCCGTGCCGTTCATCGAAAGTCCCAAAGAATTTCGCAATGTCAAAAGTGCGTCGGTAGTGTTGGTGGCGGAAGAATTGTCAACGTCAGAGCGGATAATAAGAGGGGTTTCTAAATCCGTATAACCGATTATTTCATTTCCTGTAATATAGGCTCCCATTGCTGATGGATATATCCCTCCTCGTCCGTTACTGGGATATGAGGATCGCTTGAAATCGGACGGAGTATTGAATAAACCGCTTGCGTTGATAAATCCTGGGTCGGCATATAAACTATCTACCTCTGTAACATTTGCCTTTAATAATCCGATTATATGCGATTGCCATGACGAGAAAGTCGTAAAATTGGCTTCATCATACCATGATGGAGTTGCGCTAGGATCATAATAATCATTATAATTAAGGTAATAAGCTAAAGAATTCATGGAAGAATTATTGTATATCATAATATAAAAAGGTGTTGTTCCATAGAATAAATTATTCCATGATCCAAATGTAACTTGATTCCATTTGTTTCCAATATCCGCCCAGACACTATTAACAAAAGTGTTATTGTAAATATTAACGTCTAATTGGTTTGCCATAAGAGTTATTGCTCCATGTTCAGTACTAGAATTTCCACATGAGGAGAATATATTGTTGTTAATGTTCTCTACGTCTCCATTGGGAACCTGGTTTGACGTGAAAACCCCACCCCAAAGGTTATAGAAAAAATTGTGGTCCACATTAACCATGCGGGAATTTTGCTTTAAAAATATGCCAAGAGATGGTTTTGCAAAACCTGGTGTAACATAGAAAGAGTTATTGCGAAACGTGAAATTTGCAGGAGTTGTATCGCTATTAGATTTTCCATAATACGTTACCATTGAACCATAGGCACTTGCTCCATTGGCATCATGAAATTCACTATTCAAAACCATACCATTCATACAATCTTCAATGAATAATACGTCATTCCATTGTCCTAGGTTCGTGTAATCAGTAGTTCCTCCTCCGAAAAATTCGATGTTAGTGAGCAGTAAATTATCCGAATATCTGAACGATACTTCTCCGTTGATTTTGAGATTATCTACAGTAATATTATTTGACCGTACATATGTCTTCCCTAACACAGTGCCGGTCGGACTCGCACCTCCATCTAGAAAAGCTCGTGGTTGTCCCGGCCAGGTCGTGAATTTGCAATAGTTCCCACGCGGGTAAACCGTGGGGGCATTGTAAGATGTAGATCCGACAATCGAACACGTTCCCTTAATATACATCGTGTCTGGGTGTGCCACATCCAGGCCCCCATCGAGATATTGAGCTGCATATGTCACACTCTCACACGGTAATCCGATCTCTCCACATCCCGCTTGATCAATACCAGACGTGCAATCAACATAAATCAAATTTTGAACCCCCGTTGTCGCACTGACTTTAGAAATTCCAAACACAAAAAAAGTGGCACAAAAAATAAAAAAAATCAAGCTAAGGTGCCTCGCCTTCATTCTTTCGAAATGCTGAGCTGAATTCAAAAAATCAGCTAAAAAAGCAATAACACTCGACATAAGAAACCACCATTCATTCTTATAAATAGTTTTTCGAATTTCCCCACTCTTGAATAAGGCATTTTTTGTTGTTGTCATATTGGTTAATTAAATAATGTGGTAATATTCTTAATTGGCGAAAATTGTTTTACACATATTTTTTCAAACTTTTTCAAAACTTAGCTTTGAGAAAGTTTGGGAGGATTATCTAAAACTCATTGCATCGCCGTTATAATCCTGCTTAATTTGCTCGGCAGTCAAAGCGTAGTTATAGATTTTGGGGTCGTCGATGTAGCCGTAGAAATTAGCATAGTAATCATTATCTGTAGCCGCTCCCATCCGAACCAAACCAGTACTGTCGTTATAAGTTCCATTTCCACCGTTTGCCGTTCCATTTGCGCTTATCCCATCAATATATACTTTTGGAGCGATACCTACACCATAAGAGACGCCGCAAATACGGTACCATTGATTTGCACTAATGGAATTGGTAGTAACTATTTGAGGAAATGAGCCGGAAGTATAAAGTGTGAATCTAATAGTCCCGGTATTCTTGACTCCCAACCAAAAACCTTTGCCCAAAATTACCATTTCGACATCATTATCAGTATTCGTCAGGGCACTGGCTTTGACCCAAGCGCACGCTGTCATATTTGTCATATTATCTTGAGTGTCTGCATTAACTTTCCTTGTATTTAGTCCATCAAAATACAAACACTTTCCACTCTTACACTCACTTTCATTTTTCCAAGTGGCGCCCGTGATGGTGCCATTATTTTTATTGGCGCCTTCGTCATGCACCGTCGTGCCAGTGCCTTCATCAAATTTCCAATAATTAATTTCTTTACCCCGATTATAATCCCAAGCGATTTGGGCGGGGGTGCGGGCGTAGTTGTAGATTTTGACGTCGTCGATAAGACCAGTCCAACTATTGGTCCCTCTGCCCACTCTAAGAGTGTTGGTACCACTTTGCGTTGGCCCGCTTAAGCTAGCGACGGTAGCCCCTAGCACACCGTCAACATACATATAAACATTTGCACCATCATATACGCCAGTCAAATAATGCCAATCCGTATCCGTTATTCCATCCGTAAAAATCCCCGAAGCCGTAGTTCCAACATTATTATAAGCTCTAAAGTAAACATTTTGAGTGTTATCCCACCAAAGCATAAATGTTTGACCCTGTTTTTCCATAATGATATCAGTTCCGGAAATTTGAGCTACGGGTGATTTGACCCAAGCGCTAACAGTCAGGCCGCTGACCCCCTCAATCATGTTTCCAAGATCTCCTGCATCCACATAATCATCCACCCCGTCAAAATTCAATGCACTCCCATTTTTTCCTCTATCCCAAACTGGACCATTAGTCAGAGTTCCATTATACCCATTGCCACTGCTATCATAAGTAGTCGTACCCGTCTTCTCGTCCAAGTCGAGTTCCAAAACCGGCTTATCGCATCTGGCTGTATCGCCTGGCACGCAATATTTAGCATTGTCGCCACTCACCGTCGTGCCGTTATTATTGGCGCTGGTTGTCTCGCCACCCATGGACAAACTTGCTCCGCCATTGTAGAGGGTTTTTATTTCGTCATCACCCAGCGCGTAGTTATAGATTTTAAGTGCATCTAGCTTTCCGGCCCATACCGCCTGATGAAGCAAATTGCCATCGTCGCCCAATGCAATATATGAAGCGTCTGGATTGGTCAGCCCAACTCCATCAGTAGAAGTTTGATATTCAATTTCTACGCCATTAACATAGATATGAATGTTTGATGCGGAATTTGAACCATCCCAAGTAAAAACATAGTTTTGCCAAGTGTTTAAAGCTATAGCATTATTAACAGAGACTCGAGTTAAAGCCGTACCGCCAGAATTATAAAATCTAATGACATTATTTGCACCAACTGCAAAAAACCATCCATTACTAATTCTTTCGGAAATTAATCTTCCTGCATATGTTGAAGTTTGAGGATTTGTAACATACGCCCAGAGAGATACAGTTCTACTGCTTGGCGTTGAAAATACTCCTGAACTCGTTTTTACATAATCATTCGTCCCATCAAACTCCATCGCCCCGCCAAACTTCCCACCTTTGTCCCACATGGCGGTATTAGTGGCGTTCGTGCCTGACCCACCTGAAACCAATGTGCCATTATTCCCATTGCTACTGGCGTCATAGGCCGTGTCGCCTCGGCCTTCATCAAAACTCAAATCTAAAACAGGCGACTTAAGCGCCACCCCTCGGGACGCCGAAGCGCCAGCGGAGGAGCCCATATCTTCGAGAATTTGTTCTTGCGTGCGAGTGTAGTTGTAGATTTTGACATCGTCGATAAGACCATTAAATGTGTAAAAGGGATTTGTATAGCTATCTGATCCAATTAACAAATTATAGATTTCGTCACTCACCAAAGATCCCGTCCCAGCTGTTTGAGTAGAATAAGATGAAACCTCTACTCCATTTTTATAAATTCTAATTTTCCTATCACCAGTATCATCATAGGTTACTGTCCAGTAATCCCATTTATTCAAACTATAAGAATCATTAAGAGTTGAACTAATCGGGTTGGTCGCATCGGTATCAATTTCTAAACCTATTCTTTTTTGATAACTTGACGGACCAATAGTGGTGGCTCTGAAATTTTTTCGCACAGTACTTCCATTGCCTTTGAAAATAATTGTTCCATATCCATTACCATGCTCACCTTCTGCTTTTATCCAGGCACTTTGTGTAAAAGCTCGCAAATTATCCAGAGTTGATCCGCTTCCTGCATTCACAAAACTATTACTTCCATTAAATTTCAAAGCACTGCCAATTTTCCCAGTCTCCCAAGTAGCATTTGATATCGTCCCATTATTCCCATTCCCACTACTATCAAACGCCGTGGTGCCGGATTTTTCATCCATTTTTAAATGTAAAACTGGCCCAGGAGCGTAAGCGTAAAGTTGTTTGACTTCGTCGGGTGATAGCGCGCGGTTGTAGATGCGGGTTTCGTCGATTTGGCCGTTAAAGACAAGGCTGGGTGATCCGCCCTCATATCTAGCCCCGATTGATTTTATTCCAGATTCTTGCGTTGTTCCAACACTTCCACTCCCATCCAAAATTCCATTTAGATAAAGCTTTATATTATTCCCGGTATCTCCGTTTTTAACGACAGTAAAATGATACCACCTACTTGCAACGAGCGGTGTACTTCCATATATACTTACTCCCGTATCTTCAGTAAACTGGATTCTTGAATTATCGCCAAAATTCAAATATCCATAATTACTTCCTGTATTCCCTGAGGTAAATATTGTTTTGATAGCACCAAGTGAAGATGCGTTAACCCAAGCGGAAGCTGTAAAATTTCCAGTTAGCCCCATTGAAGGGGTGCCTAAATTAATCCAATCATCAGTCCCATCAAACCCACCCCCACTGCCAAATTTTCCAACGGTCGTACTTGCTCCACCGCTAGCTGTCCCATGATTATTATTCCCACTAGCGTCTTTCACTTCCCCGGCCGTTCCATTCCAAGAACTCTCATCCATCTTCCAGTACCCCACCAAGCCATCACTCATCCATTTTGCTGATTTGTCTCCCATAGAAACACTGGTGCCTCGATTTGTTTTTGCACCAGATGATCCAGCATTATAATCTTGTCTTATTTGTTCATCACTTCTGCCATAAGAATAAATTTTTACATCATCCAAAAATCCAACAAATGGCGAACTAATGCCGTCTGAATTTAGGGCGGTGTAAAAAGTTGGATTAGTTCCCGAGAGTGAACCGACTGCGCTTAAAGAAACATCAGATGCCACTTCTGTGCCATCTAAATAAATATAAATTCCATTGGTAAAATCTTTTTTTGCCAAAACATAATGCCAAGTATCATTGTCATAATTTTTTCCGCTTGTGCAAGTATAGTCGTCAGGAGTTTCGCTACTCCAAGTCCCATCATCATCGATTCCAAAACAAACATCGCCGTCCGCATCCAGCCACAATTTCCAACCGGCGCTGTCATAACGAGACATCAGGTAGGCGGGGATGGAGACTGCCGGACTTTTAAACCACGTTCCGATTGAAAAACTATTTTCTTTGAAACTCAAATCTGTGTCATATGCACGATTAACATTGTCATTATTTCCGTCAAAATATAAACATTTTCCGCTCACACATTCACTTCGCTCTTGCCAAATCGGCCCGTTTTCCAAAGTCCCGTCATTGGTGATGTTATTGCCACGCAAACTATCGTCATGGGCGACTGCGCCAATTCCTTCGTCAAAACCCCAAGCCAAAACCGGCGGATTGCAAGGAACACAATCTTCGCAATAAGCCTCACCTTCTTCAGATTGAACTCCATAATATTCTCCACTGTCATTGGTATTTATCCAGCCAACTTTTTCACTCCAAGCGTAACCTGATAGATTGCCATTACTGGCAACCTGCACCTGATATTCCACTGCTCCCACTCCGCTAAAATTTATCCATCCACCTTTTTCACTCCAAGCAAAACCAGACAAATTTCCCTCGCCGTCAGACACTACGCCATAAGGTTGGCTCTTACAAGACAAATCATTGAAACAATTTAAAGAAATCCAGCCAGCTTTCTCGCTCCAAATATAACCGCTAATCTGGTCATTGCTTATTTTAACGCCGTAATCAATGCCCGCATCCTCGCCGGAAAAATGAATCCAGCCGATTTTTTCGGACCAAGAAAAGCCAGATGAGTTTCCGGAATTATCCGCCCAAGTTACCAGCGGAACTATTGATAATAATACTATTAAAAAAAATTTATACATATTGTCAATCAAAAACTTTTCTATCTTTTAGAAGACGCACCTCATAACCGCCATTGTCGGAAATGGCGTTTTCAAATAAATTCAAACTTGCCTCATAACCGCCGTAAACTCCGTAACTTAAATTATTTTTTATTATGTTGCCATAAATTTCCCATTGTCCCGCAGTGGCAAATATTCCCGTCTTGGACGAATTGATTATTTGATTGTGATGGACTTTTCCTTGTCCACTGAGTAAACTCAGGGCATTGCCTTCAATATCGTTAAAATTACCAAATCCAATCTCTAACTTGCCATTACCCTCAACTACTACGCGCTTATTAAAGTTAAAACATAATAATTTAGTATCTTTGTTTTTAATATTCAAAAGCAAATATTCCTCTGGCTTAATTTCCGCATCATCTTCACTTTTTCCAATTAATTTTATTTTTTCGCCGTTTGTGGCATTGTTAATTTCCGTGGAAATTTCATCAACTGTATACAATCGCTCAGCAGAATTTCTGATCTTATCACATTGTCCGCCAATATCTCCGTTTGCTTGCTCCTCGGTTATGGCATTTAGCTTTTCAGTTGTTTTATAAAAGTGAGTTCGCAATTGATATGCCTCAAATCGCTTGGGCAGATAATAAACTCCTGCCAAAAAAATCACAATCAAAAAAACTACCCCGCCAATAATGACTTTTTGCCTATCACATTTGACTGAATATTTTATTTTTTCAACCACTTTTATGGCAATATTTTTTATCTTATTTTGAATAATTTTTTTCAATTTTTTAGATAGATTTAAAAGCCCGTATCATTAATTTCCCTTTTATTATATCATAAAACAAAAAATGCTTAAACAAAAAAGACATTTCTCTTTTCAGGAGCTTTTATCAGCCTACTATCACTGCCGAAATCATAAAAGAAATACCATAAATGCCGCCAAATTTGAAACTAATTTTGAAGTCAAGCTTCTGCAATTGGAAAAAGAATTATGCGCGCACAATTATTCCCCCGGTCGCTCTGTTTGTTTTGTGGTTACCGAGCCGAAAACGCGCGAAATTTTTGCCGCTGATTTTGGCGATCGTGTCATTCACCATTTGCTCATAGAACGCTTAGAGCCGATTTGGGAACCGAAATTCATTTTTCACTCTTACGCTTGCCGGAAAGACAAAGGTGCCATAAAAGCTATGCTGAGTTTGAGAAAAATACTGAAAAAAACACCCTCCAGCCACTTTCTCCAAATCGATATCCGCTCTTTTTTTATTTCACTGAATAAAGAAATTCTTTTTAAATTAATCCAAGCTCAAGTTAAAAATCCGGAAATAATTTGGCTGGCAAAAAAAATTATTTTTCACGACCCAACTTCCAATTTTTCCAGGAAAGGACAGCTTAAACTTTTTAATTTACTTCCAGAGGGCAAATCTCTTTTTGATATTCCCAACACCCGGGGATTACCAATTGGAAATTTAACTTCTCAATTTTTCGCCAATGTTTATCTCAATGAGCTGGACCAATTCGTCAAACATAATCTCAAAGCGAAGTATTATCTACGCTATGTTGATGACATGGTTATTCTTCACTCAGATCCCAGACAACTCCAGGTTTGGCACGATGAAATCGACAACTTTTTACGTCAGAAACTTAAGCTGGAACTGCATCCCGAAAAAACAATTTTAAAGCCGGGTAGCCAGGGAATCAATTTTGTCGGCTACATCGTGAAGCCAGATTATACGATTGTCCGCAATCGGACGATTAAAAAGTTTAAAAACAAACTCTGGCAATTCAATCAAAAAATTCTGACCAAAAATCCCATCCAACCCATTCGCTTATGGACGCCTGAACTGTGCGAAGAATTCAGGCAAATGTTGGCTATTATAAATTCATATTACGGCGTTTTTAAGCATGCTGATACTTATCATTTGCGCCAACATCTTTATGAAAAACATTTTAATATTTTGAAACTTTATCTAACTCCGGCAAATAAAAATTTCGATTATTTTATATGGACAGAAGAAAAATAAAATATTTTCTCAAAAAAGCCAGCGTCGGATAAACGCGAACGATTTAAAAAATAATTTCCGCCGCACACAACGAGCATAATTGCTGTTACTCTTAGTGTTATTGTTCGTGTTGCCATTGTTCAAGTTCACGTTCCAGGCGTTAGTAGTATTATTATAGTTCTCAGTAGACGACCAGTAATTGCGAGCTGCGCTAAAATGTTTTTCATCGTGGTAAAAAATACATCGCCTCCAATCCTCGCCGTAGCTCGGTATGGACGCTTCCGAATTATGATCATTCGTTATTTAAAATGACCCGATGAAACCGTGATTATTTTTTAAACCCGCTCTTGGCACCCTTATTAGCCACCAAGACTCTGGCTTTTTTGAAAATTTTATTTTTTTTGACTGCCCGCTTCGCAATAGCTTTAGCAAGGCGAGCCATTTTCGCTTGACCATTTTTTCCACTTATTCAATTGTTCGCAAATTCCCTCTATTTTTCGCACTAAAAATTCAAACACATTGCAACCCAATATTTTCAAATCAAAACAGGTTCGAATATATATTTTTAATTTTTCTAAAATAAATTCGCTTTTTTCCAAAATTTCAAATTTATCAACTTTGGAATTCGCCTGCACCATCAAGTCTAAAAAATCCATGGTTAAATTTTTTAATCTTTCGCCCATCGCATAGCGATGCACGCGTGGAAAACTATCCACCCTATGGTGAATTTCAATGTTCAAATCATAAGCTGCTTGAAAAATGGGTAAATGTTGATAACGAGCCATAAAATAAAGATACAAAAATCAAGATGCAAAAACCAAACAAAATTCAAATTTCAAAAATCGATAACTAACCTATTATTTAGTTTATTTTTCCTTCAACTTTATTTATTATTGCAGAAAAAATATTTTTGATTTCCAGACATTCCTGCTTTAATTCCTGCATCCTATCCTTAAATTCAGGATTAGCTTCTTCAATGCATTCAAACCAATGCATAGTTTCCTTTGATTCTTTTCTAGCAATTTTCATACGAAAAATAAAATCCTTCTTACCTAGTGCATCGTTAGCTTCCCTATAATTAGCCCCCATTGAACCAGCTGAACCAACACATTGCCCTGTAAGCCTATTATTTATCGAATCTTTTGGCAAAGCTCGGCACAAACGAATTGCTCTTTTGGCAAAATCCGTTGTTCTTTTTTCCAAATCAAAATTATGATTATTTTTATTTGAATTTTGGTTATTGTTCATTGAATTTTATTTGTAACTTGTATCTTGATTATTGATTATTCCTCTCCCATTTGTATATTAGTAGTCAATTTGTTGATTTGTGGGGAAATAATAATAAAATAATCAAATCACCGCCGCACACAACGAGCATAATAGCTGCTACTCTTAGTGTAATTGCCCGTGTAGCCAATGAACAAGCTCACGCCCCAGGCGTAAGTAGTACTATTATAGTTCTCAGTAGACGACCAGTAACTGCGAGCTGCTTCCGGGATATTATTAGCGCTACCGTCGATATAGGATTGCATCAGTTCTTTTTGACTAGGCAGATACCAATCAGTTTCATCAGTTCCATTTCCATTGGCATCCAAAGAAAGACTCTCGCAAAAATCAACTGACACGCCTCCCTCCGCATCCAAACCATCATCCGCATCAGACACTACTCCATTTAAAACAAAACTGTTTTCTGCCGTATCGCAACTATTTCCGCCTGAAGTACTGTCGTAACAATTGCTCCAATAAAGTCCTGTGCGAGTATCTTTTTTAACCTCACCGGTCGCTACCAGAGATCCGCTCAAACTTGAGTCCGTATAAGTTTCCCAGGTTGATTCTTCATTGTTTTGATCTTGATTATTTGCCCAAGCGCTAGCGAGATTATTTTGGCTACTCGCCGAGCCTTTCCAGTCATCCCAAATGCCGTTCTTCTGGTTTTCATAAGCGCCAAAAATTGCCAAAGTTCCGACTGTCGGAGTCCAATCCGTGTCGCCCGAGCCAAAAAAAACTTTGCCCGCCAAAACATCCGAAGCTGTCGCGTCCAGCGCGCTCGTCGCGCCATTTACCGGAGTAAGAGTTCCAATATTTTCATTGCCATACGCCGTAGTTAATTTAACATCCGCCTGTGAGGGTAAATTCAGAAGTCCTGCCAGATATTCCAGCCTCTCGATAACCGAACCGTCATTATTGGCAGTCACATTACTTGAAGAAAAAGAATTGTCCCCATTATCCGCCCCCAAAATATTTTGAGAAAAATCCTGATTGGACGCGCTCGGCGCCGCTGTCGGTTCGGTAAACGCGGCGTAAGCCACAAAAGTGGAAACCGCCGTCAAAGTCAGCACAATCGTGGAAACCATCCGCCATCCCAATTTAACGAAAGGTTTTTGATATTTTTTAAATATCTCTTGTAATTTGATTTTTAAAGATTCACATTTTTCTCGACAATTTTTATAAATGTTTTTGCCAACATCTTTAAGATTTTTACTCATTTTTTATTTATTAATTTTATTATTAAACTAAGCATTATTCGAACTCTTTGTTTTTATTATACCACAATTAAATACCGCTCTCCCACAATCAGTTTGAAATCAGTTTGGAATTTAATAGTGTCGGAAGTGTCTAAAGTTAGAGTAATGAAAACATTATTTTGGGTGGCTACATTATTGGTAACAGTAATTGATTTTCGATAAAACCAATCCGAGTTCCACCAAGATGCCCCTGCACTTTTTTTGTAAAAATAAAAAGATAAAGGTAATATTACAAGCAAAACCAAAACCAAAGAAAAAATTAATTTTCTTTTTTGACTCAAAGTTTTTAACTTATTTATTATCTTTTTTTTCATGAAAATATGGGGTTTTTTTCTTGTATTATATTTTGAGGAAAATAGCGGTTCAACCGCTAAAGCTTTAGCGGTT
>AMFJ01030432.1_pt1 | contig 15324 bp, 18 predicted proteins | sample 427208 | NCBI WGS metagenome assembly AMFJ01 (sample SAMN02954298, study PRJNA114691) | groundwater metagenome | biome: aquatic; feature: subsurface aquifer; material: sediment; isolation source: subsurface aquifer sediment | place: USA: Rifle, CO | collected 2008-08
TCTGCCCTTCGGGGGTGAATGAAATTTGATTTTAAGGTTATTCAATCATGTAGCAAGTGGCATAATGTTGCCTATTCAGCATAGACTCTTCTGTAAAGAAATCCCGCAGGCTTGGCATCTTCTCGCATGCTTGCCCTATAGAATCCATCACATCGTGAATTGTCTGACCTGGTTCTGGACCGCCTTGCAGAAATGGTTTTTCCAGTTTCCAGATTAGTGCCACCTTGCCTGTGACCTTCCAAAAAAGAAATTTAACAAGGCCGAAAAACTCCATCGTTAAAATCACTCTTATGAGCTCAAGAGGTCCAGGATCCTCATCGAGATACCAAATGAATTTTTTGAAATCCATTTTTATATCCTTTTGATCAAGGCTGTACTTGCTATAGATCGAATTATTGCGGGAAAAAAGTCCCATAATAAAATGCCTCCGAAAAAGAAACTATTACGAAGGGCATACCACCGCCCCAAAAGGGTGATGTTCCGCCCTTCAGGGGTAACTGAAACTTGATTTTAAGGATTACGAACTTGATCATGTAAATGGAATGTCCGGAGCGGTTGAGATAGCGAAAGAAAATGCTCCTCTATCCACCAACCATAGGACTGTGCGAAGCTGCATTGAAAAGATCCAGCCTGGATGTTTCGGCTGATTCCATAAAAAAACATATCGCTCATTTGCAAGCTCCGCCTCTATCTCACTAAGAGAAAAAATCCGTTTTCCTTTTTTATATTTCCGTTTGTAGGCCATGTCGCTCACCTTTCACTTGCATAAGCGCAATGCGCAACTCTGCGTGTCTGCGGGACCATAAAAGTTTCTTCCTCAACAACACAGTTTTGACATGCGTTCAGAAAAACCTCGGCACACCGCTGGACCGCCTCATCAAAGCTCTGTGCGAGCTTGACCTCTTCCCTCAATTCTTCCAGGGTCAAATCGTCAAAGTCTCGATCTCCAAGACTCTGGCCGGGATATGTGGCTGTGTCGTACAGCTCAACATCGAACCGTTCTTCGCGACCACATTTTCCGCATTTGGTTCCTGTATCCTTGACGGAAGTAAAATTGCGCTGCCAACATGAGCGACAAACACTTTTATGTTGTGACCGTTTCCGCTCGCCTCGATAGAGAACGAGATAGCCGCTTGACCGACCATTAAAGCCGATCTGGTAGCGGTAATCGTGCTCCAATGCAAAATCATTCAAAACGTCCTGAATCTCATGCCGATAATCCGCAAAATCTGCAAAAACCAGATTGTGGGCATCGTCCATCAAATCATGGGGAACGAATCTGTTCAATTTTACGTTGTGGGCATAGCTGGAAGAGCCGTTCCAAGAATTCATGGTGTTATACCGAAAATGACTTCTCAGATACGCCATCATGCTTTCCTTGGAACGAAGGTCTACTTTGGTAATAAATTCCTTGGTCATGTTCTGGTCCTCCAGAGAAAAGAAGGGGGGACACGACCACCCCAAAGGGGAAGCATGTTCCCCCCGGGGATTTGATTTAAGGATTTAATCGTTGTTAGGCATCATGCAATGCCTTGTATGCAATTATTGATTCTTGGCTTCTGTTGCCACGATAATCAACATTTGCAATCTTTTCTAAAGCCGCCCGCAATCGCTCACATTCGGCTTTGTAGTATTGCACTTCATCGGCAAGCAAATCTTCGCGCCGTGCATATGTGCTCATTACAAATGGTGGTTTTCTCATAATTCAATTCTCCTGTAGCCTTAACTCTTCCTTGATCGTCCTCAGAAAATGGTTGGCCATGGCCGCGATACTGGCAGAAACAAGCCGGTCGCTGTGACTTGCCAAACCATTTTCCCCATGGGTCCAAACAACCTCCTGTTGCATGGCAAGCCCCTCATCCTCAAAACAAACAGGATATGCGGCCTCACTGGTAACAATGAAATCAACGTGCTGCCGATAATGGCTCACCCTGATTACTTTCTTTCCATCTGCAAAAGAGCTGATTGTCTGGGCATCAAGAGATGCAGCCTTAACCGCATCAGTGATCATCAGAAGAGATTGGAGAATTTGAAGAGAATTTTTGGCAATCGCTATCATGGCTTGTTCCTCCTAAAAAAAGGGCAAGCCGGATCCCCAGAGGGGAAACAGTCGCTTGCCCCTCATGAAGATTGATATTGATTTGAAATTAGTTGACGGTCGGCAACCAGGATTCGAGGATCTTGGTTGCATCTTCCTGAGACACATCGATCAGCGAATGCTCATCGATGTTGCCTTTGAAAAACTTCTGGCCGGGGACGTTTGCCGTGGCATCAAGCCACTGAAGGCAAAACTTAATGTCCTCGGATGAATCGTAGAGATTGCGGCAGTACAAATGCGTACCGTTTTCGCCTACGCTCCAAACGAAGTCTCCATGCTCAACGGTATTCAAAATTTTGAAATCCCGCTCAACAAGATCGGTCTTGTAATAAACAAGCACACTTGCAGCCTGCTCCTTCATCCGCTGATAGACACTCTCCACGCTGGGAGGGGTATTCAATGCAGCGGCAGACCGATTGTTCTCAAGAAACTCAAAGATCGTCATATTTTTCATGGTTGTTCTCCTGTCTTTATTTTGGATATCTGTGCGATTGTGGGGTAACACAGATTCACGTTGGTTTATTCCAGACCCTTTGCTTCACGGATTGCCTGAACCATCAGGGCAAACCTCGTGTCGCGATAGGAATGGGGAAGTTCGTTAAGACGAGTGTAGGCATGTTCCAGGGCCACTAAAAGTTTAGGGGCGCTGGTCATCAGCCGGGCCAAAGCAACAGCTTTGCGCCGTTCTTCATCGTCTTTGTCTGGATGGGCTTCAACCCAGGCAACTGTCTTTCCATTGGCATCCCGGACCGGAAACCTCTGCAGAGCAATATTCTTATCCTGCCCTTGCAAAATTAACGTCAGTGAGCCAAAATCGAAATCGTCCATCGGCACCTTCGCCAATGCACAAATCTCTTTTCCGCATTGTTCGCACTTTTCTCCCAAGAAAAGGAGATCCGCGGATTTAATCACGGTGAAATTAGGGTTGTCCTTTACGGTTTCAAAGCAGGATTCACATAACCGCTGAACCTTCTTGAACCGGGTTTTAACCCTGAACACTGGAGTTGGCTTGAACAACAAATCAAGACCGTCTTCAGCTCCAACTGCTTGTGTCATAAGACACCTCCTTGGTATCAAAACTGATACTCTGTTAACAGGTTGCTCAAAGAGTGCCAGGCTTAGGCACCTTCTTAACCACACCCCTGCAAGCATCACACTTAACGCCTTCAAAGATGTAGCTCAACCTGGTCCATGTTTCCATGGATGTTTCTGTGAGCTTTACGCCGCACGTCGAACATCCGATCACTACGTTTTTATCCTTGATATCCATCGTTCTCACCTTTACGCCGCTCTCAGCTCCGCCAGAACATAATGTTCTTCATTTTCTGGACGAAACAATCTGATCGGCTTGCTGTTGATGTTGCCCTCCCCTTTTCGGTCGTACTGGCCAACCTTGCGGTTATTCCAGTAAATAACACCAGCCCGAAACACAAAACGGTGCCCGCCGACAAAGGCGATTGCTCCTTCCGGAACAACATGAACCTTGCCGCGAACAACATACTGCGTCTGGACTTGCGCCTTGTCGCCGTTGGGAGAAGTCAGCGTTGTGGTGGTGGTAACAGTGGTTTCCTCTTGGGTCACAACAGGTTCATCATCCAGGGCAAGTGTGGCAGCCATCTCTTTCTGACGATAATCAGCCCAAGCGTCTTTGACGCTCTTGGTCCTGGTGTTGCCTGTAAGTGACTTTGCAAGCTCGTAAAGGATGCTATTTTCCGACTCAGCGAGAGCCGCAAGCCCCTTATCCGACAGCTCCCCTTCAACAGCCAAAGATGTTTCCATCTTCTGCGCCATCAAAGAAAGGGCCTTGTCCTGCATACAAGATTCATAGGTCAAATAGAATACCCGAACAGGAAGATCCTGCCCGATACGCCATGATCTGCGAGAAGCTTGCCGAAGAGTGTAAACACTGTATCCACACTGAAAAAATACGATTGTCGGGAAATCCAACAGATCCAAGCCGGTTTTCACCAGATTGGGGTTACAGATTAAACAATCATACGCTCCAGTTGATATCTTGGCCTGCAACCACCCTTCCCGCTTTTCAGCCGGAACAGCTTCGCTTCGCAAAATAAGTGGAGTGTGACCCTTGGCAAGCAGCTTGCTTGATAAGGTTGGGATCAGATCCCGTGTGCCGGTATGCTCCAGAAAGATTGCTACCTTCCGTCCTTGCTTCTTTTCAGTCTCAAGGATTTCGAGCAGCCGTTCTTCTTTCGGTAAGAGTTTGAAGTCAAGGCCTGGGGCCTGGGCAACAACTTCTTCCCGGCCGTTTGTTTCCAGTGTCACAATCTCTTCCTTTCGGCATCCATCAGGATACGCCAGGAGCGATTGCAACATCTTGCCCATCAACCTCATGTCGCCCCTGGACAAAGCCTCTTTGCAGGCTTTACCGAGGGTATCCGAAAGATCGTTGTACGCTCTCTCCTGTTCCGGGGCCATGGGAACCGATGAAACGATCTCATCGTATTCCGGAAGCTGATCCGCAACATCGGACAAACGGACAAACACAGAATGTTCCAACAACAAATCCGGCAACAGCGCGGGAGAAATACCGGGAACCTCCTTAGTGGCAGGCTTACTCCCTTTTCTTCCTATGCTGGCCGAGTTGACGCAGGCATCTTCTTTCTTTTCAGTGAAGGTGGTTTCGACAATGCCGTAACGCCTTGCAAACTGCAGCGTCCGCCCATATTCAAAACCAGACTCCTTCATCTGTCTCGGGAACATCCGATACAACAAATAAAACAGGTTACGGCTGTAGCCACCCATCAGGGTGCCGGTCAGCGCGAGGATTTGATTTGATTTTGCCACCAATGCGGCCATCGCCTGTCCTTGAGCTGATTCATTGGATAACTCATGGATCTCATCCAGGATCACCAGATCAAAAAACTTGTTTGGGAAATACCGCTTGATGAACTCTGCTTTTGCATAGCGACGGTACTTGGTATGGTCAGCGCCCCATAAAGGTTTGCCGCAGCCACCAAGCCCATCATCATTTCTACATATTGGAGCCGGGTCATTCTCATCGTGCTCAACCGTCCGACCACACTCAGGGCAACACTCCCTTCCTTTACGCAAATACAATCCAACCTTGCGCTGGTAGTGAAGCTTCGCCCTTTCTTTGCCAATCACCCAAACCTCGACACCTTGCGGTTTTTTCGGCTTTTGTTTGTGAGCAAGTAACAAATCCATGTTTGGACCGTTGAGGTTGTAACAAGTAACGTCCGGCAAAATTGCTTTGGCTTCTCGTATCCATTTCTGGACAAGATGCCCTGGGCACATCACAATGATGCGCTTTGCTTTTTTCGGAATCAGGTGAGCAACGGCCAAAGCCATTTGCGTCTTGCCTGTTCCCATCTCGCCAACTTCGAGAGCCCCTTTGTCGTTCTCCTTGAACAATGCCTTGGCAACCGGGAGGACGCCGCGGATTGTTTGTCCGGAAAAAGACTTACGAAGCAAACCGTCAAGTTTGATTCGTGCGGCCTGATCCCAATCATCTTCATTTTTCGGGGTATAGACCGGCTCCATTCCGTCAACGACTTTGGCTTTCAACTGATCGCCCCAATCGCCCAGGAAGTCACCAATGGCTATTTCCGTGGGCTCAACCTTTACAGGTTCAGCGTCGGGCTCAGGAGGAAGAGAAACAAACCTCGCTGAAGAAACACCATCGGTTAAATAGCCGGTTTTTACGCCCTCAAGCACCATTGCCTCGAAATCAACTGCTTCCGGCCATGAAATATTCCATGCTTCCCTGAAATTCTCGCTCCCGAAGGTGTAGAGTTTTTCAGGGTGTAATACTTCATCCCACAACCAATCGATCCATTGCGGAAGCAACGGGGTGTTGGTTTGGCTGTCAACCAACAAGAAAGCTCTCTGCTTCACGGCTTCGAAATCAGACCCGTAAACCGTGCCATAAAGAACTTTTTCGTCAAGCCAACTGGCTTTCCGGTCAAAATGCTTGGCAGACCGAATGACCTTATGGATCAAATTCTCGGTCTTTCTGGTGATTGAAGAAGATGTGAAATTTTGGCCCAAAGTAAGGTCGAAATGCTCACCGCTTGTCTGATGGACAAGTCCCAGAGGTTTGCCTTGATACAGCGAGGCACCAACGGCATCGATCTGGGTAGGTGTTCCGACCAGGCTTATGAGAAACGCCTGAGAAGGCTCATACGGATTGTGTCTTGCGATCAAAGCGTCACAATATGCTTCGAACCCTTGACTTCTAACTTTGAAATAACCCGGCATACTGCTCTCCTTTTCAATAAAAAAAGGGGAGACTGCCCCCTGAAGGGGTAATCTCCCCTTCTCGGGTTTGAGTTATTTATTTGTAGATTATCTTATTTTTCACGCTTGAGATTTCTGACTCTCGCACTAAACCAAGGCGATGCTGTGGGAGCGTAGAAAAAACGCTTCTCTCCGTTAACGATTTCAGAACCAACAATCGTTTTGCCAGGGAAAACAGCACCATTATCGTTGGTGAAAGTCACTTTGTCTCCAACTTGAAATCCGGTATCCGACGAAACACATCCTTTCGGTGGGCCGGAATTATTTAAGTTAGACATTTAATCTCCTTATCGAATCACCACCATCTCGGCCTTCGTCATATCGATAGCCTTGATAGTGGGAACGTATTTATCCCGGTACATATGCTTGAGACTCTTTTCCGTCTCTCGCGTGGCCACAAACACCATTTCCTGTTTCACTGTCTCTCCCTTGATGACAAGAGATTGATCGTTGCCGAGAATGCCGCCATTCATGTAACCAGCGACCAGCAACAACGACAGATGACCGTTTTCAAGCGGAGCCAAAGGCCGGATCATATTCCGGGGCTTTGGGGACAACTCAAACAACAAATTGTCGAGGACACCGCTTTGTCGAACCTTCGGGATAGCATCCTCCGGATCGACCCGGTATGAAGAAAAATGGAGAAGTGGTGCTTTTGCGGTGGGGATAGTAATTTGCTCATCATCCAACTGCGGCGCCTGCTTAAAAAATTCATCGGCCGTCAGCTTGGAAATCGCATCAAATTGATCTTGAGCGATATCGGCCTTGTCCTTGTGAACAAGTTCCGATCGCTGGCCCAGAACGACGCATTGCTTGAAGACATCAAATTCCGGCCGGGGGAAAGCACAAACCCGAAGGTTTTTGAATCCTCTCGACAAGATTTTACTGCAATGCCTCAACACATTGAAGGGGATGACCAAAACAAGCCAGCCACCCACCTGAATCTTCCCGGCATAGTTACGAAGAAACCTCGCTTCCAACCGGTCAGACTTTTCATCGCCTGCGACCTCGTAATCATAAGGGGGATTCAGATACACCATGCCGAAGACAAAAGACGTAATCCGCATCTCAACCAAAGAGTCAGCCCACTGGACCGTCTTCAATCGAGATCTCGCCTCTTGCACTCGGTTATGATCAAGCTCAACGCCATATGTGCCGGCATTGGTGCCTTCTGCCAAAGCTGAAAGCGTTTTACCTTCTCCGCAACACGGATCAAGCATTCGCGCCCCTGCTTCAACATCCAGCATATTCTTGATCTTTTTGGTGACAGAATCCGGGGTAGGATAAAATCCTGCCTTTTCTTTGCTGGCTAATCGAGCCATTTTTTGTCCTCCGGTATCAGCAGGGCAAAAAAAATCCCAATAAAGGGTCTTTTTGCCCCCTTGTATTGGGATGATTAAGAAATTCTTTTGGGCCGTGACATTCTTGCGCGAGCCTGTTGCACAGAAAATTCACTTTCTGCTAAAACCAGCTCAAGAAGAATCTCTAACGGATCCCGATATTTCTTTGGTGTCATAATTCCTGCCTCCAGGTTGAATCAGGGAGCAGAAATGAAAAACCCCATCAGGGAGAATTCATTTTCTCCCTGTGGGGTTAAGTTGGGTAAAACCAAGCTCCGTGTTGAAGCGGAGCTTGGTTTTGCAGTTTTAAACAAAGTTGACTAACCTTTCGGTTGAGTCATTCGTCAGAACGGTACGTCATCTGGATAATCACCAATCACAGGCGGCGGGGGCAGATGCGGCGCGGGCGGATCATTATGATCGCTCTGCGGCATCGGCTCCTGCTGACTGGATGCTCCGGCGGGCCGAGGGGAAAGAATCTTCATCTCCTTGACCACGATTTCGGTGGTGTATCTGGTGACGCCATCCTTGTCATCCCATTTACGGGTCTGCAGTTTGCCCTCGATGAAGACTTTTGTGCCTTTGTCGAGGTACTCACCACAGATTTCACCCAGGCGACCGAAGGCAACAAGACGATGCCATTCAGTGTGCTCCTGCTTTACGCCTTTTTCATCTTTCCAGGATTCAGTTGTCGCTACATTAAAACTGCAGATTGCGACTCCAGCCTGGGAATAGCGAGTTTCGGGGCTTTTGCCAAGGTTGCCGATGAGAGTTACTTTGTTAATCATTGTGTTTCTCCTGTTAAATTGGGACCGCACAAAACATTCCCCCCTATGGGAACACTTTTGAGTGGCCCCATGATTGTGGGTTGTGGGATTGTTTTAGGGTTATCGTGTTACTTAACGGCTACCTGATACTTTGCGTGGTAGGTGTTGCCAGCGTTTTGCATTGCTGCCTTGCCTTCCGGTGCAAAAAAGTTGATAGCGCCGACGATAACTGCGGTTCCAATAACAAGTGCGATCATGCCTTTCATAATTCTTCCTCCAGTTCATTGTTGTTGTTAGAAAAACGCCAATGAGCGGGAGAAACACCACCCCCGAGGGGGTGAAAGTGTTTCACCCCCTCATGCAAGGATATGATGTCGGGAAAAGCCTACGCCAGCGAAGTCACCCGTTTCCGGCTGAACAACGTCATTACCGAAGCAATGATTATGGCGATTCTGCTTTTCTTGTTCAGGATGTGATCAGTCTTTTGGGACTGACACAGAATGCAGACAGACTTTAAAGCGTACCCGGACCTGATAACCAATGCGTGATGATTGGTCGGCCTGTGACAGAAGTGACAACTACCCATGATTTCCTCCTGATTTTTGTCAGGGGGCAGACGCAATTCCCCAAAGGGGTTTTGTGAAAGCCCCCCCTTGATTGTGGGATTTGGTTTGGGATTAAGATGCCTTGACCATATCGAATTTGACGTATGACGTAGATCGATCAAACCGATCCGGCGCCACATCAATGGACTCAAGAAATTCTTTCAAGGCCTTCATGTCGGTGGAGCTCCGAGAGCATTCTGTTCTGCGAAGAATTCTTCCACCAGCCTTAAAAGAGGAGCCACGCTCCTCAAGGATCGTCAGGAAATCTTCCTTGCGGGAATCAATCTCTGCTTTCACCTTTTTTTCTTTGCCCTTTAACTCGATATACTCAGCGACATATTCATCCAGCTCCGGTAGTTCAAACGCCTGAAACTTCGGGCAGGTAGAGATCGCGTGACAATATGCGCACAGGGGTGAAACCTCCATGTCAATCGCCTCGGTATCGATCTCTCCCATTTTTGCTTTCTCATAAAAAGACCAGATTCTTTTGGCCCTTTCTTTGAGTCCCGAGAACATTTGCATGTTCGGCTCGTAACCGTTCCATAACTGTAACCCGTCTTTGCCAAACTGAAATCCAAGTATCCCTGCGGATACTTGGTAGTCCTTATGCTTCTGGGCCAGCATTCCCATTTGGAAATGGGTTTGCATATCCCAGGAAGCATAAGGAAACTCCGGCATTGATCCTGGTGATTTAACTTCCAGAATCTTTTTGACCTTTTGAGTTTTGGAAGTGAACACGAAGTCAATGTGCAGATTAATCGGCACACCATCCATGTCACACTGAACCTCTACCTGGCGCTCAAAATTGTATTCACTTTTGACAAACGCCTCGGCCAAAATATCTTCCGCCATGTGACCGCGCTTGAAGTGCAGCAATGACGTTAGATCATGAGTCGGAGGGGACAGTTTGGTTAACACCGTCTTGCGTGGACAACTGCCTACCTCGGATGCTCCAAGATAGGTAGATCGATCACCCAAGGTATCTTCGGTGTGTGAGCGGGCCAGCTTTTGAAGAGCGGCTTCGATATTCTGGAGAAAATGATTTGTAGACATTGCAGAGCCTCCATTCATTGTTTTTGAGCGGAGGATACAATTTCATACCCTTGAATGAGGGGGTGAAATGAATCACTCCCTACTCGGGGTGGTTGTTACGCGGCTTTCTTGTACCAAACCTTATCTGAACTGCGGAAAGAAAATCCACAGGCTTTTAGCGCATCCTTGTGATCATATGTCGCCTTGCCAATTGCATGGATTTCTCCATTCACTTGGTTAAAGGTGACACCCCCAAGGGTCGGCAAGCCGTCCTGGTCGGGGGGGGTGTTTGATCCTTCGGGTTTTGCTGGTGAAGCCGGTGGTGTTCCTTGCGCAGCCGGAGGGGCTCCTTTCGAAGCACTTCCTTGTGATGCAGGTCTGGGGTTTTGAAAGCCGGCCTGAGATTGATGCGGCGGATTTTTCTTCCCACTGTGAGCAGCAGCATCGTTATCTTCTGATGCGAGCCCGACAATAGACTGGAGCATGTAACGGCGCAAGTACGATAAGGCATAACCAAAAGCCTGCAAATCGTTCAAGCCCTTCAGCTCAAGCTTCGGGATGGGGAGAATCGCTTTCACCCACTGTCCACTTTCATGAACAAGCATGGTGATAAGACCCTGTTCCCCTGTGCTGATCATCGAAACAGGCTGCATAATCGCAATACCATTCTCGGAGAGAGGCAAGCGCACGCAGTCCATTACACTGGAAAGTCCAGCATAATTCGAATTGAGGTGGGAGTTGTTTCCGTCTTTCTTGGCGTTTTTAAAAGCGCCCTGTGCTTTCGCTAGGGCCCCCGCCAATTGTTCAATCTCCGGAGAGAACTGAAAGACAAGTTTGCTTAAATCCGGGTGATCGTCCATGTTTTGCCTCCTTTGCAGGGGGAAAAGCATAAACGAACCCCCACTATGGGAGTAAGCGAATGCTTCTCCCGTTATGTGGGGTGAATTTTAAGCAAAAAAAAGACCTAACCTATTCAACAAGGTCAAGTCCGGCCTAATAGTGGGTATACTGCGTGCATGAAATGAAAGCTTGAAAGGGGTGTGATCACCCAAAAAAGCAAACAGCCAAAACAGCAGTAGAGCCAAAGTCCATGTATACAAGGTCATCGATAAAAAAAATCGAGCCAGGGAAACGCAAGAAGCGAATACTCATAAAGAGTCAGAAATATGGCCTTAATATTTCATACTCGGTTTTTTCTGTCAATATTTTTTTTGCGCCCTCCCCTGCTACCCTGCCCCCCTATTCTCTATGTATTTAAATATAAATATATTCACACTAGAACAACACGCACCCCACCCTTCTTCGCGCCACCCTTTTGTGTTTAAATATAAATATATTTATATTGTATTTGTGTTTCGATATAATTTATATTTAAACACAAATATACTTGACATAGGATACAAATATATCTACAAAGGAACAAGGGCTACATATTGAGCCAAATATCCCACAACCGCAAACTTATTCGTAGAGATGGGGGGCACAAATGATCATCGTAATTGGTGGTGAAAAAGGGGGGACAGGCAAAAGCACTATTGCCGTCAACCTGGCAGCGATAGCAGCTGGTCGTGGAAGAGATGTGTTGTTGATCGACACCGACACACAACCGAGCTCGTCGATGTGGGCTGCGATCCGGGATCAAGATAACATTGAACCCCGTGTTGCTAGTATTCAGAAGTCAGGCAAGGGGATGGCAAAACAAATTCTGGATCTGGCAGATCGTTATCAAGAAATTATCATTGATGCCGGTGGCCGCGACTCCATGGAACTTCGCTATGCCCTGGGTGTGGCTCATAAAGCATATATTCCAGTGCGTCCCGGCCAGTTTGACACATGGACGCTTTCAAAAATGAACCACCTGGTTGAAGAAAGCCAAGCCTTCAATCCTTCTCTGGAAGCGCATCTTTTAATTTCATGTGCCTCCCCCAACATGATGATCCAGGAAGCGGAAGATGCGCGTCGATACATTGAAGAGGAAGGGTTTGAACACCTTGGCCTTGCCAAATCAGTCCTTAGAGAACGAATTGTCTACCGTAAGGCAATTCGTGATGGCCTCTCCGTGGCTGAATATGCCGACCAAAAGACAGGCAAAAAAGATGAAAGGGCCATTGAAGAAATAATGGCCCTTTATGGAGAAATCTATGAGTAAGATACGAACTCCACCTAATCTTGCGGGCCTCGATGCTTTTGCTTCAAAAGCGGCGATGGTTTCAGAGCCAGCAGCACCCCTTGTTTCTGACCAGAAACGAACCCAACATGATCAAGAAGGACATACCTCTGGGAGTCAGAAACCAAAAGAAGCCGGAAAAGCAAGGGGGCGCCACGAAAAGAAAATTGAGCCTGTGCCTGTTCTTGAACGGCAGAAGCCCATAGCAACAAGCCTTTATTTTTACGATGAAGACCGGAAGAGGCTTGAGGCTCTTATTAAAAAAATGGGCGAACATGCGCCAAACAAGAAAATCTCAGCATCTTTAATTTTGCGAGGGTTGCTAAAAATGTCCGAACAGGCAAACCCAATGGATGTTCTTGCGGCGGTGAAAGAGGTCTCTTTTTAAAAACCATGCAGATTATCAAACTGGCCTATCTGGAGTGTGTAATCCCTTCTTTAAACCGAAGGGCGTTCTATCTCATTCAGGCCGAAATCGATCTGTACGGATTCATGCTGATCAGAAAATGGGGCAGGATCGGGACAAAGGGAAGCCGGCCACTCAAGATTCGGTTCCAGAACAAAGAAGATCTAATGAAAGAATTTGGTCGTGTGCTGACTATCCGTTTTTCACGCAAATACATTCTTCGAAAACAAATTGAAGGAGGGGAGGGAAGAGCAAAAATAAAAATCCGGATATTCAACGACAATTTACTACAAGACCTGGCTGTACAACAAAAAGAACCATTCCTCGGTGGCCTCAACCGTTTTGGCTGCGAGGATCAAAGGCAATTACGCCTATTCCAAGCAATAAAGGGGAAACGCGCATGACGAAGAAAGACCTGGTTGACAGTATCGCGAAAGACGGTGGAGTGACCAAGGCCGCAGCTGGTAAAATTCTGGACGGCATGCTTGCTACCATCTCCCTGGCGCTCAAAAAAGGGGATAAAATCTCTCTAATCGGTTTCGGCACCTTTTCAACCACCAAGCGGGCTGCTCGGGACGGCCGGAACCCGGCAAACGGGAAAGCCATGAAAATCCCGGCAAAGACGGTCGCCAAATTCAAGCCAGGCAAGACTCTGGTGGATCTGGTGAATGGAGTGAAGACCAAGAAGAAATAGTCTTTTTTCTGATTGAAGATCAAAAATCCGGCTTGGGGCATCCGTCCTGGGCCGGATTTTTTTTGGGCAGTAATCACCATCCCCGTCTAGTTTTGTCCCTCTCCTGATATTTTTTTTTGAAAAAAATTATCCAAAACACTACACCCCCTCATTAAAAGCAATCGAGAACAAAACAAATCATCTTTTTCGTGAGGGAAGAGTGTTCACTAAAATATTTACAAAAGAAAGGATTGTTGGTCTGGCCCTGTTGGTCATGCTTATGCTGCCTCTGTCAGCAGCCCAGGCCGAAGGCATGAGTGATCAAAAGCTGGACTTCTATATCAGTGCAGCGGCCAAATACCACGCAATCGATCCCGATCTTCTACGGGCTGTAATATGGCAAGAATCTCGCCGCAACCATGCTGCAGTTTCCCCAAAGGGAGCAACTGGATACACTCAGCTCATGCCTGGAACAGCAAAGGGCCTTGGGGTAAACCCCCGGGACCCCTGGCATAATATTTTCGGCGGAGCAAAATACCTTCGGGAAATGCTAGATCGCTACAACAACAGGGTTGACCTGGCATTGGCGGCATACAACGCTGGCCCCAAACGGGTAAAAGAGGTTGTTCCAAATATTGCGGAAACAAGATATTACGTCGCGGCCGTACTCTTTTATTATCAGTGGTATCAAAAAAATTCGTAGATATGGCATGTTGAGGCGTCGATCCACCAAAACCCTTGCCCCCCAAGGGTTTTGGTCTTTGTCAACCTCACGAAAACCACATGATCACCAGCCGAAAACCTGAAAAAAACTGACCGAATACAAAAAAGTGTTTGAAATACCATGACTTTTTATATACCGTAGACCTGAAAGTGTTCTATCTGTTTACAAGCAGGCAACCTTCAGAAAATGGGAAGCGCATAACATGGGACAAATTATCCTTATACTTAACCACAAAGGTGGCGTCGGGAAAACGACTGCGGCGGTAAATATTAGCCATGCCCTTGCCCGTGCGGGGAGAAAAGTTCTGCTTGTTGACGCCGATAGCCAATGCAACTCAACTATGATGGCGCTAAATCCAGCCACAAACATTGAGCCAAGTTTTTACCATCTCCTTTCTGATCCCAACATAAAAACTTCCGACACAATAAAAATGTCCCTCCTGGAAGGCGTAGACCTTCTCCCAAACCAAGAACACACAGCAGGCCTCGAGCTCAAGCTTATGGGGGAAGAAGCAAACAAGAACCCGCTGGATCGTTTTTTGATCTTGCGAAAAAGGCTCCGCACTTATGCAAAACAACAGTACGACTTTACCATAGTCGATCTCCCGCCGAATATCGGAATATTCGTGCTAATGGCCTTGAATATGGCTGACTCCGTAATTGTTCCAATCGATGCCGATTCGGTGTTTTCTCAGCGCGGCCTTAAAAATGCCCTCGATATTATCCGTGAAACAAGAAAGACCACCAACCCGGACCTTCGATTTCTCCGGCTATTAGTAAATAAAGTTGATAAACGAACCTCCCTGGGGAAAATCGCCATCGATCATATCAGTCAGGCCTTTGATGCTGACATGATTTGCGAAACCAGGATTCCCGTATCAACTCACTTCCAGCAGGCCGAAGCAAAACACCAATCCATCTTCCGATACAACCATAGAAGTGTCGGTGCCGCCGCCTACACAAGCATAGCTGATGAGATTATTAAAATTCACGAAGCCGATCCTCAAATGAATCTTGTTGATATGACAGCTAAGGCATAGAGGCGCTGTAGATGGTGACACCAGCGAAAAAGAAAGGCATTCTTCATGACTTCTATGCGCCCTTGGCGGATATTGGCCTGAAGGAAGCTGCTGATGCAACAAAGGAGGCTTTTGCGCCTGCTTCCCCTATCGAGGAAACCCAACCTGAAAACACCCACTCTGCCCCTATGTCCCCAAATAGTACAGAGGGGCAAG